>JGI994J12354_10000659_pt1 | contig 34447 bp, 69 predicted proteins | sample IntmicLarv3ML3BL_FD_12354 | JGI IMG/M metagenome (IMG submission 12354) | reverse complement strand
AAATCTCAAGATATCAAAAAATACTACTATATATTTAATATATAATAGTATTTTGGTATTCTAATTAATTTAATTTATTCTAACATTTTTTTATCACAAACACCTAATGCATATATTAAATATAACATATCATTCATATTGTTATCAAGATATTTTTTAACTTGTTTAAATTCAATTTTTGAAAATATATGCTTATTTTTTATAATTCTTTCTTTTATAAACTCTTTCTCATTGATACTTACTACATCTTTTACTTCTTCTTTATACAATTCATTTTTCTCCTTTTTTTGTTTTTTGTTTTAAAACTTATATATATTCTACTATAATATTTTTTGCATACATTTATTTTTTATGAAAGTATATATAAATTATATAAAACCACCTTTTTTAACAAAAGTGGCTTTTTTTATTTCTGCTTTTAAAATTCTCCTATCCCTTTAACCTCAAGCATTCCCTCTTCGTATAAATCCAAAATGCTACAAGCCAAAATATTAGCTATTACAACTATTTCTGCAAATAAGACCTCGTCTGCGGGAATTTTATTGTTTTCTATATCTGCTAAATACTCTCTTTCTATTCCGGTTTCTTCTTCCAGCTGTCTTAGACTTATTTTCTTCTCTTCTCTAACTTCTTTTATTAAAAATTTAATTGTCATCTTTAAACACCTCTTTTTTATTTTTTACAGAAATGTTTATTTTATACTAGAAAAATAAGTTTGTACAAGTAAAAAAGAAAGCATATTTAGCTCTCTTTTACATTTATCTCATTCATCTTTATTGTTATATACAAGTCTAATCTCTCGCTTTGTTTTAATATTTTTTTGTAATCTTCGTTTTGTAGTATCATACTTTCTAGTTTCTTTCTGTGAAAATCTATTAACATATCTATCATAATATCAACATCCTCTCTGTCTCTATTATAGCATATTATGTTAATAATGTTTGTTATAATTTGTCGAATGATTCTAAACAAAGAAAACTATGCAACTTCTTTGTATTTTTTTAACATTTGTTTTCTTACTGCGTTTTGTATTTTTTCTGAAATAAATTTCATCTTATCCCTCCTTTTTTTCTTATTATACTTCAAAAAAGTTTAAAAAACAACACTCTAAAATCAATTTTAAGCACTTTTTATTCGTTTTTGATGTAGCTGTATCACTTGATTTTAGTGTGTTTTTAGAGTTTTTGAAAAATAAATGAAAAAGTTTTGAAAAAGCATTGACATATACGTTCGTATAGTGTATAATATATTTAGTTCAAAAGAAAAGAGGTGATAATATGAAGAAAATATTTAAAGCAATCAAAAAGCTTGCAACTACTCCATCTCAAAAGAAAAAGTTGCAAGCTAAAGAAGAACAACGAGTAAAGCACATCTTAGAAGTACTTCACATGTTCGACTGATACCTGAGAGGATAACTCCTCTCTTGTATATAATATTATATACGATAATATTATAAAAAGCAAGACAAGGAGGAATTAAATGTGAAAGAAAAAAATGAGGGCAAATTTAAGCATCAAATAGCATATGCAAAAAAGAACTTAGTAAAAATTTCAATTGATACAAAAGTTGAATTCAGGGAAGAATTTAAGAAAACTTGCAAAGACAACAACACTACTCCAACTAAGGTTCTAAAAGATTTTATAACAAAATATATTGAAAAAAATAAAAAAGTTTAAAAAAAGTATTGACATATACGTTCGTATAGTGTATGATATATTTAGAAACAGCAAAGAGACTAGAAAATAACCCGTCAAAGTTAAACTTTCTAATCTCAACACAACACTTGAAAAGTGCTATGATTATATTATCATAAATAAAAACATTTTTCAAGTATAAAAAGAAAGGTTTTTATTATGAAAAAATATTTAAAAAGAGAAGAAGTTATTGAAAAAATGAAAAATAATGGAGCTGAAATTTATTTCGAAACATACTCGTATTGGAATGGTGTACCAGTCGCGTACTACAAAGGACTACAACTTGTTTTAGCGGTTGAAAATACTTGTATGGGTTCTACATCATTAAATACTGAATTTACATATGCTCAAATGGAAAAAATATTAAAATTTATTGATATGCTTATAGAATCAGATGTTTTTAAAACAGATGAAGAAATACAAGTTGTTGAAAAAGTACAAATAGATGAAGATGAATATTTAAATGTTAATAAATTTTTAATCAATAAAAAATGGAGAATAGAAACAAAATACATATTAGAATTAAGCTTAAAGAATGTTTCTTTTAGATAAGATGAAAGTAGCTATATACATAAGAGTATCCTCTTCGACGCAAGTCGAAAAGGGTCACTCTTTAGAGGCACAAAAGAAAATCTTAACAGAATATTGCATTAATCATAACTATGAGTATGAAATATTTGAAGATAAACGGTCTATCTGCTAAAGATACAAACAGAGAGCAATTACAATTACTTTTAAATAAATTGAATGAATTCGAAACTGTACTAATTTGGAAATTATCAAGAATTTCTAGGTCTGTTCGTGATATATCAAATCTATTACATAAATTCAATGAAAAAAATATAACTTTTATTTCTTATAGCGAAAATATAAATACCTCATCTGCAAGCGGTAAATTACTAATATACATACTTTCAATTGTTTCTGAAATTGAAAGAGATAACATATCAGAAAATATTAAACTTGTTAAAAGGTTGAATTTTGAAAATGGAAAATGCACATTAGTTAAAATTTTACGGATATGATGTTTTAAATAGATGTGTTACAGTTAATGAAGAAGAAGCTAAAATAGTTAGATTTATTTTTAATACTTATAAAAAACATAGAAGTTATTCTGAAACTGCACGAATATGCAATAAAAAAGGGTATACACGGTAAGCGTAATAAACAATTCAATTCAAATTCAATTAGAGTTATTATTAAAAACATTACATATTTATCTTATAATAAATTTCATGATGAATTTAAAAAATCTAATCATAAAGCTATTATAAGTAAAAAGTTGTTTAATGAATGCAATAAAAAAGTAGATTAGATTTTATTCTAGTCTACTTTTATTTTTAAAGTCGGACACCTTGTCGGACACTTCTATTTGTAATTCTGATTAATCATATAACCTTCTCTGTTGTTTGTTCTGATTCTTACTTTATCCCAAACAAATCCATCCGATTTCGTTACAGCTGACTGTGTTACAAACAATGTAGTATTAGCTAAATATAAAACTTTTGAAGCATTCGTATTTGGCTCATTTCTTAAATTAGTATTTCTAGCTAAAGTTTTCAATTCATTTGTTGTTACAGTAGCTTGCATATTTTCAAATAGTTTTGCTTGATTTTTCGGTCTTAGAATACATACATATCCTGCTCTGACATTATCTCTGTATGCTACTTCTAATTTTTTAATTCCGTTTTGGTCATAGAATTTATTATTAATATCTATTAAAGCTATATGTCCGTATGCATTTGTTGATGTTGCACTATACACTAAGATATCACCGTGCTTGCAATTTTGTAGTATTAGCTAATTTAGTTAACACATTCGGTAAAGGATTACTCGCCCAATCTTTTGCATGTCCTCGTGCCACATACGGCACATCAAATACTTTATTCAAGTATTGCTGTATCAAGCTCACACACTGACCTTTATAGCTTCCTCCACCGTGGATTTCCAACGCTTTTTTGATTCAGACCCCAGTTTCCAAATTCTTTTAAATTCATATTTATTCCCCCTTATCTCTTAATTGAAGCAAAACTTCTTTCAACTTATTCGGTAGTTTAATTCCCATTTGTGCTACATTCTCTAATATTGAAATCCCCTCATTCGCTATAAAAAATGTAATTACTATTTCTCGAATAGCAGGTATTCCTATTTGCTCTTGTAACAATACTGCTATTCCTACTACAATTAATATTAAAACTTTTTTTATTATTCCTTTAAATCCTTGTGTTGAACTTAATTTTTTTATGTAGACTCCTTTCAATATTCCTGTTATGTAGTCTAATATTACTAAAGCAATAAAAGTAATTGTTAATCCATCCCAGCCTCCTAACGCAGTAATTACAAAGCCTCCCACTATTCCCAGAATTATGCTTGTACTGTTAAATATTTTTTCCATCTCTTACCCTCCTAACTTTTTCAACACTGTTTCTAAATCTTTTTTGTATTCAACATCTAAAATCACTATTGAATCAGATGTAATGTTTGAAATATTTTTATATGTTCTTGCTTTTTTTAGTGCTTCTAGTTGTTTTTCTTGTTCTTCTGTACATTCTAAATATCTTGTTTCTGCTGTTTTATGATAAAGAATTACATTGTTGTTTTCTAAGAATGTTTTTAATTCTGCATTCGTACTTGCTTTTTGTTCAGATATAAATAAATGAATGTCTGATGATGTTTCCGAAACAGCTATAATTCCCTCGTTTGACCAATTTCCCGTTTCTTTTTGTAAAAACTGATCAGAAATGTATCTACTATTTGTTCTTCCTATTACATTATTTTCTAATGCACATCTAAAAGCTACTAATCCTTCTCCTGAGCCGATTCTAGCCCAATTTCCTGTACCATTCAGAACAACTTTTTTGTTATTATGTACTTCATGCCATTTTCCATCTATTTTTTTAAAATAGTCATTTTTTATCATTTCTTCTTGAATATTAACAGTATATTCTTGTTTTTGATGTTTTTCAAAAACTCCATTTCCTTCATTTTTTTCTAACATACATTTTGATATTTCTATCTCAGAATTTGTAGTGTGAATCCAGTAGAGCATTAGTAATTTCCCGTCTTCATCTATGTTTATTTCCCAAGTTTTTCTTCCTGTTGCACTATTATAGTTCGCCGTTTCCGACTGTCCTCCCTTGTTTGCTCCGATTCACTCTGTAATATGGTGTATTTCTTGTGCTTGTATTTGTTGTTTTATCTACATTGTATGAAAAGAATAATTTATCACCTTTTTTTACATCAATTTCAAATAATTCTTTAAATGTTTGACCACTTGAATTTGCATTCATTGTAAAATCTTCTACATCTACTACATTCTTATTAGCTACTGTTATTGTTATTGATTTTTGATTATTTTTAACAATTAAACTATCTAATATTGCTTGTTTTGTTAATATAGATGTTGATGTTATAAAGTTTATATATAAGTATTTCGCTACTGAATTTGTAGTTATTTTTATTGTATCTGATGTGTCATTTGCAGTATAGTTGTCTAATGTTCCGCTTGTGATCTCTGTTGCACTTGTTCCAATTCGGAATCTTGTATCTGCTAATCTACTAATAGTTATTTCTTGATTCGCAGCTATCTGCATTACAACAGTGCTGTTTCCGTTTCCGCTTGTAATGTTACCTGTTCCTCCGATTGCTATTCCGTCTCGAATTAAGTTTGTATCATTCTTATCAAAAAGATTTGTATCATTTCCGACTGTTTTTATCTCAGATGGAAATTCTGTAGACGGTCTATTCTCAGTTACTTCTTGATAGTCATTTCCTTCAATTTTCACATCACAAGTTGCATTACTTGAATCATTTAAGTACATTTCTTGTCCTCTTTTTTGAGATTTATACGATAAAGCTTCTATATCTTCTCTATCTTCAATAACTTGCTCTTTTAGTTTTTTATTTTCTTGCTTCAATTCTTCTATACTTTCAAAATTCAAATCTATTTTTGTATCTTGCTCTACTGAATTATCAACTAAATTATTAACAACATGTTTTATTTCATTCATATCTTTATCAGTTACTTTGTTTCTTTTTGCTATATCATGATTTGTTATTATATTTACTTTATCCTCATAAGTTATTTTTGATTTTAAACTCATTCTAATTCCTCCTTATTTTTTTGAATATCTTATTACATGAGTAATCAGTAATTTTGTATTCTGATTCTCGATAGCTGAATTATTCATAAAATAAAATCCTGCGTTTCTTCCCCATGTAATTTTATTTTCATTTATTCTTATATCTGCTAAAAAAATATAAGGATATGAGCCGCTTGCCCTAGTAGCTGTTAAAGATACAGCTTTATTGTTTGCATTTAAAATTTCAACACTTGAATAAGTATCATAATTATCTGTCTTAAAAAATATCTTGACTCTATCTGTGTTTTTTATTGTTTTTGTAAGTGTTATTTCTGAATTAGAACCTGAATTAGAATTTGTTGTATTCCCATATATCATTTCCCCATTTATATCTTCATGAATTAAGTCTTGTGTTTCGTTTAAATTAGTATCATTTATAGCTACTTTTCCATTTTCAAAAACTTTATATGCCATTATTTTTCCTCCTTCAATTTTTTGATTTCTTTTTGCATTTCATCTATTTGTTCTTGCTGTTGTTGTACAGCTCTCCATAAAGTGCTATTCATAGAATAAGATTCTATTGATTTTCCATCTTCTGAAACCACTTCATCTGCTATGTTGTATCCATCTCCGATTACTAATCCTATATGTTTTTTAGCTCCATCTTTTTCTGTTTTGAAATTATAAGTATAAACATCAGACTTCATAACTAAGTCTAAAGCATTGTCTAATTTTTCTATATTTTTCTTTTTTTCAGCTAATGACCACTGATGTAAATTATAACAATCAATGTCTCCTTCTATACTCACAAAGCCATTTCCAGTATTTTGTATAATTCCCATTTGCAATGCATTTCTAATTTGATTGCTGTTGAAATTTAATAACATTGCACTTAATTCAGAATTTATTCTATCATTTGAAGTGTCAGATACACTAAAGCTTACTGCTTCATTAGAGGATTTTAGATGTATGCTCCCTTCTCTGATTGTTGAGTTTCTGATTTCTATATCTTCACAAATTGCTTTTATACATCTTAATATCCCTTCTTCTGTAATTTCTACATTTTTATTAAAAGTTGTAAGCCCTTCCATTTCTATGTTTTCAGCTTTTATTTTCACTTTTCCGGCTGATTGATTTATAACTGAAAATACCTCATCTTCATCCACTTTTTTAGAGACTCTTGAGTTTATCTCATCAGCAGAATGCTGTATTAAAGCTCTTGCCTCTGCATTTGTTGCAAAAATATTTGTATAATCATTTTTGATTGCAAATTTGGCTTTCAATCTCGCTATGTAATTCTGTATAGTTATTGTATTTATTCCTTCATTCAGTTCAATTACAAACTCACCTAAATCTTCTGTTTCTTCATTTGATTTAATAGTTCCATCTTCATTAATTCTTCTGATTACTCTAGCAATTCCATTTTCTAAAATATATTCATCACAGACATTTCCATTTTGCCTTAAAACCTCTGAAATGCCTAGCTCGTAGACTTTACTTTCTCCATCTTTATTTGTCACAACTACTCTTGAATCTCCGATAAGGGAATAAATTATTAGCAGGATATAAATCATTAGCGGGGTACAGATAATCAAATACTGAATTATTTCCAACTATTCTCAATTCTAATAAATTTCCATGCACACAATTTTCAAGTGATATTATCTTATTTCCTTCTGTTTCATTAGTTAAATCCTGTATGTTTTCTACTTTTTGAGTGATTCCATTTAAATTCATTTCAACATTAGTAATTTTTTTAGATTGTTCAGTTTGTTCCTCTACAACTAAATTAATTTTTTGATTTGCTTTATCTACTGCAATCTCAGTATTTTCAACTCTTTTTTCTATTGTTCCTGCAAATTCATATTTTGTAGAAGTTTCTTTTATCTCTCTATTTTCTATGTAGCTAGTATATGATGAATCTAGTTCATAAAAACCACCATTGTAGACTATTTTATGATTAAATATATATGTTTCAATTTCTTCTCCATCTATGTCAATGTACTTGATTTTAGTACCTGCTTTTAGTTTCAAATTACCTAGTGTTTCCATTTTTAGCGGATAAAATTTAAATCCTTCTATCTGCTCATAAATCGGAATTATAGTCTCTTCTCTATCAAAATAAATAGCTTGATTTTCAGATATTTTAAATTCAAACGGGTCCTGAGGTAGCACATTTGGATATCTTATATTATCTTCTGTGTCACCTCTTCCAATCACAACAAGATTTACTGCTTTTGTTTCATCACTTTGATTTAAAGTGAACCAATCTTCTAATTCTATTACTTTTTCATCAAACCACCTTATATGTACTTTATTATTTTCTATTTTAACAAATGAGCATGCACTCTGTGCTATCATTTTTATTGCGTCTCTATATGTTTCATTAGAGTTTAAAAATGGTTCTACTTGAAGCAAGAAATTTGAATTAGGAAAGCTTGTAGTTTCAAGATACAGACCTACTTTGATACATATTGCCTTAGCCCATTCTAAAAATGTACACGGAAATATTTCTTGCATACTTTCATATTCTTCATCAAATCTATATGATAAATCGAACAGTTCAATTTTAGCTTCAATGTCCTCCTGGGCAGAAACTATATCTTGAACATACCAGGTACCATGGCCTTGTATTTTTATTTCTTTTCCTTTCAAGTGATTATATTGTTTATTTATATTTATTGCATTTATACTGCCTGAATTTTTGTAAAATGTTCCAACTATAGTTTCTTCATCATGAATATTATCATCTAATTCAAATTTTTGAATATGCTTATCTTCTATTTCTGATATTAATGTTCCATCTCTTAATTCAAAAGATAGTGCTGACTCTAATTTCATATATCACCATACCCTTTCAGAACAACATCAAATGAGTCATATATTATATTATTTGTATTATTATTCTTTGGCAGTCTTTTTTGTCTTATTTTCGGTTTTGGTATGTAGAACTCTCTAGTCACATATTGATTCTCGTATGGACAAAAGTAGTATACTAAAACCTTTACTTTTCTGAGCATTTTGAAAAATGGTGCTAATTCCCCTTGCTTCAAATTTTTCTTAATTTTTAATAGATAATCTGGCACTTCTGCAACCCTTGTTCTATGAAGATATCCACGTACCATGCCTCTTTTAGCTTCTGAATCTAAATCATTTAAATTAGGTTCTAGTCCGACCTTCTAAAACCCACTGCCATGGAATTTCAAAAAATTCTGATTGATTATCTATATTAGTAAATTTTATCTTATCCATAATTTTCCTTTCCTAGTCTAAACTTTTATTAGAGTCTTTCCTGCTCTTTCTTGCTCTTTATTTATACTTCTTATTACTGTTTTTCCAAGTTTTTCATCTCCAATTTGTATTTCTATAATAAGAGGTTTATCTTCTTTGTCAGTCTTATTATCCATTGCTGTTATTACCATTTGAGCAACTTTATTTATCATTTTATCTTCATTGTTAATATCCGTTTGTTTTTGTGCAGATATTATTTTTTGAGAATGCGGTACTACTGTACCAGTTGCGAATCGCGGTATTTTTATATCACTTATATTTAATAAATGATTAATTGATTTTCCAACATCGTCTAATACTATTTTTAATTCTGAAAAAATATTTAACAGTCTGTCCATATTTCTAATAAAACTATCTGATATCAAGTCTTTCGAGAATAATCCTTCTGTATCCTCAGTTGCTTCTTTTCCAACACCAACTACATCTTCAAATGTACTACTTATTGCTTTTAATGCAGTGTCAGCATTATTCAGAACACCGTTTGTATATCCTTGTACAGTGTCTCCACCTAAAGAATCGAATACTCTTGACGGAGAATGAGAATCTAGTACTTTTTTAGCAGTACTAATCGCACTAGTGAATAGACCTTTCATTGCTCCAAGTAGACTTCCAGACTTATTATTCGCTCCATTTATGTAACCTTGGATTGTATCTCCACCAATTCCTGTAAAAACTTTAGATGGTGATTTCACTTCTAATGTTTTTTTAGATTCATCTATACCACCGCGGAAGATATCACCAAGTGATTTCCACATACTTTTCTTTTCACTATTTATACCATTGATGTATCCATTTACTGTTTCTCCACCAACTTTTGCATATTCCTTTTGTGCTTCATTAGCATAAATTTGTGCTTCTCTTAGCCCGTCTGCAGAGAAACCTTGCACGCCTTTTAAATATTTTTCTCTATAGCTGTCTAAATCATTGACTGATTTCGTGAATTGATCTTGCAGTATCTTATTTTGTTCCTCTGAACTCATTTCTAAAGTATCTTCATAAGATTTTAAAGCTATTCCTCTTTTTTGTAGTAATTCTATCGCATTTTCATTATTTCCTTGCAACATTTCAGCAGTTGCTGTTTCATATATTCTTATGTTTTCGTTATATTCTTTATATGTCGAATCAGCATCCATGTAAGCTTTTTCTGCTGCTTCTAATCTCTCTTTGTTAGCTTTACTGTATTTTTCATTCATTGCATCTCTTGCTTTATCTAATTCCATTTTAGCTTCTTCTTTTGCTGTCTGTGCTTTTGTTACATTTATTATTGCTTCTCTGTATTTAACCTCTTCAGCTTCAAGCATAAGTTGAATTTTCTTTTGCTCTATTTGTTTATCTATTTCTGCTCTTAAGCTTTCATATCCTTGAATTTGATTACCGATCATTTCATATTCTGTATCTAAAGCTTTGTTTAATTCATTTATTATAAATTGAGCTCTAGCTTTATCTTTTTCAGCAACATTTCCACTCTCATCTGCCAATCCTCTTAATTCTTCACTCAATGCTTTTGTATAATCCATTTCAGCAGCATTTGCATCTTTTATTTTATCTTGCTGTTCTACTAACTGCCTTTGCTGACTTCGTACTTCACCCAAAGCCTCTGCTCTTTTTTTACTAGCTTCCGCTGCTTCACGGTCTTCTTTGCTTCCTCTGTTTATACAAAGAATTAGAGCTGTAAGGCCTGCGATAAGTGCTGCTACTACTACAATAATAGCTCCGAATTGGGTTTGCAGCCATTGCAGCATTCCATAGCCATTGCGCTGCAGTTACAGCTTGAACTGCTATTGCACTTGCAAGAGCTAAAGCTGTACCCCCACCAACAGCTGTGTTATTCGCAATTTTTAAAGCTGTTGAGGCTACTAATGCTACTGCTTGCTTTCCTAATTCCACTACTGTTTTTGCCAGAGATATTGCAAAATCTTTAGCATACAATGCAGTTAAATACATAGTTTCTGCTTTATCTATTAATTTTTTAGCAGTAAGTCCTGATATCGCAGTTCCTACTTTTTTTAAAGTTGAGATTAAACCGCCAGACATTTGAATGAATGCCATTACCTCTGTTGTTTTCCAAGCTAAGAAGAATAGACCAACAACTATACTCATTCCATTTACTACTTTTTGATTTTTAGACATCCAATCCCCTATTGCATTAAGTATCTTTGCAAGAGTTCCTAATGCTGAGATTATAATTTTACCTGTCCATTTTGCAAGAGGTTCTAAAAAATTCTTTAAAAACCATTCATTAGAAGACCTTCCACCTTTCATTATAGATGTTAAAATCTTTATAGCACCAGCAAGTAAATCCAAAAACACAGGTAAAGCATTATTAATAGTCCAAGTGCGAAGTGGCATCAATACATTTTCCCAAAACCATAACAATCCTTCTCCGATGTTTATTGCAAATGGAGTAATAGCACTAAATAGATTTCTAAGACTTTCATTGATATTGCCCCAGTTTATTTTTTCTAATCCATTTGATATAGCGTCAATAAATCGTGGTAATCCCTCTCCTAGAACCCATTTACCAATTGGTTTTAAAACTATTTCATAAAAATCTTTTAAAGCAGTAATCGAAAATTCTTTAAGTGGTTGAAGTGCTTCCCATAATCTTTTTAAACTAACTCTAGTTGGTTCACATGCTTCCTTTAATTTTTCAAAAATATCCAGTAATTCTTGCGAAACTTCTATAGCACCATCAACATCAGCTCCACCAAAATCTAAATCAAGACCTCCTCCAGCTCCTCCTACATTGCTTCCGCCACCTGCTCCAATGTCATTATTAGAACTATCTACAAGCACATTTAATTGGTCAAAACTTGCCAATGCTCCATCTACTTCTTTTTTAGCTTTTTTGGTAGCCTTTCCTAGGTTACCCATTCCTCCTGCTGCTGCATTTGTGTTATCTGCCAAATTTTTGGTTGTTTTTGCAGTTTCGTCAACTGCTTTTGCACTTTTTCTAAATATTAACTGTAAAACACCAGCGAAGACTTGTGCTAATTTTAAAAGAGCTTGAATAACAGTATTAATATATGGTAATATTGCTTGTAAAACAGGGATTATAGCAGAACCAACTGTTTGTTTCAAGCTAAGTAGTGAAGCATTTAACATGCTTAATTGACCACTATATGTATCTAAATATCTAGTAGCGTCACCTGTTTGGAATTTTGTTTCTTCTAAAATTCCACTTACCTCAGCTTGTATTTTTTGATGTTGAGTAAGATTATTGGAAGTAGTTCCTATTTTTTTAGCATACTCATCCCACATTTTTGCCACATTTTTAGTTACTCCGTGCATTATCAACTAAGATAGAATTTTCATTCTTCAACCCTTCTGTTGCAGTCATTACAGCTTCACCAAGTTCATATGAAGACTGTCTACTAAAAGTAGCACTATCTTTTAATGCTGTCATTACAGATTTAATTTGTTCAGTATTGTATCCTCTTAGAGATAGATTTTTAAAAGCTGTTGTAGCTTCTGTTGCAGAAACTAAACCATCATTTGTATATTCATCAATAAAACCTTTTGCTTCTTTAAAAGACTTGCCTTGTCCATCTAATATAGATTTTAAACCCACTAATGAGTTTGATAGTTCATTTGCAGCTGCTACACTTGATTTTCCAAAATCTATAACTTTTTTTATTGCAAATACTCCAGCAATAGCTAAACCAAGACCTTTCACAGCTGTGAGCATTCCACTTATACCTTTGTTGAATCCTTTGTTATTTATTTTACTATCAATTTTTATAGAGCCATCGTATCCGCCCATATGTATCCCTTCTTTCTTACATACTGGCTTCTTGAGCTCTATTCTGTATTCTTATTTATTTTTTATACTTCAATTTCAGTTATCTTTTTGCAACTTTTACATCTTGCACACAATCCTCTACATGTTGCATTCTCTTTATACGATATATTTGTTCTACATCCACAATGTTTACAATATACCCAATTCAACTTGCTTTCTTTTATTTCAATTTTCTTTTTCATCTTCATACCTTTCAATATCTGCTGAACCCTTCAGTAGTTGTTCAAATTCACTTGGCTCACCATCTTCATCTGTATAATTTAGATCTAAAATATCTCTCATTCTGTGATAGACTAAAGCTTCATCTTTAGTTAGTTTCCCTTTTTGTTTTTGACTTCTTAAATGTAATATCTGACTAAAAAAACAATCTTTGTCTAAATCCATAAACATGTATATGAATTTCCACCAATGAAGATTTTCAATGCTCTCTAAATCAATGTGATGTGTTTGTTTTATAGCAGAATATATATACTTAGCGTCTTTTTCAAAACTATATAATCTACCATCTTCATCATCATTATCTTCTTCATTTTGATTTTCTTTTACAACTTTTCTAACTTCTCCACAATCCAAAAATTTTGTTGCTTTTTTACATGCTTCTTCAAAATCTTCTTCTAGTATTTCATTTTTGTATAATAGATTACACATTTCTTGCAATTGCTCTATTTTGTTCATTGTAGCGTCTTCAAACATCAATACAATTTCCAAACCAATTCTAAAATCAGAATTAATTTCAAATTCTTTATCATTTATTTCTATTCTGTTTGGAAACTTATTTAATAAGATGTTCATTGTTATTTCATAACTCCTTTTTTAGCTGTTTTATTCATTTTCGGATTATATTTAGCATTAGCAGATTTATTATATTTTTCATAGTATGGTGTAATTCCTAAACAAAATTGAGTCAACATCTCAATGTCTTTTTCACCATCTGTTACTTTTTTAGCTGTATCTTTACCAAAAACTTCATTTAATTCTAATGCTAATTTGTCAAATAATTCTTCTGACAATTTCAAAGCAGAATCATAATCATCATCACTAATTTCCTTCAATTTCTTTTGATTCAATTTAATATATTTTTCAAATCTTGTAGACATTTCTTGTATTCTTTTTTTCTCTGAAATGTCAGCAGGATTTATTTCTATAACTCTATTTTCATCATCATTAATTGCTAACCTTACTTTATTTGATTTTATTTTTAAACCTTCCATCTATATCCTTCTTTCTTTTAATAAAAGCTTATGAACTATTTTTATGCTCATAAGCTTTTGTTTTTCTAATTTTTGGCTTCTTGAGCTCCACTATTTTTATTTGTTTTTTCTTCTTTAGCATAACTTGAGGCTATTGCTCTGTTTCCTGCTTCTTCTTCAATCTCTTGAGATGTCTTTTTAATTTCATAAAAAGTTGCTTTTCCTGTTTTTTTATCTTGTATATAAAATCTTTTTTCTACTATTATTTTCATATAACCAACCTCTCTTTCTTATGCTTCTGGTGTGAATATTTTTGTAGACGGATTGAATGCTCCATGGACCTTTTCACCAGCCCAGTTAATATCGAATGGTGTATCTAAACTTTTTGTGGGTCCACCCCAAGATTTTAAGTCTATAGCTCCCATTTGTTTGAATGCTGCAAACTCACCCTCTGTTATTTTATCTTCAGTAAATACCTCGATAAATTCTTCTTCCACATCAGAAAGTTCTTTGTCATATTTGTATATATCATACATTTTTTTAGAAATTTTACTCTCTTTATTAAATTTCAAAGGGTCCACTGATGTTACTTGAGCTCCTTTTGTAACACTAACATCTATATTTCCTAAGATATCAGAATTGCTTTCAACCTCATTATTCATTTCACGAGATAATTCTTCAATTCCTTTTCCGATTACCTCATATTCTGCTTCTGAACTTGTTCCTACATTCATAAAAATCATACTCGATTTTCTTTTTGCTGTTCCTTTTCCTTCAATTGCCATTTTATTTCCTCCTTATTATTTTATTTTTTATATTTTGTATAACTAATTTGTAGTTGTATTTGATACAAACCTATGTTATTTTTCGGGTCATTTTCATATAAGGAACCTGAATTTGTAACATATAAACCTGTAACTTCTAAGTTTTTACCTAGATTTGGATAATTTTCTTCATCATCTTGTTCTTCAACCCATTCTTGTAATTGCTCATACAATCCTAAATTTTCAATTCTTTCTAAGTCAGATGGTGTATACTCTCTACTTGTTATTGCAAAATTTCTAATATAGTATTTGTTTTGTAATATATCTTTTGTCATTCGAGTCCCTGGTAAGCTATTTAAACTATAATTGCTTGGGTTTTCTGAATTAAAATCTGTATAAAAAGGTGAAGTTTTATCAAATAAGGGGCATTTGCTAAAATACTCTCTTAATTTACTAATAATAGTATCTTTATTTTCTTTTTTTTTCATTTTATTTCATTTCTCCTTTCGCAATTTTAAGCCAGTTTTGTTTGTTACTAGCCTTACTTCTTTCAAACCATTGTGGACCTCTTAATCCTCCTGTTAGAGTACCAACTTTTGTAGTAGAATAATATCTAGCTTTAGCGTATGGTGCTATATATAAAATAGTACCTTTGCCAATTGTAGTGCCAAGTCTACCGCTCAATTTAAGCATTCCTGTAAGCATTGGAACATATTTATCAGTATCTTTTAAAATAGCATTATCTAATTTCATTTGTGCATTATCATACTTACCTTGCCATTTATTGTTAAAGTTTGAATTCCATTCCAATTTTGCTGTAGAACCATTCGCACTTTTAAATATTTGCCCTTGTGGGGTGATTATTTTATCTGCCATATAACCTTTCACCTACTCAGCTCTTATAAAGAAATGTTGCATATCCTCATTGCCATATCTATTGTCAGTAATAGATACAATAGATAGAACATTATCATATTCTTTCTCTAGTTCTTTTGATGAAACAATATCCTTATCTACTAATCCCTTAACAACAATATCTCCATTTTGAAAAGTATAATATTTATCTTTTTCATTAGATTTTAGCCACTCTTTTGGTTTTATGTATTCTTTTTCTAATTCTTGCATAGAATCTTTTGATATTAATAGTCTTAAAACTTCTTCTTTTTTTAAGCCATTTTCTCCATTTACTGTTTCTGTGCTTTCATTCCAAAATACATTTTCAATTTGAGTTCTTGTATATTTTTCAGTCTCTATTCCCTGCTGAGGTACTTTGTTATAGAGTGTCATATCAGAATTAGTAAACATTCATACTACCTCCTAACAAGCCTAGACTTCCTAAATATTCTTTTATTACTGAATTGTATTCTTGATTTTTTTCAACTACTGTTTTCAACACAAAATTTCTAGTAAAATTATCAACTTTTTCAGATGATATATCTGTTTTCAGACTCTCATTTTGAGACATAAGTTCAACTAATTCACACATGCAATTTTTCACTTCTTTTAAATCACTAGTAGCTCTGCCAGAGCTTCTGTTGCATATTTTTCTAGTTGCTCTATCTGAATATTTATCAAAAGAAGATTCATCTAGTGTGCCTCTATACTCAGTTTTATAATAATTATAATCAGCATAAATTTCCATTTTGATAAACCTTCTTTCTATATTTTTTCTATCTTAAATCTGTAGAATCATCTAAGTCTTCCAAAGTATTTGTTTTATCTACTTTATCTGTTTTTTCTGAACTTTTAGTAGTAACTGCTGTTTTTGAATTGTATTTAGCAATTTTATAACCTTTTTTCTTAAAGTATTCTTTTTGTGTTTTTCTTAAATCTTTTTCTTCAACCAATGCTACTCCCATTGCAAATCCAATTCCAGCACTAATTCCTGTATATTCTTTAACAGGTGCTTCTATTTTCAACATAATAGATTCCTCACTTTCTTATTTTACTTTAATACCTCTTAATACTGCTGCTGATTTAGTTTTCTTTATAGCGATTGCTCCTATAAATTCAACTTCCCCTTCTTTAACCGGACCAGGTGTCTTAAAGTCTGGAAGGTAAGGAGTTATTACTTTATTTCCCTCCGGAGAAACTCCATGAACATCTTCTAGTCCTAGAATTACCATATATAAATCTGTTTTTCCTGTTGTTTCATCTGTTGAAATGATTTGTTCACTAGTTCCTGGTTTATCACCCATTTCTTGAAACATAGCTTTACCATAATGACCGATTTCATTTCCTAACTCATCTCTTGTAAATTTTACACTTGTAACAGTATCTGCAACTGATTGAAATACTGCCCATAAATCTGAATTCATCAAGAATTTTGTTGGTGCTCCATTCATTTGTTTGATTGTTTGTCTTATATAGTATAAAAATGCATTTGCATTTGCTTTGATTTTATCTGCGTCAGATAAATCTATTGCAGTATCTGGAACTACTTCTGTAGTAGAACCAGTCAGCACTTTATCTAGTCCATCGAACTCTTCAATATCTACAGCACTATCCCCGTTTATTGATAGATTATGAAAGACTGCTCTTGTAGCTTTTGTTTTTTGTATTGATTGCATTTCGACATGATCAACAAGCTGTGTTTCATTGTTTTGAATTGCTCTGTCAATCTTATATGCCCCTCCCATAATTTTTAAATCAACACTTTCTGGTGTTGCTGCAGCTTCTTGAGCTGTATAAACTCCATTTATAGCACGTGTTCCTGCCTCCGGAAGTGTTGTAAGTCTATTATATGTATAAGTTAAACTTTTACCTCCTTGCGCTTTCACAGTATTATCAAATGGCAAGTCTTTTATGAAATTACTTTCTGAAAATTCATCAATTATATCATCTGTCAATTTATCTTGACTTAAACTTTTTGCTTGTGCTAATGTAATAGGCATATTAATCACCTTTTCCTTTCTTTTTTTAATTTAACTTTTCTTCTTGAAAAAGGCTTAATACTGTGCTAAAATATAACACAAGTAGACCTTTTCAAGAGGTTTTCTGATTTTTTTGATAAGTGTGTGGTCGCCAAACTGATACACTTATCTTTTTTTAATTACTATCCATATAGTAATTCTTTAGTAGTTTTTTTACTAGGTGGTGGATTTCCTCCCTCACCTAAACCAAAACCTTCATTTGGTTTTGGCGCTCCACCTTCTGGCGGTGTTGGATTTTCTGCTTTAAAATGACCAGGGTATGTTGTTTTAAGACTTTTTATAACATCCTCTCCACCTAAAAACTTATCATCTTCATATTTTAAACCTTTTGATTTAAAAACATCTGATAATGCTTTTAGAGATAATTCATCTGTTACACCAGCACTTCTTAAAACCTCTGATATTTTCGAAGATTCTTCTACTTCTTTAGCTTTATTTTCTGCTGTTTCTTTAGCAATTTTTAGCTCTTCCATTTCTTTTTTTACCTTTTCAGGGTCTAAATCTTTAAAAGATTCAATCTTACCATTAGCATCATTGTAAAGTTCTTCTAAATCAGCATATTTCTTTTTTTCAGATTTTACTGCTTCAGTTACTTTATCTTTTTCAGCTTCAATATCATTTCCATTTTCAGTCATAATTTTATCAATTACATCTTTTTCTAGCCCTAAGTCACTTAAAAATTTTCTTTCCATTTCAATTCTCCTTCCACAAACTACACTTTATACGAGGTCGCTCTCACATTTGTTTGTCCTTTTTTACGAGTTACAAATCTCATTCTTTATTTACTTTATATTGTGAACTTTTTTACTTGTCAAGTAAAAACAAGAAAAAAACCCAAAAAAATAAAAGTACTTGCTACAAATACTTTTATTTTATATATTTAGATTAATATTCTATTTACATTCTAATATCTTTAATATTGCTAATTTTATCAGACTTTATACTTTTTTGCAATACTTTTTCATCTCTTACAATCAGTCTTTGTGATTGCTTCTTAACTCCTGTTTCTTCACTAAATTCATTATATAGTGTTCTCCATTTTTTCTCTTTATCTCTTTCAAAACTATTGTCTTGTCCTGCTTCTTTTAGAGCATTTGCTTGCCTTCTCCAACTTCTTACATTTCTTTCAATTGTTCTCATTCTTTGTTCCGCTTCCCAAACTTTCATTTCTTTATCTTTGTATGTAACTGTTTTATTATTTAGAGCTTGTAATTCTGATTTAGAATAGTTTGGTTGGTCCCCAGGCAAAAACACAAAAAAGAAATCATGTCTACAATTAGCACCTTTTAATCCATCTACTTGTCCATATTTTGTTACTGTTTTGAAATGTTCATATCCGCTTCACAGGAATATCAATATAGAATTGTTTTCCTTGCCAGGACTGATGAGTATCTCTTGCTCCTCCGATGAGCTGTTACCTCATACCCATTAGCCCCAACTTCTCTAGCTTGAATTTCTGTCATTGTTCCAACTGTTTGATTTATGCCTGTCAAAACAACTGTTCTAACTGTACTGTCCATACTTCTTTTTATGCCACTTGCATAATCTATAGAACCTATTCCGCTTCTAGCTAAATCTTTTACAGTTCTTCTAATTACAGTATTATAATCAAAAGCACCACTTGCTATTTGTTGATATGCCAAGTCAGTCGCACGAATAAACTTTTGTTGTGAGTCTATTGCAGTTGTTAAAGTCATATTGTGTAATATACCATCTGTTTTATTTAATCCAGCTAATAATACATTTTTAGCATTCTCTGTAATATTTAAAGTATTTGTTAGTCCTGCCATTTTCATGTTGTTGTCCCAACTGTCAATCCCAGCTTTTTTAAATGTTTCTCTTAATTCTTCTTGTGTTTTACCAGTTTGTGACGACACTTTTTTAATGATATCATCATATAAAGCACCACTTTCTCTAACTCTTTGAGCTTGCCAAACTGTACTTTCACTTAACATGTCCATACTAGATATTCTTCTTGCTATATCTTCTATTATAGAGTTGTTTAGTTCCTCATACATATCAGATATGTTATCTGTCATTGTAAATAAATAATCACTTGATAGCATTATTCATCACCACCAGCATTAAAAAAATCATCTATACTAATCACTTGAGAAGCTTCTGATACTAGTGCTTTAGCTTCCTTCTCACTATATCCTTCATATTCTACTAAATATAACCATTTTGGTATTACATTATCTCTATATAATTGTTGCCATCTCGCCCTTTCGCTTTCTTTATCTACTATAACACTATCATCGAATTCTATTTTAATTTCTATATCAAAATCTTTATTATTCATATCTAATATAGCTTTACATACATCAATAATACATTCTTTTACTATCTCTTGATGTTTTCTCATAGTTTGATACATTACACTGTTTTCTGATATAACCTCTGTAGCTGTTTTTATAGCTCCATTTTCCCATTTAAAAGCTTTTTCACCAAGTCCGATATTTTGAGAGTATAAAGTAAGTGCTTTTTGTAGACTTGTTTCAAACTCACCTGCTCTGTATGATGTTGTAATGTCTTTTATTATAGTATCTCCAACTAACTTTTCTTCCATCTGATAAAATGCTATGTCATTACTATCAAAAGCAGCTATTTGATGTTGTTTTCCTTTTCGTCCAACTACAGTTTTAAGTGCTGCAGAACCCACAGCCACACGAGGTCTACCAAGTTCCATCGAAACTTTCACACCATCTAAGGCTAAATCTATCATTTTTAAAATATCAATTGAATTAGCATAAACACTAACTCCGAAGTGGGTTATTACTATCTACATTATTAGCAATATTTGGTTTTAGTATAGTAAATCTTTTTGTATTTGTTTCAAAAGATTCTTGTACCTTCATTGATTTAAACTCTTCTTTTGTAAATTCTGTTATATTATCATTATCTAATTTAAAGAACTTATTTGAAACTTTATATTTCTTATTATCTTGTTTAACATGTATCATTAAATATATACAAGTCCCATGCTTTATATGACTAAATACTGTACTAAATGCACAACTTTCAACTTGTCCATTTTTATAGCTAAGCGGGTGTATTCCACTATATTCAACAAAATCTATTGTATTATCATGAACAACAATACCTCCCACACCAGTAGCAAACGCTTTTTCGCACATTGAATTGAACTGACTATTAAATTTATTATGCTCTAAAACAACATTTATTAATATTTGTGAAGCATTATCATTATCTCTTTTAAAAGTTTTTAATATTCTTTTACTTAATGATTGCTTAATATTACTACTATCAACTGTAATATAGCAATCTTGATTCCATAACAGATTAGCCCAGTATTCGCAACCCATTTTTGCACTATTCATGCTAGCTCTAGTCCTTGTTATAGTGTCAGTTCCGTTATAGATACTATACCTGTGAAACTGCTCAAAAAATCCTTTATACCAGCTTTCCCATGTTTTCATTTTTTTATAGTACTCTTCACTTATTAGTGTATACCCCATTTTTACTAAATAATCTCTAATATTCATACTTTAAAACCTCCTAATTAATTTTTTCTTAATTATTCGGCTCAAGGCTCTATTAAAATAATTATTTATATTTATAATATTGACTTATGATTTACTTAAACTGCTTAATATATATCTTAAACAAGCATATCTAGTCATATCAATTGTATGATTGTCTTTGTCAGGATAACTTGTTATAAAATTACCATTTTTATCTTTCTCTAGCTCATATGTATTGAATTCTCTAGCAGTATTCGGACATCTAGCAGGGTCTATTACTATTTTCACTCTAGTTTGTAACCACTTCATTCCATAGTCGACTGAAGCAGTCTTTTTCTTAGTCCCCCTAGCATTTACGCCTTCACCTTTTACATCTTGGATATCTTTCGGATTAGCACTATCACAGATACATTCTTCAGCATTTACACCTTTATCAATAATTGCTTTAGCTATTACTGTGTTCTTTATTTTGTAGCCAAATATCTCATCAAAAATATATAAAGTTTGTGTATTTGTGTTATAATGCATTCTTCCCCAAGCAAGTGGATCAGGGAACCAACCCCAGTCTAATCCTTGTATACAATGCCCAAGTGTTTCTATTTCTTCATCTGTTATTTCTCTTAGTTCTAAATTCTCAAATACCATACCACCAGTACCTGTAATTTCACCCAAATATTCGTTTTCCCAAGCTTTTTTGTTTACAGCTCTTAGATGTTCAGCTTCATCGAAAAATGGTTGTCCAAGCCATCCTGTGTAGCGTACCTGGTATGGAGTACTTTTGTGAATAATTCTATTTTTCTTTTGATTTAGTTTCTCCACATTTACCCAGTGTTGTGCAGAACGCGGAGTATTGTACATACAGATATTTACAAATACTTCGCCACCACGCATTGTAGTTTGAAGAACCTTTCTAACTTCTTCCATTCCATGAATTTGGTCAAATTCTTCCCATAAAGTTAGTCCTATGTACATATTAATCGGTGGTTTCAGCGATTTGACCTTGTCAGGGTCATCTAATCCCATAAAATATATGATTTGCCCAGTACTTTTTTTGAGTATTTCTAACTTACTTCGTGTTATTTTATAATCATCTTTAAGACCGTGGATAATACTCGTCTAATTTTTCAATAGCCCAAACTATTTGTGAAAATATAGATTTTCTTAATGTATTTTGAACTTTTCTTAAAACTAAAGCACACCAAGTTGGATTATTTTCTATTTCTTCTATTATTTTTAGTGCTGCAAAACTTGATTTTGTAGAAGCTCTACCACCTTCTAACCAATAATCTACATATTTTCTTTGCATTATGTAGAAATTCACTTCTGTAAATGCTTTACCGACTAGCTCTAGTGGAATTCTTACTTTTGCCTTTTGTTCAACTTCTTCAACAGATTTGTCATTAGTCATTTCTCTAATCAGTTTTGCTGCATCCATATTTCCGCTTCATAGCAGAATCTATTATACCTACTGCAACACCTGCATTGTATGTTAAATCAGCTTCATCTTTAATTTCAAAATTGCTTACTACTCTATCAAGTACCTGCGGATTTAAAATAGGAGAATTGATAGCTTCTGTAAGATATTGACTAAGCATTTTTTTCTTCCTTTTTGCTACTCCACTAGCCTTACCACCTTCGCTTGCAATCCTTTTTCGTTCTGCCTCAGGTCTACTTCCTAACGAAATCAAATTTTGTGTACCTGCCAATTCTCCCACCTCCTTATATTTTATATATACTGTGAGGATTTGAAAAAAGCAAGCTATATTCTTTTATTTTTTTCGATAGCATGTATAACTGCAATATAATTTTTGTTTCTTTTTATATACATAGCAAGCTGTTTGTGAGGCTTCAAGATAAAATTTTTCACCACATTTTTCGCATTTGTGAAATGTACCTAAGCCCCACTCCAACCTGTTTTTTTGCATATTACATCACTCCTTATTTTTATCTTTTGAATTAATACGTATAAATACTTTAACAATTTCAAATATAATAAATATCAGCATTAATGCTAAAGTTAGCAAAAATAGACTTGTAATAAGTGTTAATAAAAATGTTATCATGCTAAACCTCCTTATATTCATAATCTCTAGTATTTTTTTGTATTATTTGATGTCTGTGTGGACATTTCATAAGTTTTAACCTCACTTTCTTTAATTCTATATCTAAACAGTTGTTCCTCTTTGTCTATCAAGATTATTAATAATCTATTTATCTCTTCTTCTTTTTTATTTGATTCTTCTTCTAAGTATATTATTTCATGTTTTAATTCTTCTATTTCATTTTTGTATTTTATATCTGATTTTATAATACATGCTACTAATAGTATTTGAAGTACTAATAATAGTATTGATAATTTCATACTTAGTCTTGTTTTCTTTTCATATATTGATACTCTTACTTTATCTGCTTCATTTTCCGCTTTTAGTTTGTCTATTAAGTCTTGTTTTTCTTTTTTTAATTTTTCTAGTTCTGCTACTACTGCTGCTTCTGTTTCTTTCATTATTTCTTTTTCAATATACATTTCTTTTTTTCTCCTTAAAATTCTTCTATTTCAACTCTAGTTATAACATTGTCAGAATAATATTTAATTACTTGACTATTCACTATTTGTGAATCATCTCTATATGCTAATCCGTTCAGAGCGTCACATACAGCCTTTCCAAGATTATCCCAGTCTGGCTTTTTAGCAGGACTTATTATTCCTTCTAACATCAGCAATTTATCTTTTTTTGTAGCGTTTTTGAGAATCGGAAAAGCGACATATATTTTAGCTCTTAATCTGCCCTGTAATGGTTCAAATTTCTTATATTTTTGTACAAAGCACATCTTTACCCAATTCTCATAATTTTTAGTTTTAGAAGGTGTATATGCTCCAAATTTACCAACCCTGACTCTTGCTTTTGCAACAGCCATACCAGGTATTTCAAATTCTATTTTCATAAATTCAACCTTTCTTTTTTATTTTAATTCCACAACTAGGGCAATATTTCAAGTTGTATGCTCGTGTTGTTATAGTAGTTGCTTGTTTTCCTTTAGTTTTTCTTTCTCCTTTTCTCCAGCCGTACTGAGACAACTTTACAAATAGTTTATGATCTACATAATCGCTTTTTTCGTTACCCCAAAACTCTATTCTTTCACAACATTTACACATCTAGCTTACCTCTTGAAAATGATAAATACTATTGCTAGTTACTACTATCATTTCTCCTTCTTCCTCTTGTATTTTTATAACAATACTTGTGTATAGAGTGCCTCCGCTTGGTCTATAACATATAGCCATTTTACAACCAAGGTTTGGTCTTCCAAGTCCGAATGCAAAACGTCTTCCGAATTCTTGAAGGATATCTTCCATCTTCTCTATCATTCCCTTTTAAGTCCGTAATTTTAGTTATCATATACATTTTTGGTTCTTTTTTCATATCTCTTTCCTCCTTGGTTTTTATTGTTTTTAATTATTGTTTTTTTATTGTTTTAGAGCTCATATTTGTATATAAATTATTAAGCTCAGATTCAGAATATTCACGCTGTTCATAGTCTTTTTGAGCTGTTTTTTTAGCTGTTTTAGACCTGGTCTTTTTATATACTTCTGTTGATTGTTTAGCCTCTAAAACACTTGTTACATCTGCTTTTTCCCAGTTGTCTAAAGTCCCTTCGATATATTTTAAAGTCTTTTTGTTTTGTTTTACTGCTATTTGCATTGCATAGATAATAAGTTCATCAGATACTTTTTTATCTCTGTAATATTTTATAAACAATCTTGAATAATCAGTTATATTGTCAATATTTTTATTATAAAAATCAATAACTAAATCTTTTTCAATCTCATTTTCGACAACAACAACACTTTCTGTTTTTTTTGATTCATCACTTAATATACTATTATTGTTATCTATAATAGTTGTTGTTGTTTCTATTTCCTTTACTTTACTTTCCTTTACTTTACTTTGTGAGTTATTGTATACACCCTTTATGGTATTATCGTTCACATTTTCAGAGTTAATGTTAACATTTATTGAGTTATTGTTTACATTAACTATTTTTGAAGAAAAATCTTTATAATTTTCTGATTTTAAATCTAATAAAATATATTCATTTATTACTTCAATTTGTTTTCTTCTTTTGACAGCTTCTAAAAATCTTTTCTGAATTCCTTTGCTTGTTAAGATATTATATTTTTCAAATGTTGCTTTATCAAAGATATTTCTCTTAATTGCAGAATTAATGTATACATTTACTTGATTAATGTTTACATTAATCTTCTTAGAAAACAATAATTTTTCATCTTCTTCCCATAAATAATAGTATCCGTTCGATTCGTATATCTTTTGAAGTAACTTAATTAAAAATGCAAATCCTTCTAATCCATGTTCAGCTTCAAATAATTCAAACTTATCATCTAATACTACATCTAATGAAAAATAATCTATTCCTTGTTTATTTGGTCTTGCCAATTTCATACACCTCTTTTCTTTCTTATGTAAACATTATCTTTTTATACTAATAGTAGAGTGATAAAAAATCACTCTACTTACTTATATTTAATTATGCGAATGGGTCCTGATATTCTTCTTCATAATTATTTACCTCTTCTACTTCATTTGTATTTTGTTTTGTACTCTTTTCAACTACTATTACTTCTTCTTTTTTATTATCTTTATCTGTAGTGATGTTCATTTGCTCATCTTCTACATTATCAATATAATCAACTTGTCCACCTTCTTGTATAGCTCCCATATCGCTTTCTACAGCCTTTTCTAGTTCAATGCTCATTATTCCCCATTTAGATATTAATTGTCTTAACATCGTTTTGTATGCCATTCCATCAAAATCACTAGACCAAAACGAATATTTATTATTGTATTTCAAGTCACTTCTATATGCTGTGCTATATTTTTGTGCATGTGCATTCATTTTCTTTTTAGACCAATATATCGATTTTCTAAATCCGTTTTCATATTCAAACATTGCATAATAACCGATTGTTTCAGTATTTTCGCGTATTTCTTCATCTTCTATTAATTGAACTTGCAATTCTTCATTTAGCGGGTCATATTTAATCAATTCACCTTCTTTTATTGCTAATACATTCATCTTTTTATAGTAACCACTTCTGATTGCTAGTTGAACATATCCTTTATATCCTAACTGAAATTGTGCCACTGTAACACCTATTTTAGTGTTTTTGAAAGGTACCAGGTAGTATTGTCCGAGCTGAGGACTCGGAGAAAGATTCAGACTCTCTCCAACCAGGGCAGCATTCAATATACTTCCTTGTGTACATTCTTGCAACGCAGGATTTGTGGTAACTGCAGAACTAATTGCTGCTATAAATCTACTACCTTTCTCACTTCCTATCATTTGTATTATTTTATTTTTAACTAAATCTTGAGTTAAGTAAGTACTCATAGTATTCATCTCTTTAATTTCATTTTCTTTCTTTACTAAACTATTACTTACAGCCATATTACACCTCCATCTCTTCCATCACTTCTATTATTGTTTCTTTGACACTTTTTCTTACTTCGTCATTTTCTATTTCTTTTACTATCTTTTCAACTCCATTACATATCAAATTTAATACATTTATAAACGAGCCATTAATAATCATATTTGATTCCCCTGTCTTGTTGTTTGTTTTAATTGATATACTTGTTTCATCATCTTTTGTTTTTTATCCTCTTTTGATTTTAATCCATTTATCGCATTATCTAGTGCTTTAAAAGTTGTACTTATTTCTTCTAATATTTCTATATCTTCTTTTTTCATCCTTAATTCCCTCTTCCTTCTTTTATTTCTTTATAATCTATATAATCAAGTCTATATAAGACAGCCCTCAAATCATTTTCGCCTTCTTCTCTGCAATCTTGAACTATACTTATAGCTTCTTCTAATGCCGCCTTAAATGCTCTTTCTTCAATATCATTAATCGGAACTTTTTCATATTTGATATTATTTTTCATTATAAACTCTCTAAGATTAAATTTTTGTTCTTGTGTTACATGAACCCTAAAATCAATTTGTTGTAATTCTTCTTTTGTTGAGTAATTTACTTTTTTTGTGTTTACTATCTCTAAATTTTTAGTATCATCTATTACTACTATTTGTTTTTCTTTCATTTTTTCTAATTTCTCTTTTTGTTCTTCTAATCTTGTTTTTTCTGATAAAGCAGATGATAAGTTAAGTGTCTTTAAATATGTATCTTTAATTTGTAAATCAAACTCTGTTTTTAAAGAATCTATTATCTCTAAATCTGCTTTAACTTTACTGATAGCACCTTTAATTTCTTCTTCTATGTCTTTTATTTTATAAGTCTTATTTAGCCATTCTTCTTTATATAATTTATCAAAATTTAATATTTCTGCTAATTCTTCTATTTCACTTTCAAAAAATATTACTATTTCTTTTAGTTTTTTATCTTTTTCATCTTGTTCAAATATTTTAACTTGTCCATCTACTGCATTAGATCCATCTTTTAATATTGCTTCTAATTCTTTTGCTTGATTTTCAAATTCATTAAATGATTCTAAATACTTCTTTTTCATTTCTATTCTTTTATCTGCTATAGCCTTCATCAATTTATTTAATTTAGCCCTATCTTCTTTTGCTGTCTTAACAGTATCTTCTGTATAAATCATATTTTTATATTCTTCTACTTTTTTTACAATTTCATTTTTCAATTCTTCATAATTAAAATCAATCTTTTGTATTTCTTGATTTTCATTTCTTATTATCATTTCCATTTATTTTTTCCTACTTTCTATAATATTTAATATTTCTTGTGCATACATTTTTTATTTCCTTAAATTTTTGGTAATATCAAATTTGGCTTTTTATCTTTTACTACATACTCATTCCAAAATTCAATTTCTTTTTCTTGTAAAAATTTTATATCTTCTTCTACTTCTTCTCTTTTAATTGTATATACTTTTGTTTGTTTATAATTTTCATCAAATTTTAATTGAGCTACCAATTTCACAAATGTATATCCGAGTCACCATCATATAATGTAAAACTTGAATATAGTAATTACCAGGTATCTTGTCCTTCCATTTTTCTTTTTGCATTGATTGTAAGATATTTGTTGTTTTTACCTCTAAAATGCCCATTTCTCCTGTTTTTTTATCTACTAATATTCCATCTAAGCTTGCAAATAAAAAGTCAAATTCAGGGTGTTTAATGATAATATTTTCTTCGTGTTTTACATCATATTGCGGAAAATCTAGTTTGAATAATTCTCTTAAATGCTCTTCAGCTTCTGTTCCGTATTGGACAAAATCTTTTTTAGAAATATCTTCGGCCAGTTTTCGGCCAGTTTTTTCTTCCCATAATTGTATATTTGTTCTGTAAGGATTTTCTCCAATTATAGACGAGGCGTCACTTCCACCAATTCCTTTTTTTCTTTCTTCTAACCATTTTTCTCTATTCATTTCGGCTCATTTCCTTTCTTATAAAAATTCCATCTTCAATTAAAAATATTTCTAAATTGTCTTTCACATCTATATTATGAAAGTTTCTAAATTCGATCGGAATCACTATTCTTCCTAAATTATCTGTTTTTCTTATAATTCCTCTTGTTTGTCCTGTTTCTATTTTTTTCATTTTTTATCCCTTCTTGATTTCTCATGTTTTTTCTGATATAATTTGAGAAATCATATGTTTATATGTGTTTATTTTGAACTAGATTATTTTGGTAGGTTGTCTAGTTCTCTTTTATTGTTTTCTAATGTTTCTATTTTTTTCATTTCTGTTTTACATATTTCTTTTGCTTCTTCTACTTCATTGCTATTCAAAGCAATCAATATTTCTCTGTATTTATCATGACAATTTTTATCATTTATTTCATCTTCATCTAATATTTCTTCTAAAGCTTCTAATCTAACACTTTTCTCTGTTATTTTATATATAAGATCTAAAATGCTATTTCTTAAACTGTTATCATTAGTTCGAATATGCATATCACATATATTCCATAATTCTTTTTTTATTTCTTTCAACTCTTTTAATACTGCTTTCATTTTTCACCTCTTTTCTATATTGTCTTCACAAATATATAGTATTTCTTGTAATATATTTCTAAGTTCTGCTTCTCTCGTATTTTCATCTATTTGCTCTATGTTTTTTATTATTTTTTCATATCCATCCATCTCTTTTTCTCCTATCTTTTATTTGTAAATTTTTGTATTTTCATGTTATAATCTACCTCAGAGGAGGTGAATATAATAAATACTTTTGATAAAAATAAATTATGCTATGATTTGTCTTTAATTTATGCTGAAAATTCTCTTAATGAACTCGGTACTGATGACCCTTACATCAATCAAGAGCATGCTAGAGTTACTTATCTTATTGATTCATTCAAAATGTGCTACTCTATACTTTACAACAAAGATGATAAAGAGTTTAAACAACTGTATTAAATAAAATCTTATTCTTTGTGATTTCTAGTACATCTAATGCTGAATGTACATTTAGCCCTTGCTTTGAAACTAGTTCGTATAGTTTTTCGGCAAGGTCTTTTTTGGCTGTATCCTGTTCTTTTACTTTTTGCCATACACTTTTTTCCATTTTTCTCACTTCCTTTCTATCTATATACTGTTATACAATTCTGTACTGCTAATATTAATCCGTGCTGTAGACCACATCCATATCAGCATTAGTGCCAGTACTCTATTTATCATCTGTAATTTCTTTTTCATTTTTTTCACCTTCTTTCTTCTTTATTTTTCGTACCTCTTCCCAAACTGTATTCATCAAAAGCCTTAATCCAGCTTCTTTTTCTTCTTCTGATACATCTGTTGCAACTCTTCCAGTTACAGTATATTTCCCTATTTTCATTTCACTCACAAAACCACCTCTCTAATTTTTATTCTTATAACTTGTACTTGTTGTATAATTTTTAATATGCTATTCTACTATAAAGGAATAGATCCATTTATTGCTATTTCATCTTTAGTTTGTATTATGCTTGAACTGGTAGGTTTACCCCCTGCTAGTTCTTCTTTGTGTTTCCATTCTAGTTTTTCAGATTTTAATACAATAATATCTGTTATTTTTCTTTCTTTATTTTTTTGTATTCTTACAACTTTTTCTTCTATCATCTTCCCACCTCCTTGTACTTATTTCCTTTTTATTGTTATAATCAACTCAAATTCAATTTGTTAATCAATGAAAATATTATTTAGAACATTCTCAGTTCCAGTGAGAGTGTTTTTATTTGCTATTGATGTAAATTCTCTATCTATTTCATTTTTAATACTCTGCCATTCATGTTGTTTTAATCCACTTACTTCATTTAGTAATCTTTTTACTTTCTCCTTATTCAATCTTCCCACCTCTTTCTTTTATTTGTTTCTTTTATTTTTTTGTTGTATAATCAAGTCGAATGGAGGTGATTATATTGACTGATGAACAACGCTCTCACGACCTTGCCCTTTTTATCAGTAATTATTGTTTGACTACTGGCAAACCTATTAACGATGTACCTATTACTACTTTTTACAAAAATTATACAAAAGCTTTTAATATTATCTCTAGGTCTGTTGATACAGATTTCAATGAGAAATTTTAGATGAATTAATTAAACTTTCAAGTTCATATTTAAAAAGAGTATAATTACTGTGTGTCATATTTAGCTTTATCATTCCTTCAAATGTTGATGAAGCTAGATTTTTTATTTTCATTTGTTTTAAATCCATTTCATCTATCTCTTTTTGAATTTCTTCCAATTTCCCCACCTCCTTTTAATCTATTTTATTTATAGACTGTGATTAGATACATACTCTGAAAATCTTTTTACATCAGTGTCATCAATTTTGGTGGCACCAAATTTATGTTCAAATTCTTTATTAATAGCTATAACTGCTCTTTGCCATTCGCAATACTTATATTTACTTGCGATATTTATTAATGTTTTTATATCTTCTGATTCCATAATCTCCTCACCTCCTTGTTTTTCACTTTATGTGATTTTATTGTATAAAAAAAATATTAACATCAAACTGAGGATATTTTTTTTTAAATTTTGCAGTAAATTGTCTGCTGGGTTTTCTATCTCCAGTTTCAATTTTTTCATATAAAGATTTAGAAACTCCTATACCGTCTGCAAATTCCAGTATTGTTAATCCTAATGAAATTCTAAAGCTTTTTAACTCTTGCATCTTTATTTTCTCCTTTCACATTTTGTGATTATATGTTACATCACCTTTTGTGGTTTGTCAATACTTTTTTAAAAGTTTTTCTGTTTTTTTTCACATTTTGTGTATTATGTTTACTTTTCACGTTTTGTGTGCTATGATTTTACATATTGGAGGTTATTGTATGATTGGTAATAGAATTAAAATGTTGAGAGAAGAAATGGGACTAAAACAAGAAGACTTAGCAAAAGAAATCTCTGTTTCTCCTAGCACTATTGGAATGTATGAAATAAACAAGAGAGAGCCTAACAATGATATAACTATACGACTGTCCAATTTTTTCAATGTTTCTATTGACTACCTACTAGGTAAAACAGATATAAAAAACATAGAACAATCTGATACTTCGACAAGTTCTCGAATTAGAGAAGTATCTAAAAAAATGTCTAAAATGTCTGAAGAAGATATGAAAAAACTGGAATCTTTAATAGATATCTGGTTTAATGATGAAAATAAATAAAGTTTGTATAATTAGTGAAAGGTAGTGTAAAATTTTGAAAAGATTAAAGCAATTACGTCTTGAAATTGGTTTAACTCAAGGAGAATTAGCAAAACTTTTAAATGTAGAATTAGCAGCAATAAGCAAATATGAAACTGGAAGAGTTCAATTAAAGGAAGATTATATAAAAATATTATCTGATTTTTTTAATGTTTCATCTGATTATCTTTTGGGAAATTCTAATATAAGAGATGTGTCAAAACATAATTCAGAAGGCACACTTTTTGGAAAAGTTTATTCTAAGATTAAAAAAATGGATGAAGAAGAATTAAAGTTTCTTGATACTTTAGTAAATAAACTTACAAAAGATAATGAAGAAAATAAATAAATAAAATATTAGGAGGAATTAAAATGAAAGAAAAAAGTAGTAAAAATCAAATTGTAATAGCCGTTGTTGTTTTTTTAGTGCTATTAACTATAGTTGGCATAGTAGTTTATAGTGTTGTAGATGGAAATTGGGAAAATAAATTTAATATATCTTCATTGAAAACTAATACATCAGAATTACGTAATGCTGCTTCTGGAGAAATTAGAAATATATCTAAAGATGATTATAGTTATGTAGGTGTGGTAGTTGAATTTGACAATGGAAATAAAAAAATTACAAAAGAAGCACCTGTTAGGAATTTAAAAGCAGGCGAAAGTAGTGACTTTTCAGCTATTCTATATCAATCTGACGATTTTAATATTAAAGATTATAAACCAACAATAAAAAAAGTTATATATGAAAAATAAGGAATAAAAATATGAATAATTTAAAAGACACTGCAATATATGGAAGACAATCTGTAGATAAAAAAGATAGTGTTTCTATAGAAACACAATTTGAAAAATGTGCTAATATATGTAGAATGAATAATTGGGAATATACAGAATATGATGACAAAGGCTTCTCTGGTAAAGATACTAATAGACCTGGCTTTCAAAAATTAATTAAAGATATAGAACTTGGTAAAATAAGAAGAGTTATAGCTTACAGATTAGATCGTATTAGTCGTTCTATTACTGATTTTGCTAATTTACTGAATTTTTTTGAAAAATATAATGTTACATTTGTATCTGCAACAGAAAACTTTGATACCTCCTCTCCACTTCGGACGAGCTATGATTTATATTATAATGATTTTTGCACAATTAGAAAGAGAAACAATAGCAGAACGTATAACAGATAATTATTATTTCAGGGCAAAACAAGGCTTGTTCATGGGTCGGCGGTGTTTTGTATGGTTTTGATAATAAAAGAATTACTTGTGAAGATGGAAAGAAAAAATCAGTATTAGTAATAAATGAAAATGAAAAAAAGGTTGTAGAAATGATTTATGAATTATATCTACATGATAATAGTAGTATTAGAAGTGTTGTTGCAAAGCTAAATCTTCAAAATATTAAACCTAGAAAGCGGTAAATTGTGGTCTACAACTCAAATAAGCCGTATTTTAACTAGACCAATTTACACTTCAAATAGTTTAGATGTATATAATTATTATCTTAATTCTAATATTAATATAGTAGATGATACTGAGGCTTTTGATGGTAAAAAAAGTCTATCTATTGTGGGAAAAGAAACTGGAAAAGGAGAATATAGAAAAACAGTAGATATTTCAGAACAATTCTTAGTCACAGTAGATGTTTCTCCGATTATCGATAGTGAAACTTGGTTAAAAGTACAAAACAAAATGAGTAATAATAAGCAGTTTGCTCCGCGTTTTGGACAAAGTAAAAAATGCTTTTTATCTAGCTTGCTTTGCTGTGGAGAGTGCGGATACAGTATGTCTATAAAATCTCAAAGTAAAAAAAATAGTAACAATAATATAATGCAATATGACTATATTTGTTGCAATACTAAAAAAAGTCATGGATATAGTGTATGTTCTTCAAAGTTGCATAAAATATCATTAATTGAAGAATCTGTTATTATACATCTTGTAAATCATCTTATCGAAAATAAAGTTTATGAAAAAATGACTAATGTAAAAGATATTAAACAAATAGATGTATCTCTAATTAACAAGAGAAGCTTATTAGAGGTAAATATAAGCAAAAGTAATAAAGAGATACAGAATTTACTAAAAGTAATTGCAGAAGGCAATACTATTGCAAATAACTATATACAAAAAAACATTGAAGATATTGATTTTAAAATTCAAAAATACAAAGATGAATTAAATGTATTAGAGAATGAAATTTATAATACTTACTCTCAATATGATAATATTGAAGATATTAAAGAATATTTGAAAAATCCTAAGAAAATTATTGATTATGATTTTGATACAAAGAAAAAAATTTGCAAAGCTTTGATTCAAAAAATTGTTATTACAAATGAAGAACTTGATATTACATATCTATATTAAACACTTAATACTACTGATATTTAATCGGTAGTATTTTTTGATATCTTGCGCGAAGTCTCCTGGATGAGAAAATAATACTAACCATTTACCTTTGTAGTCATTTAAATCTACTTTTCCAAATGTTGTTATTGCTTCGAAATCTGGTGCTTTTTGCCCT
>JGI994J12354_10000658_pt1 | contig 34450 bp, 31 predicted proteins | sample IntmicLarv3ML3BL_FD_12354 | JGI IMG/M metagenome (IMG submission 12354) | reverse complement strand
CCAAAACTCCCCCTTTGCGCATACCGGCAACTTCTTTTTGTGCCAAAGCACGCTTATCATATCCGCATCAGAAAGATATCCTTGCACCACCGTATGCAACATAAAGGCCCTCTTCGTCTCAACAATACATCTATATCTTTTCATTCCAAAAAACTTCGCCCATACCCATTCTACTCTAATTCAGACAATCTCACACGTGTTTTTGCCATATATAATTCGAATCCCACCCGGACAAAATCCAATACTATATTTTGTAGAAATACTTCGAGCATTCCTCAAAAGTTCCCCAAAAGTTCTCCAAAAGTTCTTCTTGACAATCGTCTGCCTCCTCGTATATCATCAATAGTAGTAAAAAACAATGACTGGGAATAGTAGAAAAACCCTTTGTGCTCAGAAAATAGGCGGTTGATGCAAGCCTTGACAGACCTTTTCGAACCTGCCCCATGAGTTCCGCAAGAAAAATGCGGCGTAATTCGGCGTTAACGATTTCGAGAGGATGATTTTTATCATCAATTAGGGTGGCACCGCCGATATGACTTCGGTCCCTTTTTGAAGATAGAAGTCTTTTTTATTTTATACACATTCATTATGTACATTAATAGGGAGGAAATAGACATGGCAAAGGACAAAAAACTGGTTGAATCCATTACCGATATGGAGCAAGATTTTCCGCAGTGGTATACAGATGTCGTAAAAAAAGCAGATTTAACGGATTATTCATCCGTAAAAGGATGTATGATTATCCGTCCTTACGGCTATGCCATTTGGGAACTGATTCAAAAACATCTGGATGAACGCTTTAAAGCAACCGGGCACGAAAATGTGTATATGCCTATGTTCATTCCCGAAAGCCTGCTGCAAAAAGAAAAGGATCATGTGGAAGGCTTCGCGCCTGAAGTGGCTTGGGTAACCCATGGCGGTGAATCCAAATTACAAGAACGCCTTTGCGTACGCCCTACCTCGGAAACATTGTTTTGTGAGCATTACGCAAACGTGATTCAGTCCTATCGTGACCTGCCGAAACTCTATAACCAGTGGTGTTCCGTGGTGCGTTGGGAAAAAACAACCCGTCCATTTCTTAGAACAACGGAATTTCTATGGCAGGAAGGACATACGGCACACGCTACGGCTGAGGACGCACAAGAAGAGACCATCCGCATGCTAAACGTATATGCCGACTTCTGTCATGAGTGTCTGGCTATCCCTGTTATTAAGGGTGAAAAAACTGCCAAGGAACGCTTCGCCGGAGCGAAAGCGACCTATACCATCGAAAGCCTGATGCACGACGGAAAAGCGTTGCAATCCGGTACCAGTCACAATTTCGGCGACGGCTTCGCGCAAGCATTCGGCATTCAGTATACAGACAAAGACAACAAATTACAGTATGTCCACCAGACCAGTTGGGGCATGACAACCCGCCTAATCGGTGCATTGATTATGGTTCATGGAGACAATAGCGGTTTGGTTCTTCCTCCGATGGTTGCACCAACGCAGGTGATTATTATCCCCATCGCGCAACACAAAGAGGGCGTATTGGAGAGCGCAGCACAAATCAAAAACAAACTCTCAAACGTCTGCCGAATCAAATTGGATGATTCGGACAAATCCGCCGGCTGGAAGTTCAGCGAATATGAGATGAAAGGCATTCCTCTGCGCCTTGAGGTTGGCCCAAAAGACCTGGAACAAAATCAGGCTGTTCTTGCAAGACGCGATACCAGTGAAAAGATTACAGTTTCATTGGATGAATTGGAGAAGAGAATTCCTGCTTTGTTGACAGAAATCCAGGAAACATTGTTGCAAAAGGCAACAGACAGAAGAAATGCCAAAACCTATACAGCTACAACCTTAGAGGGTATGGAGCAAGCCTTAAACGAAACACCCGGCTTTGTAAAAGCAATGTGGTGCGGTGAACGTGCATGCGAGGACACAATCAAAGAGAAAATGTCCGCGACCAGCCGCTGCCTCCCATTTGAGCAAGAGAATATCTCTGAAACCTGCGTTTGCTGTGGCAAGAAAGCAAACCACATGGTATACTGGGGTAGAGCATATTGATATTATAACAAATGCCCATCTGTCTGACTTTTCGGACAGACGGGCATTTTTCTTTGGAACATTCGCAAACAAAAAACAGACGACTCCTAGTGAATCGCCCATCGTTACACGCATATGTCAAATTTCCATCCAACTTAAACTCCAATCGCCTTTTCACTTCTCCACGCTGGCCAAAGCACACTGCCTTTCGCCTGTATTTACACTTCGCTCGTACTCTTATGCGATATACAATGCCCAACCGCCCAATCTCATCACAACGTTTCTCACGAAATAAAAATAGGCAAGGCATCATAGGTTATGTTTTCTATTCCCTCTCAAAAAATATTCCATCTGCTAATCCCGTAAAGTATCGCCAGATGCAAGGGATAAAAGATATAGAAAACGCTTGACGGTATATACGCTTTCAACGAGAATGGCTTCACGATAAATAAGAGCGCAGCAACACAGTATACTTGTATATAACTGCCTACTACAAAACAAAATGCGAACGTCAGCCCTGTTGTGTACAGGGCTAATTTTCGGAAATCATCTTTTTGAGCATACATAATAAATATAAGAAGAATACCATATGTTCCATAATCAACATTTATGCTGTTTGTCAGCGTCAAAACAGATGGCATGATTATCATACACAAAAACAGAATATACCATTTCCTTTCATACGAAAAAATTGCAGCTACACCTAACGCAAGCGTGAAAAATATATTTAGATTCCATGGATATTCTCCTGTAATTGGTGCAACAAGTATATAAAAAAGTTGTATCGCCGCACCAAACAGCAACAACCGCAAAAAATACTTTTTCTCATTCCGGGTATGGGTAAATCCTACACCAATCTGATATGCAAAAAGCGGAAACGCAATCCGTCCAATTATGCGGAAAATGACCTGTTGCGGAAAAAAAATTACGCCGACATGATCAATAAACATGCTTAATATTGCCATTATCTTTATATAGTTACTTTGTTGCTTCGTCACACCAGTCACTGCTTCGCCTCTCGCTCTCTTTATTCGGGACAAACAATATTATTATCCGCAGATATATCCTCCNTATTGTGGAAACATTTTCCAGATCGACTCTTGTATGGGAAATGTAACCGCCATTCTTCGTCTTTCGCACATCATNAGGTCAAGCGTAAAATTTCTCTTTATGAAAAGAATGCNCGTTTGTCTGCGCACAACTCGTTACAGGGCAAAACTCTTCCTCCTGCACATCAATCTACNCCCTCATATAAACGTCCGTATACGCGAAGTGGATAACGTGCTTTCNCCCCTCATTTTTTCTATTCTTTCGAATCATCCGCAGCGTTCATCTTCACTGTTTCGCTAAACCATAGCATCTCTTCGAGACAAAAGTACACACACCTCTACATTCGTCGTCATCGGAAACTGGTCTACCGGCTGAACAACCTTCACTTCATATGATTCCGCACACAATATCGCCAAATCCCTTGCCAGTGTGGACGGATTACAAGAAACATAAACAATTTTTTCCGGCGCAATTTCAAGTATTGTATTCAACAACGTGCCATCACAGCCCTTTCTCGGCGGATCTACGACAACGACATCGCCTTGGATACGGCCCGCTTTCTTCAATCTTGGAATCACCTCTTCCGCCGCGCCGACAAAAAACGTAACATTGCCGATTCCATTTGTTTCGGCATTCCTTCTTGCATTCTCAATCGCTTCCGGAACAATTTCCACGCCAAAAACCTGCTTCGCTCTTCTTGAAAGATACAAAGAGATTGTCCCGATACCGCAATACAAATCAATCACAGTCTCTTCGCCGGAAAGTCCTGCCAGCTCCATCACTTTGTCGTACAAAACCTCAGTTTGCACCGGATTCACTTGATAAAACGACAGCGGAGATATTTCAAATGTAATACCGTCCAACTGATCGGAAATACAATCTTTTCCCCAAAGCGTACGCATTTTCCTCCCCAGCACAACATTCGTTTTTTCTTTATTCTCATTCACCAAAATCGATACAATCCCATGCACCTCACGCAACTGCGCTACCAGCAANTCCTCCTTTGGCAGNCCCTTTCCGTTCANGACAATGCATACCATGATTTCGCCGCTCGTCTTGCCGATTCGGGTAAAAATATGTCGAACCAATCCCTCATGCGTTTCCTCATNATANGGANAAATNGCGTTCTCCGCCAAAAACCTACGGATTATCCTGACGATTTCGTCATTCCTCTGATCTTGCAGATAACAAGTCTCATGGTTTACAACACGGTGACTCCGGCGGGCATAAAATCCGATTTGAATCTCCCCGTCCTTTTCATCCACAGGAAACTGCGCTTTATTTCTATATCTCAACGGATTTTCCATACCCAGCGTAGGCAAAACCTCTACGCCACGCAAACCTCCAATATGCGCCAAATCATCTTGCACACGCTTTGTTTTATATGCCAACTGCCCTTCATAATTCAAATGCTGAAGTTGACAGCCACCGCACCTTTTTGCAACCGAACAGTATGGTTTCGTACGGTGAGGCGACTTTTCCAATATCTCCAGCAACTTTCCATATGCAAAACGTTTCTTCACTTTGACGATTCGCACGCGGACTCTTTCCAGAGGCAATGCCTCCTCGACAAATATCGTAAATCCATCAATTCGCCCAATTCCTTCTGCATTGCTGCCTAAAGCATCAATCCGCATTTCATATATTTCATTCTTCTCCACCAGAAGACTCATTCTCTTTTCCTCCAACTATTCCCGTGTCTGAATATGGGCAAACCGTACCATTACAGATGCAAAACCGACAGCTTGCGAAGCTATTTTTGGGTTTCGCCACCCCTACGGATAACATATCCCGCATTTGTTTTGTCGTTTTTTGTACATCTCTTCGCAGTGCCCTTGTGTTTTTTACAGTAAACATATAATCTTTGTAAATCAACCGACCGAATTTCGGGCGACTTTTATAGACATCTTCCACAATTAGAAAATACACCCCCAGTTGCAGCAAATCCCCTTCATGAGGAGCGTCATCCTCCCCAATCTCTCCGCTCTTTAACTCAACCGGCACAAAGCGCTCGCCGAATCTCCATTTGAAAATATAATCCGGCCGTCCCTGCAATTCGTACTTCGCCGAATAGAGTAACTTGCCAAAATCCTCGTTGGCGCCGTCTTTTTTCTGATCCGCATACACCAGGCGGTATCCCCGCATTCGGTCAGATGATGCACTCTTTTGTATTGATTCTCCGCCGCACCTTCTAAGCATGATCAAGAGAACCAATAAAAACCCCGCAAACAAAACACCTACATCCGCCCAAGCCAACGTAACGCCAAACAACTCAATCCATCCCATACTGCATAACAAAGTATCCAACAATACTGCCCGCAACGAACAAAACGCCGATCAGCTTCATCACCAAGACACGAAACTGCACACGGGCATAGTGATCACTGTGATACCTCTCCCCTTTCACAAAATTACTGGAAATGGCATCCTCTAACGACAGCAGCTCGTTGCGTTCTTGGTACAATCTCCGCAACTCTTTCCTTCCATACATTTTTTCATAGTACCATTGGTATGGACAATAGGAAAATTTATTCAATTCATGCGCCGACAGTGTTTTTCTCTCCATCCGGTAACCTCTTTATTTTTCAAATTCAGAACGTCTGATATTTCGTTGCAACATACGGTTATATCCAACCCATCTGCCTGGTGTACTGTCTGCCGAAAGCATTTCTTCAATCATTTTTACTTTCGCATCCATATTGTCCGCACAATGCAAAATGAATGCTTCAATTGTTTCGGGCACCTTCGGCGAACCATACTCCAGCTCTCCATGATGAGATAAAATGCAGTGCATCAGCAAAAGCTCCAATTCCCGAGGAAAACCCGGAATCTGTGCCGCCGTGTCTTTAATCAATTCCGTACCGATGAAGATATGTCCCAACAGCTGTCCCTCATCTGTATAATCATTTTCAGGAAAATCCGAAAGCTCCATCATCTTTCCCACATCGTGCAGCATAGCACAGCAAACCAGAATATCACGTTTCACAAACGCATATCGAGGCGCCATAAAATCACAGATTTGCGTCACAGACAGCGTGTGCTCCACCAATCCGCCCCGAAAGCTATGGTGCATATTTTTTGCCGCCGAGTGGTATTTGAATTCTTTGCTTACAACCGGATGTTCAAAGAATATTTTCTCCAACAACTTCTTGATATGAACATTCTCAATAGTCTTGATATAATCCATCAGCATATCAAAGAGTTTATCAATATCCTTGTCTGTGCTTGGAATAAAATCCGCAGGATCATACTCCCCCTCTTGACTACGGCGAATCCGTTTTACGTTCAACTGTATTTCATTATTAAACGTTGTAACGAATGCTTCGATTTTGATAAAATCATTCTCCGAAAAACTCTGAATTTCCTTGTTCATATCCCAGACCTTAGCATCAACCATACCTGTTTTATCCTGTAATTTCAAAGATAAATACGTCTTTCCATTTCTGGATTTCAGACTTTGGCGGCTTTTGCAAAGATAATGCTCAACAATATTCTCACCCTCGTGCAATTCATTAATATATTTCACGCGCTACCTCCACTTCACTCTTTCCTCGCATTCACTCTTAAAGCACTACAGCCATTATACACCATTGAATCAAAGACCGCCATGAGATTCAAAATAAAATTTGGAAACAGGGAACTAATCACAATCTAATTCGTCATAAACGAAAACAAACAAAAAAATAATCATTGGATATTTTAGAAAAACATGGTATGATATTATGAGATAATTTCCAATGTTTGATTGGATTTATGGGAGGATATACATGAGAAAGATTAGATGGCTTTGTGCCGCTTTAAGTCTTTCCCTGTTGTTTGGGGTAATGCCTGTTTCTGCTTCTGCTTTTGGCATCGCAAGAAGCGACGTTGCTATGGAAATCAACTGGTTAGACTTGGACTTGCGTGAAGTAAATAAAGATATCACCGGCGAAGGCTGGGATTGGGATGCGACCAACCAAGTATTAACACTGGATAACTTTAACGGTGTTGTATACGAGGGTGTTCGAGAAAACAGCGCCGCAATTCTTTTGCCTGAAGATAGCACGCTCCATTTGAAAGGGAATAATGTTATTACAACATATTCTTACCGCTGCCGCGGCATCTACTCTCGCGGGGGTATGCTGATAATTGAGGGTAACGGCATTTTAAATTTGAATATTGAAAGCATGAAAGGCAGCGCCTTTTACATAGATAATGGCGGAAGCGTTGCATTTTGTGATAAAACAGAAACCTTTGTAGAAACAGCCGGCCATGTTATTTTCGTTAACGGCGCCAAGGGTACAGAGCCGATTATCTCCGTAGAAAATAACGCAAAACTTCTCTTTCCAAAAGAAGTCGGGGCTGAGGCCATCTATGTCATCAAATCTTCTCAAGCATCCGCAACCGACAGTTGGTTCAATTATGAAGAAACCTATGACAATTTCTACGATGCAGTGACGTTGGTTTCCTCAAGAAAACCAAAAACAACTACCCTGCCCAATGATGTTGCAAACAACATTTCTCCTGAAGATACGGTCGTTTTCAACGCTGTATTCAGTGATTATCAGTTAACAATCGGTTCTACAAAAATCACGAAAGACGGCGAAGTCGCATATGATGGCGATGCGCCTGCTTATATCAGCAATGGATACACCATGCTTCCATTGCGGGCACTAATCCAAGCGATGGATTCCGGTGACGTAGATGTTCAGTGGGACGCCGCAACCAAAACGGCCACCATTGATTATAACGGCAATACTTATGTCGTTTGCTCAGACTACAATGTTATGCTCAAAAACGGTGAGGATACTGCCTTGTACACACCGGCAGAAATCACAGGCGGCCGTATGTATCTTTCTTTGAGAGATTGGATGACGATTTTGGAGATTCCCTCTTCCCAAGCGAAATGGAATCCCGACACGAAAACTGTAACATTAACATTTTAACCCGTCCAGTCGGGTGATATAAAAAAGGACATTCTCAAAAATACTTGAGCGTGTCCTTTTCTTATATATCTTTTTTTACTTATCTATTCATACCTACTCTGGCAACACCTTCTTCCAGAGCCACATCCGCCACCGCTTTCGCTACAACCTCAGCAACCCGCTTATCCAGTGCCGAAGGAATAATATTCTCAGCATGTAACTCTCCTGCCGGAATCATATCCGCAATGGCATAGGCCGCTCTATGCTTCATACTCTCGGTAATCTCTTTTGCCCGCACTGCCAATGCGCCTTTAAAAATCCCCGGGAAAATCAGTACATTGTTGATCTGATTGGGAAAATCTGAACGCCCTGTCCCAACTACAACAGCACCACCGGCCTTCGCCGCATCGGGCATAATCTCAGGAATTGGATTCGCCATAGCGAAAACGATCCCCCTATTCATCCCTGCTACCATTTCCGTTGTCACCAAATCCGGGCGGGAAACGCCTACAAAGGCATCCGCACCTCTCAATGCATCCGCCAATGTTCCCTTTTCTTTGTTCTTGTTGCTCACACGAGATATCTCCTCTTGCGCAGAAGTCAAACCTGCATCCCCCTCGCAAAGAATGCCGCCTACATCGCACAAAATAATATTCCCAAATCCCATGTCAATCAACAATTTTCCAATCGCGATGCCCGCAGCGCCGGCACCATTGATGACAATTTTCATCTCGCCCATTTGCTTACCCGCCACTTTCATGGCGTTTCGCATTGCCGCCGCCACAACGATGGCCGTTCCGTGCTGGTCGTCGTGAAAAACAGGAATGTCACAGACCTCTTTTAACTTCCGCTCAATCTCAAAACAGCGGGGTGCGGATATATCTTCCAAATTTATACCGCCAAAGCTTTTTGAAATCAAGGCAACGGTATGAACGATGGTATCCACATCTTTGGAATCGATACAAAGCGGAAATGCGTCTACGCCCCCAAATTCTTTGAACAGTACACATTTCCCCTCCATAACAGGCATTCCTGCCGCAGGACCGATATCGCCCAACCCCAGAACCGCTGTTCCATCTGTGACCACCGCCACCAAATTCGAGCGCCGTGTTAAGCGAAAAGACTCTTCATAGTTATCCGCAATCACACGGCAAGGCTCCGCTACGCCGGGCGTATACAACATCGACAAATCCTCTTTTGTCGTTATTTCTTTCCTGGAAATCACTTCAATCTTGCCCTGCATTTCATAATGCAGCTTCAGTGCCTTTTCTCCTATATCCACAGTAACCTCCTACACCATTTCTTCAGGCTTAAATATCTCATCAAATCCTTCAGGCGTTAAAAACCCGAAGGCTACACAAGCTTCTTTCAAAGAAATACCTTCTGCAAACGCTTTTTTCGCTGTTTTCGCCGCATTTTCGTATCCGATATATGGATTCAAGCAAGTCACCAGCATCAATGAACGCTCCAAATTCTCCTGCATCTTATCCTTCTTTGCCGCTATCCCCGAAACGCAATGTATTCGGAAAGAATCCAGACTCTCTGCCAACAAACGAACCGATTGTAAAAAGTTGTAAATCATAACCGGCATATACACATTTAACTCAAAATTCCCCTGTGACGCACAAATTCCCATGGCCGTGTCGTTTGCCATGACCTGAACCGCAACCATGCTGATTGCTTCGCACTGTGTGGGATTTACTTTACCCGGCATGATGGAGCTTCCCGGCTCATTCTCCGGAATTGTGATTTCGCCAAGTCCGCATCTCGGACCACTGGCGAGCCAGCGCACATCATTGGCAATCTTCATTACATTTGCGGCTAGCGCCTTAAGCGCACCATGTGCAAATACCAACTCGTCCTTCGCCGTCAAAGCATGAAACTTGTTTTCCGCCGTACAAAAACACATGCCTGTGAGTGTGCTGACCTCTTTCGCCACACACACCGCAAACCCTTCCGGCGCATTCAATCCTGTACCCACGGCCGTTCCGCCCAATGCCAACTCCGATAGCCCCGCCAAAGACAGCAACAGCATAGCATGCGCTTTCTCAAGCATGTTCCGCCATCCACTGATTTCTTGTGAAAACAAAATCGGCGTGGCATCTTGCAGATGCGTTCTCCCTGTTTTTAAAATACCTTCATGCCTCTCTTCTAAACGCTTCAACTCCAGTATCATTGCATCGACGCTCGGTAAAAGCCTATTTCTGATTTCTAATACCGCAGCAATGTGCATCGCCGTCGGAAAGGTGTCATTGGAGCTTTGCGACATATTCACATGATCATTCGGATGGAGAATTCTTTCTCCGGCAATTTCATTTCCCCGATTCGCAATCACTTCATTTACGTTCATATTCGATTGCGTTCCGCTGCCCGTCTGCCATACTGCCAACGGAAATTGATTATTCCATTTACTTTCCAGTATTTCATCACAAACCTGTCCGATTATTATACATCTTCTCTCATCCAACTTGTCCAGCGCAAAATTCGCCTGTGCTGCCGCCTTTTTCAACACTGCAAAAGCATAAATCATCTCCATCGGCATTTTTTCCGTACCTATTTTGAAATTTTCAAAACTCCGTTGGGTCTGCGCTCCCCAATACACATCCGAGGGTACACGTACCTCGCCCATGGAATCCTTTTCGATTCGAACATTCATTGTTTATTCTCCTTAATGACTGGATTCTTGCGTAACTATCTGTTATTATATCAAATATCAAGACAAATTGGTATGAAAACCCGTAAATCAAAGAATTTCTATCATATTGTAAAAAGGAGCATTTATGAAGCATCTTATTTTCGACTTAGACGGCACACTCCTGGACTCAATGCCTGTTTGGAAAGGTGTCGGAACGGCATTTTTAACAAACCATGGCGCTGCTACACCCGAAAATTTACACGACGTTGTGAAAACGCTGACCGTCTATCAAACGGCAGAATATTTTCGGGATCATTTGGACATCAAACTAACGATAGAAGAAATCGCCAATGAGATTATCTCCATCATCGTCGATAACTACCGCTTCCATATTCCCTTGAAGCCTTTCGCGAAAGAATATTTGGAAAAAGAGTACGCCCTTGGTTCAAAGATGTGTATTTTGACTGCTTCGGAAAACGACTATGTCATTCCTGCACTGGAACGCCTGGATATTCTGAAATACTTTGAATTTATTATGACCTGTAGCGAAGTCGGGCATTTCAAAACCGAATCAAAAGTCTTTGAGTTGGCAATGGAGCGCCTAGGCGGTACAAAAGAGAGTACCATTGTGTTTGAAGATGCACTGCATGCTATAAAAGGTGCAAAATCGGGTAATTTTACGGTTTATGCAATCAAGGATCCCGTGACGGAGCGTGACAGCGAATCATTGCAGCGATTGGCAGAGCGTTATATCGAAAATTATCAGGAACTATTATAAAAATAATCTTCGGAAGTGACAAAAGCGGGGCAGCAAGCCCCGCTTTTCATTTGACAAACCATTCACTCTTTTCGATAAGAATGTACGGATTCTTTAGTTGGTTTCAACACCATAGGCTTTCGTTTCATGCAAAGAATCAAATGGCCACTCTCCTCTGTTCTGCATACAGACCGTTTATAATCCGATGGAAAATCTCTCCGCAATCCAACTATCGGCCTTTATTCCGCCCCATATGTCCAATCGCTGATTGTCCGATACACATGCTCCATCGTCGGCGATATCTCTCCGCCCACCTTCTCCGAAGTAAACACTGCATTCATTCGGTATGCAATGCTAATATAAGGCAGCTCTTCTGCCAGACGTTTCTGCAAGCGGCTATATGCCAAAAGCGTCAAGCCTTCCCCTGATGCTGCCGCCGCATCCCGCAGGAGCGCATCTGTCTGCGCGTCAGAATAAGCGATGTAATTATACCTACCGCCTGTGCCGAAAAAGTCAGTCAAATTGACCGTCGGTGACATTTTCCATCCTGCAATGACCAAGTCGAACTCACCGTTTTGAAATCGTTCGGCATATACATCGTACGGTTCCGCTTCCAATATAACTGCAAATCCCAATGCCGTCAGCTCTGTCCTCAATCTCGTCGCAATCTGCATACGGGCAATGTTCTCTTGATTTACGAGAAGCCGAACTTGGAGAATCTCCTCTCCGCCGCCCTCCAGTATCCGCTCCAGCACCCCGTCACCGTTCGCATCCGCCCATCCGGCATTCTTCAGCAGCATCGCCGCCATGTTGGTATCAAAACCATAGTCAATCACATTCTCTTCGTATAAATAAGAACGCGCACTGATAGGCGTTGCAGTCAGCCTTGCATATTGCAGATAGACATTCTCATATATCTCAGCCTTCGGCAATGCATATGCCACTGCCTGCCGCATATTTTTTTCTCTAAACAATCCCCTGTCAAAGTTAAACCCAACAAAATCGTATATTGGGGAGTCAAAGAGATGGATTCCGTATTTTTCTCCATCGGTAAGCCTTCCGACCTCGATGGCATCTTGTACCAAAATATCAATCATACCCCGCTCAAAAGCATAAATATCCGTTCCGCTTCCCGAAGTCACCTTCACACAGATCGATGAAATATTCGGTACACCTCCCACATAAGCAGGATTCGCCTCCAGAATCATCTGAGACGCCATCGTATACGATACCATAGCATAGGGTCCGCTACCCATTGGCGCTAAGTTTACATCCCTGCCTGCCGCCGTGTGACTTCGAGAGATAATTGGAAAATTCAGCGACATCATATTTGCGCTGAACGCTTCCTTAAATACAATAGTTACCGCATATTCATTCACTTTTTGATAACTTTCAACATAGTCCAAAACACGTTTATAAACCGTACCATCTTCGGCATTGACAATTTCATTTAACGTATGAATCACATCATCTGCGGTCAGATTTCCTCCGTTTTGCCAAAAAACATCCGTCCTCAATTGCACAAACAACGTGCGCCTCTCTTCTGCTATTGACCAACTTTGTGCTATGTTTGAGTATATCTTCCCCATCTCGTCAAATTCAATCAAAGGCTGATAAATCAATCTTAAAATTTGGTCGACTGATTCATCCTTATTATGAATGGGGTTTAGTGTTTCCGGGCTTCGCATGGACAATGTCAGTGTTTCGTTCGAATCGGTATCACCCTCCAGCTGCCCCAATACCGAAAAGTTATTTTCTGGCGCAATTTCCTCGCTCGAACAACCGCCAAGCAAAAAAACGAGCCCCGTTAATACAAGTACCATCCATCTTTTGTTCATCGCTTCCTCCATACGTCTGCTATCTGCGCTTCACTCACATGCTATAAAATAACTTATACAGCTTCTGTATAAAATCAACCTTCTTCACATAATTTCTCGTTTCTCCAAACGGAATTTCATCGATCGTTCTGCCATCTTGGCTCATATTCTCGTCCGCCAACCACTTCGCCGCATTCCCATGACCAGCGTTATATGCCGCCAATACAGTACTCTGTTCATCAAATCTCGCATCCAACCACATCAAATACCAACATCCCAACGCAATATTGGTATCGGGATCAAACATATCCAGATTATCCGCATCCAAGTAATCAATCTGGTCTGCCGCCCACCATCCAGTCTCTTGCGTAACCTGCATCAGCCCCATTGCTCCTGCGCGCGAACGCGCATCTTTATCAAATCCACTCTCACAATAGATAACCGCATATACCAAAGATTCCTCTAAATCATAGTAATTCGCATAGTACGAAACTTCCGCACGATACTCTCTGGGCAGTACACGAGGTAATATAAATAAATATGCCGCCATTCCTAAAACAACAAACACCAAACATAGTTTGGCAATTTTCTCAAAAAAACGAATCATTTCCTCACCCGTAACTATTTATTTTTTCCAACATCCTCAGAAGCTGTGCTTCTAAGTGGTCTATATCTTCGCTATTGTCGAGCACTTCATCCGCAACTTCCCTGTATGCACTCCAAGGCCTCTGATTCGCCATTCTTGCCAACGCCATCTCTTCCGTTATACCGTCTCTCAACATAATACGTTGTTTTCTGACATCCTCTTTTGCAAAAACCACCCAAATCCTATCACAAATCTTGTCCAGTCTTGCCTCCATTAGAAGCGGTGCATCAATAACAATTGCATGTACTTTTCCATCTTCTTTGTATGCCATAATACGATGGTTTATTTCCTGGGAAATATATTTATGCGTACATCGATTCAAAAAAACCAGCTTTTCTTTATTCTGAAAAACGATATCACCCAATTGCTTGCGAATGATATTTTTCTCTTCGTCCAGAATTCCTTCGCCAAAATGAGTGACAATTTCATCATATGCCGGCGCTCCCCGGGCTATGATTTCATGCCCGATTTTATCCGCATCGATGACGCCAACATGATTCCGTCGAAGAAAATCACTGATCATACTTTTCCCGCTTCCTGTTCCTCCTGTTAAACCAATCACCTTCATAAATCGCCCTCTTACTTTGTCTCAAACCACGAATTTCCCTCATGTACATCCACATCCAAAGGCACAGACATCTCCGCCGCCTTTTCCATATTTTCTTTCAGAATACGTGCCACGGCCTCTTTTTCGTCCATATGCGTCTCAATCAGTAACTCATCGTGCACCTGCAAAATCAATCTGGAACGGAACCCGCCGTCTTTTAGCGCCCGATGCACTTTTACCATCGCAATTTTTATAATATCTGCCGCCGTACCCTGTATCGGCATATTCATCGCCACACGTTCCCCGAAGGCACGCTGAATGAAGTTTCCGCTCTGCAACTCTGGCATGGCACGCCTACGATTCCACAACGTGGAAACATATCCATTCTCCGTGGCAGTTTTTACTGTTTTATCCAAATACGCTTTGATTTTCGGATACTTGGCAAAATATGCCGCGATATACGCTTCTGCCTCTTTTCTCGTAATACCCAAATCCTGACTCAAGCTAAAGGAGCCGATGCCATAAACAATACCAAAATTCACTGCCTTGGCGCTGCTTCTTTGCAGAGACGTCACCTCATCAAACGGTACATGAAACACCTGTGATGCCGTCAATCGATGAATATCTTGGTCATGATTGAACGCGTAAATCAGCGTTTCGTCTCCTGAAATATGCGCCAACACACGCAACTCAATCTGAGAGTAATCCGCATCCAAAAAACAATACTCTGCGCTCTCGGGGATAAACACCTTTCGCAGCTCACGCCCCAATTCCAGCCGTACCGGAATATTTTGCAAGTTCGGTTCTGTGGAGCTGATTCGTCCCGTAGCCGTAATGGTTTGGTTAAACGTAGAATAAATTTTCTGCGTCCCCTCGTCCATTACCGCCAACAATCCATCTGCATAGGTACTCTTAAGTTTTGCCAACTGTCTATATTCCAATATTTTCTCAACAACTGGATGCGATGTCTTCATCTTCTCCAACACATCCGCCGCTGTGGAATAGCCAGTTTTCGTTTTCTTCCCGCCCTTGAGCCCTAATTTTTCAAATAAAATGGTGCCCAATTGTTTGGGCGAATTTAAATTGAATTCCTCGCCGCAAAGCGCATACACTTCACCCATTAGCCGGTCAATACGTCCTCCCAGCATTTCCTGATACTCCAAAATTGCACCTTTATTCACTTTGATACCATACGTCTCCATGTCCGTCAAAACCGTAATCAAAGGCATCTCTATTTCAAAAAACAGCTTCTCTTGCCCATTTTTCCTGATTTCTTCCAACATCAGCGGCAACACGCGGTAGCTGATTTCCGCCTGTTCTACAGCGAATTTCATTCTCGCTCCATCTTCCAATGAAAAGAGGGATGCTTTCTTCTTTCCTTTTCCCAAAACCTCTTCTTCTGATGGATATAACTCTCCCAAATATGCTTGCGCAATACTATCATACGCATAATTACTCGCTGTAGGATTCAAGATATACGCCGCAATAGAAGTGTCAAAATATATAGAGACATTTTTGAAACCATTTTTTTCCAAAAAATGAATATCTTTCTTGATATCATGACCGATTTTTACAAAAGCATCCTGTTCAAAGAAATCCCTGGCACACAGCAATAAATCATCCAAAGACAATCTTTCGCCAACCTCTAGCCAGATGCCTCCTGCTTTTTCTTGGAATAATGCCAAGCCATAGCATAAGTCCTCTTCGTAAATGAATACAAATGCCGTCTCCGATTTTGCCAAACCCTTGAATGCAGCTTCTGCCTCCGCTTTAGACGAAACAAATTGATACACGCTCTCCCGCTTTGCCTCCATCTTCTGCTCAAAACGAGAAAACATACTCTTGAATTCCAGCCTTTTTATCCACTCATAGGCATCCGCACAAAACATATCCGAAATCGAAAGCTCACTCTGCTTGAATTCTAGCGGAATATCTGTAACAATGGTTGCCAAATATTTGCTCAGACGTGCCTGCTCCTGAAACTCATTCAAATTCTCGGATGCCTTTTTCGGCTTAATTTCTGTCCAATGTGCAATGGCATTCTCAATTTCTTTATATTCCTGAATAATTTTTGTCGCTGTTTTCTCGCCAATTCCCGGAACTCCCGGGATGTTATCTGACGCATCGCCCATAAGCGCTTTTACATCAATAAACGCTTTCGGCGTCACGCCGTATCTCTCCAGAACGTCTTTGGCAAAATAGTCCTCCGTTTCCGTTTTTCCACCCTTTGTTTTTGGAATTCGAATTTTTATTTCTTCAGTCGCAATTTGAAGCATATCCCGATCTCCGGAAATAATTACAGGTACAACGTCCTCCGCCAATGCCTTGGCCGCCAATGTTCCCAAAATGTCATCCGCTTCAAAACCTTCCATTTCATATATCTTAATATTCATAGCACGCAAAACGTCTTTTAGAAGCGGCATTTGTTCCCGCAACTCATCCGGCATACCTTTTCTTGTGCCTTTATATGCCTGATATTTTTTGTGACGAAACGTTGGCGCATGCAAATCGAAGGCAACCGCCAAATACTCGGGCTTCTCTTCATCCAACAACTTAAATAAAATATTTAAAAAGCCATATATGCCGTTGGTATATTTCCCTTCCGCATTGGTTAGCAGCGGAATGCCATAAAACGCTCTATTTACGATACTATTTCCATCAACTAAAACAACTTTTTTTCTCATTCTTGCCTCCTAAGGGAAAGCCATCACGCAACCATGCCACGCACAGGTCAATTTAAATTTCCAGCTTCTTTTTTCGTTATTTTTCATTATACACGAAATTCGCAAAAAAACATATGCAATATAAAAAAACGCCTTTGAACAGGCGAATTTTCCCATCCAATCGCATATAGTAACATTAAATATTTCTATCGGAGGTTTATCATGAAAAAAATCATCTCTTTACTTGTAATCAGCGCAATGACACTTCCCCTTCTTGCCAACTGTTCCTCGAAACCCGAACATACATTGACACCTGTGCGACTGAATGAAGTTGTGCACTCTGTTTTCTATGCACCTCAATATGTGGCCTTGGAATTGGGGTTTTTCGAAGAAGAGGGCCTGGGGATAAGCATCGATGTGGGCAATGGCGCAGATAAATCCATGACCGCATTGCTCTCTAACTCGGCCGATATCGCGCTCCTAGGTATCGAAGCGGGCATTTATGTATACAACGAAGGCAAAGAGGATTATCCAAAGGCCTTCCTCCAATTGACACAGCGAGCAGGAAACTTCTTGATTTCCCGCGTAGATGAACCTGGTTTCGAATGGTCCGACTTAGAGGGAAAATCTATTATCGGCGGACGCTTGGGCGGCATGCCTGAATTGGTTTTGGAATACATTTTGAAAGAAAACGGGTTTACGTTAGGAAAAGATGTGGAAGTCATCAACAACATTGATTTTTCCACAACCGCAGGCGCTTTTACGGGTGGAGTCGGTGATTACAGTGTGGAATTCGAACCTGTTGCAACAACGCTGCAAAACAACGGAAACGCTTTTATCGTATCTTCCCTGGGCGAGGCAAGCGGATATCTTCCCTATACAGTCTACATGGCAACAGACGAAATCCTCACCAACCGCCCTGAAGTTATAGAAGCATTTACCCGTGCCATCCATAAGGCTCAACTTTGGGTGGCTGAACACGACGCGGCAGAAATTGCGGCAGCGATTTTACCCCAGTTCCCTGATTCTGATTTGGAATCACTGACAACAATCATTGAACGCTATAAATCACAAAACACCTGGAAAGAAGACCCCATCGTTGATGAAGAAGGTTTCACCCTGATACAAAATATCATGGAAACAGGCGGAGAGTTGAGCCGGCGTGCGCCTTATGAAGACCTAATTCATACAGATATTGCAAAAAAAATTGTCTCGAAATAATTTCAAAATGACGCAAAGTAATCTATATAAAGGGCCGGTTCTTTCTGGCCCTTTATTCACAGGCAATCTTTTTGCCCATATTGTGTACTTTTTGGCTGTATTATGATATTCTTAAAAAAAATACAAACGATAAAGGAGTGGTTTGATGAATTCCATACTGAAAATCCATGAAAAAGACAATGTCGCCACCTGTATCCGGCTTCTTCGAGCAGGCGAAAGCGTATCATTCGATACGAAGAACCTTTCTGTGAAAGAAGATATTCCCATTTACCACAAAATTGCTCTATGTGACATCCCTCTGCACGACCCTGTTTATAAATATGGACAAATAATCGGATTGGCAACGAAAGATATTCAAGCCGGCGATTATGTTCATATTCATAACATTGAAAGTACCCGTGGCCGTGGGGACAAAAAAGGAGGGACTCAATAATGGAATTTATGGGTTATAAAAGAGAAAATGGTGATGTTGGCATTCGTAATTATGTGGTCATCATCCCCGCTTCTGTCTGTGCCTCCGAAGTCTCCAGCCGCATTGCAGACGCTGTTCCGATGGCGGTTGCACTGCCCCATCAACACGGCTGCTGCCAGATGGGCGAGGATTTCCGCCAAACAGTGCGTACTCTGGTAGGATTTGGAAAAAATGCGAACGCCGGTGCCGTTTTAGTTGTCGGTTTGGGATGCGAAGGTATTCAATCAAAGGATGTTTCTGACCAAATTGCAAAAACCGGAAAACCTGTGTCTTACTTAACCATCCAAGATTGCGGAGGTACCACAAATGCCATCGCCCGAGGAATTGAAATCGCAAGCGAATACGCATCTGTTTTAGAGAAACAAGAACGCTGTGTCTGTCCGGTCAGTTCTCTGATTTTAGGCTTAGAGTGCGGCGGAAGTGATCCGACCAGCGGCCTGGTTGCAAATCCTGCTATCGGCGTTGCCTCAGATATGTTGATTTCCGTTGGCGGAAGCAGCATTCTCAGTGAAACCACAGAAGTTATCGGCGCAGAGCACTTGCTCGCAAAACGTTTCCCCGACGAAAAGGAAAGAGAACGGTTTTTGGAAATGGTTGAAGAGATAGAAAGGCGCGCTGTTGCTGCCGGAGAAGATTTAAGAGGCTCGCAGCCGACCCCCGGCAATATTGAAGGCGGTTTAAGCACCATTGAAGAGAAGTCACTGGGCTGTATGCACAAGGCAGGCGACAAAGAGCTTTTTATGGCGGCTCTGGCCTATAGTCAACCCCTTCCCGAAGGCAAACAAGGACTGTTCTTCATGGATACGCCCGGCGAGGACATCGATTCCATCACAGGCATGGTTGCCGGCGGTGCACAAATCGTGGTCTTTACGACGGGGCGCGGCACGCCGACAGGCTGCCCTATTGCACCCGTTATCAAAATCACGGGAAACCCCGACACCTATAAGAGCATGACAGAAAACATCGATGTCAATGGCGGAAAAGTCATGTTGGGAGAAAGCACCATTGAATCAATTGGTGAGGAAATATTTGAGTTGATTGTCGAAGTTGCCAATGGAAAGGAAGCAAAAGCTGAAATACTCGGCCACCGTGAATTTGGTATCTACCGCATCGGCTATACATTCTAAATCGCACTTTTAAAAGAAAAAGCCACTTCATTTATGAAGTGGCTTTTATTATTTTTGTCTGTATTCTTTGTAGACACCGTTGTTTTCTCTATAATTTACAATTTCTTTTACGAGCACCGTCACACCCAAATCTTCGGACATATGCTGTGATGGTGTCGCTCCATTGACCTCTTCATACTCCATATAAATTTCATTTTCATTTAAAAACTTTATCTCTTTCACACCGGTTGCCGACGAAACAAAATTCCGCTGAATGGTGTAACTATCTTCACTTTTATCGAAAATCGGCTCAATTGTTAAAACCGCATATCCATCCGCGCTACCCTTGATATATGCAATTCTTTCCTCTTCGTCAAAGCGTTCTGCATATACGGAATCCGGCTTAAATACGTCTGATATCCGTCTTCCTCCTACATCGAAATACTGAACCAACACAGATGATTCATCCCTTGACTGCAATCGCAATACGCCGGTTCTGACCTCCGTTACAGATGCGTACTCCACCATAACCCCCTCTGCAAGAACATTGCCTTCATAGTCAAAAAAAGTGTATTTGTAGTCCTCTTCTTTTTGAATCAAATAATACGTTCCTTGTTCCACCAACGTGTCGTCTACCATCTGCACAGATGTAATGCCTGACCTTCCGGCTTCTGTCATCTCCTGAAACGTTGATATCAACAACTGATTGTTTATCCACGCACCCAGCGCAGACACGCACAAACACACAATGATTATTTTTTTCATCGGCTCCCATTTCACACTTTTGTCCTCCCCTAAACTTGAAATTATTCAACTCTTCGGCGTCTATTCTATCTATCCTTCAAAATCCGCCGAATCCCCTCTGCATCTTCTAAAATCAAATCTATATTCCCGCACATCGTCTCCACATGATGACGAAATTCATGCAGCAATGTGTCTTTAATTTGTCTATACAAACGCTCTTTTGTAAAAAATGCGCAGGTTTTCGCAAAAGAACCATAATACAGCTCAATCCTGCAACCAAATGCATCTTTTTTATAAGACCCCATTACATATACCGGCGCCTTATCTCTGGAAACCGGGTGGTGTTTGATTTCATCCTTCAGCAAAATCCCCCCATTAAGTCCATCATAATAGATTTCCGGAATTTCGTCGGCGATTTCGCCTGCCATCATCTCAAACTCTTCGATTGAAACCAAGCTCCCCACGTCCTTCTCTGCCTTTTTTTAAGTATAACATAAAAAATCAGAAGAAACCATCCGTTTCTTTCCGAGGGAAATGCACCTTTTGTCCCCGTCAAAATATAATGTCTATATACACTTGAAGGAGGTCGTTTCATGCGCCCCATCGTCTCATTAGATAATATCAGCCTTAGCTATCATAGTATCGGCGGCGAAACCGCAGCGGTTTCCGATTTGTCTTTCTCTGTCAACGAGGGTGAATTTGTCAGCATCGTCGGCCCAAGCGGCTGCGGGAAATCTTCAATTCTTTCTGTACTGGCAGGACTCATCTCGCCTTCGGCAGGAAACGCTTGTGTAGATGGAAGCATCGGCTATATGCTGCAAAAAGACCATTTGCTCGAATGGCGAACCATTCGGCAAAATGTCCTGCTTGGATTAGAAATTCAAAATAAATTATCCGAAAAAAATCTGGCCTATGCTGATTTACTATTGGAACAATATGGCCTGGGAGAATTTAAAGCGCATTATCCTTACCAGCTTTCCGGCGGTATGCGTCAGAGAGCCGCTTTGATTCGAACCTTAACAATACGGCCGGATATTTTGCTTTTGGATGAACCCTTTTCCGCGTTGGATTACCAAACACGTCTCTCTGTTGCTGACGAAATCGGAACCATCATCCGCAAGGAGAAAAAGACTGCTATCTTAGTGACACATGATATTTCCGAGTCCATCAGCCTGTCTGACCGGGTCGTTGTTCTTTCCCGCCGCCCTGCACAACTAAAAAAAATTTATAATATTCAGCTCTCTGTCGATATCCATACCCCGCTGAAGGCACGCGAAGCTCCTGAGTTTAGAGATTATTTTAACGCAATCTGGAAGGAGCTGGATATTCATGTTTCATAGAAAAGAAACCTCCGTATCGATATCAAAAGAACAAACCCTCTTTCTTAGAAAACTGCATCATAGAAAAATATCCGTTGTTTTTATCCAGTGGTTTCTGCTTATCGGCCTCTTTTTGCTTTGGGAAATTGCAGCAGCACAAAACTGGATTGACCCGTTTATTTTTAGCCAGCCAAGCCGTATGTTTCACGCTTGCCTGCAAATGCTGTATGATGGCTCGCTCCTTCATCATATCGGGATTACTTTGGGGGAAACCATCGCCGGCTTTGTTTTGAGCACCATTTTGGGTACACTAACCGCCGTCATTTTGTGGTGGAATAAGTTTATCAGCGACATCATAGAACCTTATCTGGTTGTGCTAAACTCCCTGCCAAAAATGGCGCTCGCTCCAATTATCATTGTATGGCTGGGAAATAACCGAACATCGATTATCTTCGTCGCACTTTTAACATCCGTTGTCGTCACCATCATGAGTGTATTAAATGGATTTATGCAAACCGACAGCGACAAAATAAAACTCATACAAATCTTTGGCGGAACAAAATGGCAAGTTTTTAAAAAAGCCGTTTTGCCTTCAAACATTCCGTCCGTGGTCAATGCGCTAAAAATCAATGTTGGTCTTTCCTTTGTCGGCGTTATTGTCGGCGAATTCCTTGTAGCACAATCCGGCTTGGGATTCTTAATCGTGTATTCCAGTCAAATTTTCCGTATGGATTGGGTTATGTTGAGCGTAATTATCCTAGCTATATTGGCGGCACTGATATACCACGGTATTTCTTACCTGGAGAAAAAAATATGTACCTGGCAACAATAAAAAGAGCATCCATCCGTAAGATGGATGCTCTTTTATACTTCATGCCCATTAGTGGTGACAAATTTTAAATTTTATGGTATCATAAAATTTAATTATACTTAAGAGAAGGGGTTGATGATATGTTGCAGCTTAAGGCTTTGGAATACATGGAAGCAATCTATAAATACAAAAACTTTACGAAAGCAGCTTCGGCGCTATTTGTCTCTCAGCCCGCCATCTCCGCCTCCATCCGCAAGCTGGAAGAGGAGCTTGGTTTAAAGCTTGTTATCCGTACGCCAAAAAAGGTAATCTTCACAGAAGACGGCGAACAATTTATGCTTCGCACGCAACCGCTCTTACAGGAGTTGCGCGCCATTGAGGCCGATATGATTAATAAACATAAATATAAGAAAACGGTTTTGCATCTGGGACTTTCCCCGACAACGCCGCCAAATATCATACACCATATCTACAAGGACTTTTTGCCCTCTCTGGCCAATAATGAAGAGGTTTTGTTTGACGAAGGCGGGACATACTATCATATTGAAAAAATTATTTCAGGCGAATTGGATTTGGCAATCAATGCGATTCCGGAAGATCTTGCCAATTATAATATTCATTCCATTCCCGTTCACCGTCAGGAAATTTGTCTTCTTATTCGTTCCGATAGTGATTTGGCATCCTATGACAAAATCCCTATTCAACTATTGGAAAGCACGAGGCTAACTAGCTTAGGAGAGTCTTCTTATCTGCCAAAGCGTTTGGAAGTAGAGGCATCAAAGCGTAACATTTACTTAAATATCGCCTCTAAGCACCTGCATCAGACAAGCTATATTGAAGAGATTTTACTGGGTCATGTAGCGGGTATCATAAACGTGGATAATTCTAACACGTTCCGCGCGTTGTATAATCACAAGGAATTGGTATCCCGGCCATTTCTGGAACCCATGTATTTGAATATGGGTATCATGTATCATAATGATGTCGCAATTTCCCCGCTATCCCACCGAATCATTCAGTTTGTGCGGGAAATCTCCAGATGGAAAAATGCTTCAAAACAATAATTTGGGCTACACAGACTTCACAGTTTGCAAAGTCTATCTGTTTTTTTGATTCTTTTTTATTTAAATTTGATACGTTTTAACCATAAGTCTGATTTATTGTATTAAAACATATATGTATTTTACAACGGATATGCTTTCTTCTAAAATAAAATTAGAAGTATATACAAAAGAACCCTTTATAAAACTACTTAAATGGAGGAATGTGAAATGAATCAAATGATGAAATGTGTTGTTAAAGAGAGACCCGGTCCCGGTGCACTGAAATTAACAGAAAGACCAATCCCTGCCTACGGCCCAACAGAAGTGTTGGTCAAAATTAAAGCTGCTGCTGTTTGTGGCACGGATGTTCACATCATGGAGTGGAATGAATGGTCTCAGAAACGTTTGACTCCTCCTTCGATTATCGGTCATGAGTTTGCAGGTGAAGTTGTCGCTGTGGGTGATTTGGTTTCCACCATTCATATCGGCGATTTGGTTTCCGCAGAAACACATATCGTAGATAACACATGCACTTTGTGTCACAACGGCTATCAGCATGTATGTGCAAATACTTCTACATTTGGCGTTTTCCGCGATGGATGTTTCGCTGAATATATTTCCTTACCCGCTGAAAACTTGATTGTTTATGATAAATCTACGCCTGTGGAAATCGTTGCAATTATGGAACCTTTTGGCGTAGCTGTACACGCGGCTATGGAGTTCCCATTGGCAGGCAGAACCGTTTTGGTTAATGGCTGTGGCCCAATCGGTGTAATGGCAGTTGCCGTTGCAAAAAAATGCGGTGCTGCGAAGGTCTTCGCAGTTGAGTTGAATGAAGACCGTATCAAAATGGCGTACGATATGGGCGCTGATATGGTTATCAATCCAAAAGAGGTTGATGTTGTAAAAGAAATCAAAGCAAACACAGAATACGGCGTTGAAATCGTTCTGGAATTCACAGGCAACGTTCATGCAATCAAAACAGCAATTGACTGTATGGCTCCTGAAGGCAAGATGGCTGCCGCCGGTCTCCCTGAAGGTTCTGTCGACTTCGACTTCGCAGAGTTTGTATACAGCGGCAAGGTAATCAAAGGCATTGCCGGCAGATTGATGTATAAAACATGGGAAGATGCAAAAGGCTTACTGGCTGCAGGCGTTGATCTTTCCCCTATCGTTACGCACACACTGCCTTTGGACGAGTATGAAGAAGGCTTGCGCTTGATGAAAAACGGTGAATGCTGCAAAACAATTTTGATTCCTTAATTCAAGTTTCACTATATATCTTTATAAACAAAACCCCATTCGTTTTCACGAATGGGGTTTTTATCTTATTCCTCTGTGGTAATACGTACAACAAGTCCTTCAGACTCTTCCGCTTCATCCAGATCTTCCTCATCCTCGAAATAATCTTCAAAATCATCCCAGTCATCATCACAACCACACAACTCATCAAAACCAAAAAGTCTCAGGCAAAGCCAACTCACAGTCACAAAAAAAGCTACCAATGAAACAATAATAACCGGCTTCTTGTTTTTCGCGGGCAAAGAACTGCCGACCGCAATACCGAATGCGCATAAGCAAACCTCAAAAACCATGATGTCCTTCCAGTCAAACTCAATAATAAAGCTATCCAAAAAATCTCTTACTTTTCTCATAATACTTCCTCCTTATCGCTTTGCAATCTCATAAGTAAACTCTTTTCCACTGCCCTCAAAAGAAAATGCCTCCACAATGCCTTCTGTCACAATAATCCCTGCGTCTTCTGTCACAAAAATCACATCGAAATCATCACTCTCCCGCCAAATCTCCAGCGCTCTTTCTAAGCCAAGTACAAACAACGCTGTAGACAATGCATCCGCTTTGGTTCCATCTGCACAAACAATTGTAACCGAAGCCAGACCTGCCTCTGCCGGATATCCCGTTTCCGGATTTATAATATGATGATACCGACGCCCGCCCTCTTCAAAATACCGTTGGTATCCGCCTGAAGTGATCACCGACATATCTCTAACCTTTACAATACCTATACGCTCATCTGTATCAAAAGGGTTCAAAACCGCAATCTTCCATTCTGTTCCGTCGGGCTTCCCTCCAACAGCCACCACATTTCCACCAAGGCTCACCAGTGCACTCTCAACGCCTCTCGCCTTTAACAACTCTGCAACGGCGTCCGACGCAAATCCTTTTGCAATACCACCCAAATCCATCGCCATTCCCTCTCTGGTCAAGGTGATTGTCTGCTTTTCTGTATCTATTAAGATATCGTCAATACAGACCAAATCCATCACCGCCATCAAGGCTTCATCTGTTGGGATCTGATTCTGACCGTCTGTCGTAAAGCCCCATGCCTGCACAACGGGGGAAATTGTGATGTCAAATGCCCCTCTTGTCAAGTCATGCATCTCCACCGCTTTTTGAATCAATCGCTGCGTATCCTCTGAAGCCGCTACAGGAGCCCGCCCTGCTTGCGCATTCATCACAGCAATCTCGCTTTCATCCAAAGTTACTGAAAACAACCGCTCTAAACGGTGTATCTCTTGTTCCGCCTCTATAATGACTTGTTCGCCATCTTCATGATAAACGGCAAGAAACTCTATCACCGTATCCATAGCAAATGTGGTCGCCGAATGTGGTTGTGCATCTACACTTTCCGAACGCACCATTCCTCTTTCTTCGCCACAGCCAGCCGCCATTGTTATTATCATAAAAGCCATCGGGATGACTTTCCGGAATATACCTCTTTTCATTCTTACACCCTCCTCAAATCTATTGTACGTGCATCACAGTACAATGTCAAATAAAAGGAANGCTATAATAACAAAGCTGTGCAAACATTCTAAAATCTNTGCACAGCCATCTATATCTATGATATTTGTCATGTTTTATCATGGAGATTNAAGATGCAAATAAGTCGTCCTTCCTCCTGCNTACGGCATCTCCTATGTTTGTATGCAGGCTAAATTAAAATATAGAGCATTGCGACTGCNAATCCGATCCCGATCAACAGTAAGCTTCGGGCAAACCCTTCGCGATAAACAACCTTCTCCCCGTCATCATGATAGGTGGAAAAATATCGATCTTCCGGNGGAACGACTCTACCGCTGTCATCGTTGAATATCAAAATTCTCGCAACCGAAATAACTCCATCCACAAACGAATCCAGTACCCTGGCTGCAAATCCACCGATATACGGAAGCCAGCTCAGCAGCAACGGCCGATAAAGTCGGTTTTCCAAATTCAGCCATTCAGGCCAACGCTCTACATATATCATATTTCCATTTTCATCCTTACCCATCAATACTTTGCGGATGAACAGAAAGTATACAAACAAACCGACCACCAGTGTAATCACCGCACCCTTTAAATTAATCCATGCAAAGTAATACACTGCATGCCCCGGTGCATATGCACCCATAAAGTCACGGGATATGTCTGCAATCTTGTCCATCGTCATATATGGCAGAGAACCTAATATCGGCACAAATAGTGCACAAATCAGTAAAACGGTCGCCGATGTTTTCGTCATGTATGCATTCTTGCCTGTATGCGTTTTTGTGTTTGGGTTCTTCTCCATAAACACCGCAACAAATATCTTCATCATATATGCCAATGTCAATCCGCCCGACAGCAAAAATAGGTACTCTATCCCCTGTATATACGACGTTGGGTCTCCGTAAACCTGCAAATCCTGGATATATTCCACGATACTCTCATGAATCAACGTCTTGCTGATGTATCCATTCCCCAAAGGTAAGCATGCAATTCCCCAGCATCCCAAAAAGAAAATTCCTTTTAGCAGCGGCTTATCCTTGCCCCAACCGCGAATATCATTCAAGTGCAGCTGATGCGTATTCATNTAGATGACACCTGCNGCCATAAACAACAGCAATTTCAATAACNAATGATTTACAACATGTAATATCGTTCCGTTTGCCGCCAAACCGTTATGATCGGCCAACAATCCCTGCATACCAATCGCCACGGCAATAAAGCCAATCTGAGATAATGAAGAACATGCCAATATTCGCTTCAAATTCGCAGAAAATAGCGCCAAAAATGCTCCTAAGGACATCGTGATTGCTCCAAGTGCAAGCATCATATGCCCCCAAACGGCATCATAGAGGAATATCTTACATCCCAACACAATCATACCAAACACGCCTGATTTCGTCAGAATACAAGATAGCAATGCACTTGCGGGCGCCGGCGCAACCGGATGAGCCTCCGGTAACCAGATATGCATCGGAAAGAGACCCGCTTTCGCTGCAAATCCAAACAAAATCAATACTCCAACTGCATAAACACTTGACTTGTCTTCTTGCATAGCCACAAACTCTGCCAATGCGTTCATGTCCAGCGTTCCCGCCATACTATACATCATAAACAATCCCATCAGTGTAACCAACCCACCAATGACTGCCACTGTCAAGTATGTCTGCGCCGCCCTTACTGCAAGTCTGGTTTCGTCATGAATAACCAAAACAAATGAAGTAAAAGACATGATTTCAAAAAATATCAACGCCGTAAACAAATCCGCCGATAAAAATACGCCTAACGTCGCCCCTAATGTCAACTGCATAAACAAATAATAGCGATTTCGGTTACGATAATGAGCGAAGTACTCTTTGGAGAATACCGTTGTCATAAACCAAGCAAATGCGGCCAGAAAACATAATACAATCCGTAAGTCCTCGCCATCAAAATGAATTCCCAAGCTAAACACGTTGGAAATCGTGAACGCCGTCCCTTTTCCAAACAGCAAAAACACGGCAATCCATGTCATAAATGTAACAGCACAAGCCCAATTATCACGAGCCGCTTTGCTTTTGCGGCCAATCACGTATCCGATCACCCCGCCCGCCATAGGGAAGAAAACCAAAAACGGCAATATACAATTGATATCCATATTTCGTCCTCCTTCTTACTTAAAGCAGACCCATAGCGACCATTTCAAATACTTGAATCAGCGGTGCCGGGTAAATACCCATAATCAGCGCAATCACTGCCAATATCACAAGCGGGAGTGTCATGTATTTATTGGGTTCTGATACATTGTCATAGTATCCTTCGGCATACGCCTTGTCTCGCGGAAAATAAGCACGAACCAATACATAACCGATATACAACGCCGTTAACAATCCCGATATAACCAGGGCAACAATTCCGATATAGGCCACGGGATTCTCTGTCGCAACAGCGGCTGTCGCCAATGCCCACTTACTGTTAAAGCCGGCAAAAGGCGGAATGCCGATCAAACTAATCCCAACGACTGCCATAGAAAAAAATGTAATTGGCATATATTTTGCAAAGCCTTCAATTTCATATAAGTATTCACGATGTGTCTTATACAAAATTGCACCTGCTGCAAAAAACAGCGTAATCTTAATTACCGCATGATAAATCATATGCAGCAATCCTGCCCCAAGCCCTGCGGGCGTCATCAACGCCACACCGAAGATGATATACGATAAATTCGAAAGTGTCGAATAAGCAAATCTTCTTTTGATATGCGGTGTTCGCAATGCCAAAGTCGAACCCAAAACAATGCTGATTGCCGCTGCAATCAAAATAATATTCTGTGCCCACGTACCAATCAAAAAGCTTGTTCCGAAGCTAAAATAAATCAATCGAATGATGGCAAACACGCCCGATTTTACTACCGCAACCGCATGCAACAATGCCGTAACGGGCGTCGGCGCAATAGACGCCTTTGGAAGCCAGCGATAAAATGGAAAAACTGCCGCCTTTACACCAAAGCCAAAAAATGCCATAACAAAAATCAACCGAAGCGTATTTTCTTGCCCCTCAATCGAAGCTTGATTCAGCACACCGCCATACACAAATTCGATACTCGTTCCATAAACGTAAATGAACATAAAACCGATAAACGCTAGCGCCGCACCAAACATCATGTAAAAAATATACATTTTCCCGGCATGTCGCGCCTTGTCATCATTGCCATGCATAACCAAAGGCAAAGTCGCTAACGTCAAAAATTCATAGAACAAATACATTGTCAAAAAATTGCCTGAAAACGCAATTCCCATCACCACACCGTAAGTCATGATGAAAAATGCAAAAAACGTGTCCTCCCTGCCCTCATGGCTCATATACTCAAAGGCATAAACAACCGTAATAATCCAAAGAATCGGTACCATCGTTCCGAATACCCTGGACATCCCGTCAATATGAAAACTCAGAGAAAGTTTATCATTAAAACTAAATAGATGTACCATCTGCGCATCCATACCATAAATCGCATAAAAAGCAAAAATTGTATTGATTACCGTAATGGTCAAAATCCACTTTTCCCGCTGCTTTCGGTTTTCAAATTTCACCGGCAACAGTGCCGCACCCGCGATAATCGGAAAGATTACCGGCAAGATCGTTGCAATTGTGTTCATAACGTTCCCACCCTTTCCTTAAAAAATCACACTGGTAATGCTGTCAACAACGCTGGATACCAAATTAGGGAAGATGCCAAAAATGATAACACTCGCCGACAAAATCAGCAACGGAAGCGTCATCATACGGCCGGGCTCTTTCTTTTTCAAGTTTCCGTAATCATAATCATCTCCCGGAAAAAACGCATCGGAAATAATCGGCAGCAGATAACCCGCCGTCAAAAGCGCACTGATCATTAATACCGCAACGCCGACAATACCAAGTATTCCAAACCCTGGCATTAATGCCGCTTCTGCCAAAAACCATTTGCTGATAAATCCGCACGCTGGCGGAATACCAATCAAGGACAGGGATGCAGCAGTAAAACACCACATAACAATCGGCATTTCTTTACCGATGCCCTTCAACTCACTCACAAGCGTTTTCCCTGTTTTGTAGATAATCGCTCCGGCACAAAGGAATAGTATATTCTTTGCCACCACATGGAATATCACCTGCAAAACGGCGCCCAAAAAACCTATCGGAGATAACAAGAACAGACCAAACAAAACATATGCCACTTGACTGATTGTCGAATAAGCCAACCGTTTTTTCAATCCTTTTTCTTTATAAGCAAGCATCGAACCCATAAACACCGTGATGATCGCTAAAACCAACAATGCGATCTGCACCCATGTGCCGCGGAGAAAATCTGCGCCAACCAAATAATATGTCACCCGCACAATCGCAATCACGCCGCCCTTGGTAATAATACCTGAAAGCACTGCCGACGCCGGCGAAGGCGCAACCGGATGCGCCGTAGTCAACCACGCATGAAGCGGGAACATACCGCACTTACATCCAAAACCAATCATCATCAAGAAATATACAATTAAAATTATGTTCTCCTTACCCTCAGCCAGTACCAAACTCAATGTTCCACCCGCCGTAAATACCGTGGAATCACAATACGCATTCAGGAAGAAAAAGCCCATAAGTCCAAGTCCGGCTCCAAAAACGGAGTACCCCAAGTACTTCACTCCTGCACGAACAGCATCTGCCGTGCCTGTATGAATCACCAATGGTAAGGTCAAAAGCGTCATATATTCATATGATAAATACAGCGTCATCATGTTCCCTGCAAAGCAAAGACTTATCAACGCCCCCAAAGCCAAAATATAAAACATAAAGTATCTTGCAGGCTTTTGCTCATGCTTCATATAGTTTACAGAAAAAATACCCACCAAAAACCAAATAACACAAATCATACATGCAAATAATTTTCCAAAACCATCCACTTGATACAGTATGGATAGACGATCTGTTATTTGATAGACCTCTAACGAATACGTCCCTCCCGCCAGTAGGAAAACAATGATACACTCTGCCCCTATGGTCAGAAACACGAGCGCATTTCTTTGATTTTCGCCTTTAACAAACCCAATGATAACCCCCATAACAAGCGGTAAAATCATAGGAAGCAGTAAAATTAAATCGCCATTCATTCTTTTCGCTTCTCCCCTCTCATGCCGCTGTTATTGCAGAAGTTGAATACCTAATTCAATAATATTAATAATCGGACGATATCCAATTCCCAAACTAATATTTGCTAAAATAAACACCACCATCGCACATGCAAACATCGGATTTATAGGCACGCGCTTGGGCGTCTCCTCCTCTTTTACCGGCGACCAAACCGCAATTACCGATGGCAGGAAATACAGCGCATTCAACATCATACTGATACCCAGCACAATCAAAACTGCCACCATCTTTCCCGGCGTGTAAATAGATGCCGATGCAAAATACAACTTGGAGATAAAACCTGCCAACAGAGGTACCCCTATCATAGACAAGGCTCCAATCGTATATCCCAACCCGGCCAGTGGATTCCGCAACGCAGCCCCCCGCATATGGGAAATACTCTCTTCGTTATTGCTGGCCTTCACAAAACTGCCGCAGCAGATAAAAAGCATCGCCTTTGTAAACGCATGAGCAAGAATATGGAAGCACGCCGCTGTCATTCCTACTGTCGTTCCCAAACCGATACCCATATAGATATACCCAATCTGTGCCACAGAAGAATATGCAAGCATACGCTTCATCTCGCGCTCTTGCGTGGCAAAAAGAGAACCCATAACCATACCTGCTAAGCCGAAGATAAACATGACCTCCACAATCTTCAGTTCATGCATAATTTCAACAGAAAACACATTATAGATTAGTTTGATCCCCAGAATAATATAGCTCTTTAGCACCAAGCCGGATAGAATACTACTCGATGTGGGTACTGTCGCACAATGTGCACTCGGCAATACCGCATGAAATGGGAACAATGCGCTCTTAATGGTAATACCGAGAAACATAAATCCCGTGACAACCAGTAGCGGAAAGTGATATTCTCCCGTTTGCACCAATAGAACAATGGACTCTTTCATTTGAGGCATAAGCAAATGACCGGTAATGCTATACAAAATAGCAAGACCAAATAAGAAAAGACCCGATCCCAATAGGCTGATAACCAAACAATATGTTGCTCCAACCGCAGATTGAGCCGTACCCTTTGCCGCAATCAGCGCACAAGATACAATCGTTAGGATTTCGATAAAAACATAGGCTGTAAAAATGTCATTCGTATAAACCAGTGTCAACATACCGCCAAACAAAGCGTTTAGCACAATAAAATATAAACGCTGCTTTCCGGGTACCACCTGCTCAAAAATAAATTCACTGCCGCCCACAACCGTAAGCAGCATAACCACGCTAAACATCAGCGCCATCAGCGCCTCTAGCGGTCCTGCCGCCAGTTCATTCCCCCACGGTGCAGGGAAATGTCCCATCGTAAACGTAAACGTTTCAGCATTGCTAGCCACATTGAGCAGCAATATCAAGGACATGATGCTGACAATCAAAAGCATCACAACATTCACTTTAAATGCTGTTTTCCCGTGCTTTATCAACGGCGTGATAATCGCGCAAAACATCGCTAAAAAAATACTGAAGAACGGTATATTATGTACCAGATTCACATCTCCCATCAAGCGGCCTCCTCCTCTCTGGCAATTTTCATGATTTCATCCAGATTCAGCGTGCCATAAGATCTATACAAACGCTGAACCAATGCCAAAGCGAAAGCAGTAACACTAACCGATACAACGATACCCGTCAGCACCAGACCCGCCGGTACAGGATTGACATAGTAACTTGCATCAATAATTCCATCCGTTAAAATCGGCGCGACCCGTCCATGAATATATCCCTGCGCTGTCAAGAACAAATACACCGCTGTATCCATAATATTTAATCCTATGAACTTTTTAATTAGATTGTTTTGAAGCAGCAAATTCATAAACCCGATACCAAACAGGAAAACGGATGCCACTTCATAATAATTTGTCAGCAAATAATCCATAAGTTAAATGTCTCCTTTAGTAAACAGCGCGTAAAAACCATACATCGTACATGCCACAACCAATCCAACACAAATATTCAACGGCAAAATCAATCCGGCGCTTAAAATATTTCCGGGTATGCCTTTTGGAATTTCATATCCCACATGATTTGCTCCCGTAAAAAAGGAATAGCTTTTGCATCCAAAATATGTCAAAAGGCACGTAACAGAAATAGCAGAAAATGTTTTGATTGTAAAGAACGTCTGCATACGCTCATGCCCATACGCCGCGGCATAAAAAATCAAACCTGCGCCAACAATTGCTCCGCCCGAAAATCCGCCTCCCGGCGTCAGGTGTCCGTTTAGAATAACATAAATACCATATAGCATAATCATCGGCGTCAAATATTTCGCACCCATTTTCAATATTTTTTTCTTCTCATTGCGGTCGATTTCGACGTCTTCTGCAAACTCTCTCTCCTCCGCTAACGAAAAATTTTTTTCATCTTTTTTTAGCAGCATAAGCGAGCACATAACCGCGAGGAAGAGCACGCAAGCCTCGCCGAACGTGTCAAATGCACGATAATCCAGAATCATACCTGCCACGAAATTTGTTGCGCCTGTCTCTTCTATACCCATCTCCAAATAACGCTGCGAAACTTCATTGTTCGACGGGTTATTGGCATCACCAAACGTAGGCAAATCCTTCACCGCCGCCATCGTAACCGAAATGAATACCAGAGAAATCAACACGCTGAGCACTTGATAGACTCTTTTGTTCTCTTTGATGGCACGTACCGTGAACCTTTTTAAAAGCTCCGGTTTTTGGAAACCCTGCCGTGTATGAATATAGTGATCTGCATCAATGAAAATTTCGTCTCCATCAATCCATGCCTTCAAATGCTGAAA
>JGI994J12354_10000657_pt1 | contig 34515 bp, 30 predicted proteins | sample IntmicLarv3ML3BL_FD_12354 | JGI IMG/M metagenome (IMG submission 12354) | reverse complement strand
CAACCGCTGAGCCTATAACGCCTGCCACATTAGGTCCCATGGCGTGCATAAGCAAATAGTTTGAAGGATTATATTTTCTGCCTTCATTATGAGAAACGCGGGCCGCCATAGGAACAGCCGAAACCCCCGCCGAACCGATAAGAGGATTGATTTTCCCTTTTGTCAATTTGCACATTAATTTGCCTATAAGTACGCCGCCTGCCGTTGAAAACGAGAAAGCAATAAGGCCGAGGGCAACTATTCCCAAAGTTTTTGTTTGCAAAAAAACCTCGCCGTTTGCTGTAGCGCCTACTGTTACACCAAGCATAATCGTAACTATATTCATAAGGGCATTTTGAGCCGTATCACTTAGGCGGCTTACAACGCCTGACTCCTGGAAGAGATTACCCAGCATAAACATACCCATAAGTGGAGCAACGCTTGGCAGCATCAAAGCCACAATAACAGTTACCGCTACAGGGAACACTATTTTTTCCAGCTTTGAAACTGTTCTCGCCTGTTCCATTTTAATTTCACGCTCTGCCTGAGTTGTAAGGGCACGCATAATAGGTGGCTGTATAATCGGTATGAGCGCCATATATGAATAAGCCGCTATGGCTATAGGCCCCAGAAGATGAGGCGCCAGCTTACTTGTGAGGAAAATTGCCGTAGGCCCGTCAGCCCCGCCGATTATGGCAATTGAAGCGGCTTCCTGCGGTGTGAATAAACCGATGGCCATTGCCAAGGCAAATGCCACATAAATACCCAATTGCGCCGCAGCGCCCATAAATAAACTTGAAGGTCTGGAAAGCAGAGGTCCGAAATCCGTCATAGCTCCAACGCCCATGAATATCAGACAAGGGAATATGCTGCTTTTAACGCCTGAATATATAATTCTCAAAACGCCGCTTTCATACCAATGGGTATTGGCAAAATCATACTGGGCGAGTATAAGACTGCCAATATCGCCTGTTTCAAACGCCATATCGAGAGCAATATCCAGATTGGCCTGTGCTTGCGCCTGTGCATCATACATAAGCCCTGCGTCAGGCAGATTTGCAAGAAGCATACCAAATGCTATGGGCAAAAGCAGCAGAGGCTCAAACTCCTTAACTATTGCCAGATAAATAAGCACCATAGACACCGCCAGCATTATAACATGCTGTAAAGTTAAAGATGCGAAGCCCGAATCAAGTACAAGCTCTCTCATCATGTTCATTATATTAATTTCCATTGTATCCTCCTTGTTTAAAACGACAAATTAAACATCGCTTCACCGCTGTCCGCTTTAATGTGTGCATAATTTGAACAATACCGGTTTATCCCACACTTGTTACTGAAATTATTCCTTGCCGCCGCTCTTTTGAAGTTTACTTATTGTCCAAGACAATATATTTACAAAGGCATATAAAATTGCCAGCCCGACAAAAACAATCAAAAATCCGCTTACAGATACATTGAATACATCAACCATGCTCAGCTCGTAGCCTGTTAACATATGCGAATCCCCCTTCATAATATCTTATGCAGTAAAAATATGCAGGCACTTATAATATAGTGCCTATATCCTTTGCAAAAGTGATAAATAAAAAATATAATATTAACAATACCTTAATAAATTTTGCCAGTCAATATATATCCGCGTTTTTCCTATACAAAAACATGGATATATAACATAGCGCTAATCCTATAAAAAAAAGCAGCCCACTCACAATAAAACGCAATGATAAAAAAATACAATTAAGGCATGAAAAACTATTCATAACAAATTTTAAAAATGCGCTTATTACTAAGCGCTCACATAAGCTAATCCGGCGGCACCCTATAAGACAGCTCCGGCTTTTTTTGCAAAAAATGGCATATCAACAGATTTTCGGCGGATACTTTTTGTCACATGGAAATGCAGCAAAACTGCTTGCTCCCCTTCGTTGACACCCTATAGTCCTTATAGTATTATTTAAATAAGCGCTGGGTAAGCGTTTGTGCCGGTGAAATATTTTTGCATTTGGCAAAGCGCTTATTCAGTATTTATTCAAATAAAAATTATGCGGAGGTAGATTTATGTTATCCAAAGAAACTCTCAAAAATGCAATGAAAAGACTTTGCGATATTGACGGCGTACCAGGACATGAGCAGGAGGTTATCAAAGCCGTGCTGGAAGAAATAAGCTCTGTTTGTGACGAGGTTAAGGTATCGCCTTTCGGCAATGTAATCGCTGTTAAAAAAGGCTCAAAGCCCGGCCCTGCCATTGCTGTGGCTGCCCATATGGATCAAATCGGCTTTATTGTAAAAGAAATACTGCCAAGCGGCTTCCTCCTCATAAATAAGGTTGGCGGAGCACCCAATAATATTCTGCCTGCGAGAAAGGTTTGGGTCGGCCAAAACCGCATACCCGGTATAATCGGCATGAAGCCGGGACATATGCAAACCCCTGAGGAAGCCTCTAAAGCCCCTGTCATAGAAAAATGCTATATTGATATAGGCGTTAATTCCAAAGCGGAAGCGGAAGCCCTTGGGATAATCGTAGGAACTCCCGTTACTTTCCAAAGTGATTTTATGGAAATGCACAATCCCGACCTTATTTGCACCCGCTCTCTTGATGACAGGATCTGCTGTGCGGTTTTAATCCAGTTATTGAAGGATATTAATAAAGATGATTTCGCAGGCACATTCTACGGCATATTCACCGTTAAGGAAGAGGTTGGCCTCTGGGGCGCAAAAACTGCCCTTCACGGCTTGCCTGTGGACTATGTTATTGCTATAGATACCATTCCATGTACGGATACCCCTGATATGAATGACCCGTTTGCCCTTAAACTTAAGCTGGGCGGCGGCCCTGTTATGGCTATAGCGGAAGGCAACGGCCCCCGCTTTAACATGGCTACTCCTGCTATTAGAAAAATAGTTGAAACCGCAGCTGAAAAAACAGGCAAAAATGTACAGATATGCAGCGTTTTGGGCATCTCAATAGGTACGGATTCAGCCGCGTTCGCACATGAAAACGGCGGAACACCTGCTGTTACCATAACAGTGCCAAGGCGCTATTCCCATTCACCTGTGGAGCTGGTTGATATTAACGATACCTTGGATTTATATGCCATACTCTTTGAGATAATAAAATCCAATGAAAATGTCAATCTTTCATTTATCTAGGAGCACGGGATATTAACCCCATGCAATTTTCACTTTCACCTTTTAGTAATTGCATCGTCGATGCTTCTTGGCATGGCCCACCACGCCTTCAAAGTCTCTCCTCGCACTGACCTAAAAGCTGTGTGTGAAAATTACCTTGATACGGAAAAAATCGTTCTTCGTAGTATTTCTAAAAAGAACCATACCACATATCTATGGTGCATAGGTTCGTTTCCCGCACTCCTAGTTAAACAGTATCATGAGCGGCCATGTTATAATTATGTGCGGTATATCCGGCTCCGGCAAAACCACTTATGCAAAGGCTAAGGAAAAAGAAGGCTATATCCGCCTTTCCATAGATGAAAGCATGTGGGAGACTTATGGACAAATGGGTGTTGACTATGATAAGGAGCTTTACGGCCAATACTCTGCCATTATTGAAAACCGGCTGAAAGAAAAGCTCATTGGGCTTATCGTAGAAGGCAAAAATATTGTCATAGATTTCAGCTTCCGGAGCAGGAAAAGCAGGGATTTATACCGTAGGCTTATTGAGAGCGAGGGCGGGTGGCATACTCTTATTTATATGAAAACCCCAAAGCAGCTTCTAAAGGAGCGCCTTGAAATTCGCAACAGCCATATAAGCGCCAATGCCCCATATAAATCTCAGGATTTTCTGGATAAATACTTTTACGCTTTTGAATCACCTGATGGGGAGAATGAAATTATAATCGAGCAAAAATAACTAAACCGGCCCAGCCCCTTTGAAAATTCACATGGGCTGGGCTGGTTTTTTAAGCTGTATAATGCCATCTCCTGCGTAAAGAATATCTGTGTTTTTTATTTTTAGCCCCTTTTGTCGGAATAAAGCCATAAACTTATTGAAATCAGAATATAAAACTGCCCTTTTAACAATAATCTATGTTATAATTACTCTGATAAAATTTATATTAAGCTGAGGAATCTATTTATGGAAGCGGTATATAATATAAAACTTGATAAATCCTCTGATATTCCTTTGTATCAGCAGCTTTCGGAGCAGATAACTCTTTTAATAGAGCAAGGCGAAATTGTGCCTAATGAAAAGCTGCCCCCCATACGCAAGCTGGCGGAAATTCTTCGCGTAAACAATGTCACCGTTATAAATGCCTATAAGAACCTTGAAAGCAAGAAAATTGTTTATTCCCATGTAGGCAGCGGCACTTTCGTTTCGGAAATTAAACTTTCCGAACTTCCTGAGCCTGTGCTTAAAAATGAATACAGCGCCGGCTTCTCCATAGATTTTGATATACAAAATGCCATTAACTTTGCCAAAAGCACTGTAAATCCCGATCTTTTCCCCGTTGAAGAATTTAAGGCTGTTTTTAATGAGGTTTTGGACAGAGATTTGGGCAATGCTTTTTCCTATCAGGAAAGTCAGGGCTATATGCCCCTTCGCAGTGAAATTTGCAAGGACTTATTAAAATACAATATAAAATCCTCAGAAGATAAAATTCAGATAATATCAGGCGCCCAGCAGGGCATTGATATTATTTCCAAATCCATGCTGGGCATAGGCGATGTTGTTTTTGTTGAAAAGCCTACTTATTACGGAGCCTTGGGCGCTTTTGCCTCCCGGGGTGCGCAAATTGTGGAAATAGATATGCAGCCTGACGGCATGGATATGGACAGGCTGGAAAGCCTGCTTAAGGTTATGCGGCCGAAATTAATATATATTATGAGCTATTTCCAAACGCCCACCTGTTACAGCTACTGCCTGGATAAAAAATACCGCCTGCTGAATCTTGCGGCAAAATATGACACTTATATTCTTGAAGAAGACAATCAGAATGAATTTATTTATAATGAAGAAGATATTGTGCCGGTTAAGGCTATGGATTATAAAAACAGGGTAATATATGTGAAAAGCTATTCAAAAAGCATAATGCCGGGCTTGCGTATAGGCTTTATGGCACTGCCGAAAAAAATATTAAATCAGGTATTATCCATTAAATATACAACAGATATTGCCACATCGGGCTTTATACAGCGGGCATTTGAGCTTTTCCTCTCCTCAGGCGGCTATGACAGGCATATCAGCCAAATGAGAGAGATTTTTAAAGTCCGCTATAATACCGCCACAAAAGCCATTGACTCTTATCTCAGCCCGTATATTGACTATATACCTCCTGTAGGTGGGGTGAATTTATGGCTTAATTTAAGGGATAAGCACATATCGGCGGAAGAGCTTTCTCAAAGGCTTTTGGCAGAAAATGTAATTATTACCCCCGGTTCATTATATGGGGCCGGTAATGAAAATAAATTCTCCTTCCGCCTTAGCTACGCAGGGGTGGATAACGCTTATATAAGCATGGGGATTAAAAAAATAGCTAACGCGCTTTCGTAAATTTTGCAAGCTACACGCTAAATCTTCTATAAACATTGTTTTTCATGTATAAATTATACTAAAATTTATCAACCACCGGATTGGAGATGGTATTTTGTTGGCTTATGTGAGAGTTGCGGCTTGTGTTCCTAAATTAGTTGTTGCAGATTGCAGCTACAATATTGAGCGTATATTGGAAATGGTTAAAAAAGCTCATGAAGAGCAGGTAAATGTGCTTGTTTTCCCCGAGCTTTCCATCACAGGTTACACCTGCGCCGATTTATTCTTTCAAGGCTCGCTCATACAAGGGGCGGAGGATGCCCTGAGCTATCTGCTTAAAGAGACAAAGGAAATTGACATGGTTATAGCCGTTGGCATACCCGTTGATGTGAGAAATCAACTTTTCAACTGCGCCGCCATCTGCCATAAGGGCAAGCTCCTTGGGCTTGTGCCTAAAATGTATCTGCCAAATTCAGGTGAGTTTAATGAGCGCCGCTGGTTTTCTCCCGCTTATGATACGCCTTGGGACAGTATAAATTACTGCTCTCAAAACGTACCCTTCGGCAATAATATACTTTTCAACTGCCTTGGAGAAGGCCCTGTTATAGGTGTTGAGCTTTGCCAGGACGTGTGGGAGCCTATTCCGCCAAGCTCATATCAGGCGCTGGCAGGGGCAAATCTTATACTCAATCTTTCTGCCAGTAATGAAATATTTTCAAAGCAAAATGTGCGCCGCTCCATAGTAACCGGCCAATCCAGCAGAACGGTTTGCGCCTATGTATATTCATCCTCAGGGATTTGGGAATCCACAACGGACCTTGTATTTGCGGGACATAGCTTGATTTGTGAAAACGGCGTTGTTCTGGCTGAAAGCAAGCGCTTCCAGTGGGATGAGTATTTGCTTATTCACGATTTGGATTTTGAGCTTATACAAAAAGAAAGGCAGAAGAACAACGGCTTCATGGCCTGCGCCAACAACGGAGGATTCAGGGCTTTCAGATTTATAGACATTGATCTTAAGCTGGAAATCCATGATACCCTCAAACGCAGCGTGAAACAAAACCCTTTCATGCCGGAAGATAAAAGCGATTTCGACAAAGCCTGCGAGGATATATTTAATATACAGTCCATAGGGCTTGCCAGGCGCTTGGACCATATAAAGGCAAAAAAATGCGTGCTGGCGGTTTCAGGCGGTTTGGATTCCACCTTGGCTCTTTTAGCTGCGGTTAAGGCTATGGATTCTTTGGGATTACCACGTGAAAATGTTATAGGCATTACCATGCCGGGCTTCGGCACAACAGGCAGAACTCATGCAAATGCCCTTAAACTTATGGAAGCATTGGGCATAACCTTTAGAGAAATCAGCATAAAAGACGCCTGCATACAGCATTTCAAAGACATTGGCCAAGTCCAAGATAATTTTGATGTAACCTTTGAAAACGCCCAGGCAAGAGAGCGCACACAAATAGCCATGGATATAGCAAATATGGAAGGCGGCCTTGTTGTAGGCACAGGCGATATGAGCGAGCTGGCGCTGGGCTTCACCACATATAACGGCGACCATATGAGCATGTACAGCGTAAACTGCGGCGTGCCTAAAACGCTTGTGCGTATCATGGTTAAATGGGTCGCCGATAACGCCGTTTTAGGGGAGGAAATCGCCCCGACCCTTTATGATATTACAGCAACGCCTGTCAGCCCTGAGCTTCTCCCCGCTGATGAAAAAGGCGTTTCAAATCAAATAACGGAAGAAATTATAGGGCCTTATGAGGTCAATGATTTCTTCATGTACTATATATTGGACTACGGCTTTGCGCCTGATAAAATCATTTATCTTGCCCGGCAGGCCTTCGGCGATAAGTACACTAAAAAACAATTTATAATCATGCTTAAAAATTTCTACAAACGCTTTTTCACCCAGCAATATAAGCGCTCCTGCGCTCCCGACGGGCCGAAAGCCGTAGAAATCGGCCTTTCCCCAAGGGGTGACTGGCGCATGCCTTCCGATGCTTCATATAATATATGGGTTAAGGCGCTGGAAGCTATGGAGGAATAGGAAAAGCTGATATTCCATTACTGAATTTAGTATAGTATTATAAAAACCTCCCGTCGCAAAAAAACAGGAGGTTTTCTTATTACTATTATTTCAATTCGCAATCACCATTGCTTTTCCGGCTTTGTGCCGGGGTAGAAATGGGCAAGTATTTCATCAAAAGTTTTGCCTGCATCAACCATGCCCTTTACACCTGTTTGGCTCATTCCCGCACCATGGCCGTTGCCGCCGCCGTAAAATTTCACATAGCCTATATGGCCGGACGGATCTGTCATACGCTCCATGGCGAAGAAGGCGCTGGGCATAAGGCCGTAATCGCTTCTTACGCTCCCGTCGGAGAGTTTAATATCTATGGGGCTTTCCCCGTCTATATATTGTTTCGGGCGGAGCAGCATACGTATATTATACTCTGTGCTTACGAGAATGGTATTTTCCGTTCCTGTGATTTTCATGGTCATAATATTGCCGCCCTGACCCCTTTTAACCACCTCTATATTAACAAGCTCGCCTATATTTTCCACATCTCTTGAGCGGAAAACGCCGTCATCCTGCAAGGTTTTAATGAGCCTCGGAGATGCTTCATATCTGTCTTTCAAATTTGCATTTATGGATGCCGATATTTCCTCATTAGTCATCTCAACATACCAGCGGAACCAGTTGGAAAAGCTGTCATAGGCTTTAACATCATTATTTTTAATGAATTTAGCCATATTTTCTTCTATGGAAAGGTCACCGTAATCAGAGCCTGTCTGCTGGAGCTTGCTGACAAGATAAGGGCTTGTATCCGCGGGGAATTTCTTTGTAGTACTGCTTGCCCAAACCTCGCCGTTGTTGGCGGTCACCCCTGCGCTTGTGGAGAAGAAGTTTGCACTTATAACGGAACCGCCGTAAGTAAGGCAGATGCCTTCTGTGGCATTAACCGCTTTAATTGAGCTTTCCGTCTCATTTATATTATTATAAACCTGGCTGATTACGCTGTCACACACATTGGCACCGTATTCGTGAAAGCCGTTTGAGAAAAACTGGTTATACGCATAGCTTCTTGCGGTTACCGCCTGAACCTTCAAGGCTTCCTCCCCATAAGAAACGGGCATTTCGCTGGGCACAACGCTGTAGAGATATTCCTCAAAATCTACTTCATTTACGATAATGAAGCTATTATCTTTAACCGCTATTTCAAGGCTGCCCCTGTAAGCGGGGATGCCATAGCTGCGCTTAAGGCTTTCAATAACCAGCTTGCCGGATACGGGTTCAATATAAACTCTGTCCTTTATGCTTGCGGGGTTTTCCAGCACATATTTCTCCCCTGCTTCATATGTGGTTTCCATACCCAGTATTCTTATTTTAAACCGGCCTGTGCCTGTTATTTCAACCTTTTCATGAGTGAACTTTTCAAAACCGGTATCCTTTATGGCAACCCGTATTTTCTCAGGCGCCGCAACGGATTCTATTACAGCGGCAGCTATTTCACTGCCATTTGTGAAAAAGCGCACCTTGTCACTGCCCACTATTATATTGCTTTGCCTGCGCCACATAATTCCGCTGTTTCCTACTCCGTATATGCGGAAATTTTCACTCAAAGGCATAGCGCCTCTATCCGCAAATTCTATCTTATCGCTGTCATGGAGCTTGACAATATCTGTGAAATTTTCTTTATATATGCTTACATTTTCTGCCTTGCCGTTTTTCAGCGTAAAATTACATATGCTATCCTTTGGCAAAACTTCCCCTTCATATTCATATGTACGCTCTGCTCCGCCCAGAAATACGGTTAAGCGGTTATTTTCCTGATTAACTATGTAAGCGCCTTCAAACAAAGGCTCATCTGTTTCTATTGCTTTAAGAGCCAAAATTTCCCCGTCTTTTTCGATTACATTTATTTTCCTGTCAATAAACTCCGCGCAGTCCATGCCATAAGCTGTGTATAATCCGCTGTCTGTGATAATATTGCCCTCAGGCAGCTTTGAATTGTTTGATATATCCGCCAGAATAATAATATCCTTTTCCTCTATGGTGCTTGATTTCCCCTGGACTCTTCCCCAAAGCTCCTCAAGGCATTGCTCATAAAGCTGAACCCACAAAGCATAAGAAATAGGCTTATCCCTGTTTTCATCAGTAATGCGCATTTTCATAGTGCTTGCATTGCTTAAAGAGTTTAGTATATCCTGGGCTTCCATTACGGTAATATTATCTTCCGGGCGGAATAAATCGCCTTTGCCTGCCATTATCCCCTGTAAAACGGCGGCGTTTACATATTTATCATACCATGCGCCCTCATCACAATCGCTGAAGGCAATTTCCCGCTCCATAGCTTCCACAGAATATCTGTCATTACCGGCAAGCACCACCATTTTAGCAGCTAGGGCGCGGCTTAAAGGTAAATTATCGCCTATGGCTTCAAAATCCGGTTGATTAAGCGGCTCAACCGGCGTGGCTTTAACCGGTTCCGGCGCCTTTATTTCGGGAGAAGGCTGAGGACTTTCCACCTGCTTTTCAGCGGAAAGTGCATTTTCATTTTGAGCATTTGAAGGCGGAGCGGCTTCCTTTTTTTCAGCGGCACCGCAGCCTGTAAACAAGCAAATACACATAAGGCAAATTATTATAATATATTTTTCAACCTTCATATTTTATCCTCCGTTTGCCGTAGATTCACTATTTAAGCAGACAATTCCAATAAGGACAACCTGCTGATATTATAAATATGATTTATATAAAAATATTATGCTTCAAGTTGAAGCTACAACCGCCTACATAAAACTTCCCAATCTTATTAATTATTATTTTACCAGAACACAATTAAAAATCCTACTCACTTAATATGTTCTTAATTAAATAGGGCATTAAAAAAAGCGCGGTTGCGCTTTTTTTGTATAATTATACTTATATCCCCGGATGTGCCGTTCCCGAAATTTTGACTCCTAGCACATGCTAGGTGGGCGCCCGCACAAATGGTTCCGCCTTCCGCTGCCCAAAGGGAATTAGCTTGCGGCCTGACGTAGCCATTAAAATAGTAAGGCTCCCATATAAATAAATGTAGGTTCAAAATATCAGGCTGTCGAACACCCCAGGAATCTTCCGCATAGAAGATTTATACATCGGCGGTTTTTAACTTTCCGAATAAAATCCATACAAGCTAAATCCGGAATAATAAAATTATAATACATTTCACTTTTTATTACAAGTAAAGTCAAGCTCTTTTAATATGCCAATTTAAGCCATACTATTTTTCTTTTATAAAATCAATAATACTTACGATAAAGCCGATTAAAACCGCCACATCCGCAATGTTGAATATAGGTGCTTTTTCTCTTTTTATATATAAATAATCAGTTACCTCACCCTTGACAATCCTGTCATAAACATTGCTTATGCCACCGCCTGCCACAAGTGCTACGGCTATATTATGAAGCTCCCCACGATTATGTTTCACCGCATCATGCCACATGAAGGCCACCACCAACAGGCTCAACACAGAGCCAAATACAACAAGCCCTCTGTTATCGGAAAACGACCCCATAGCCATGCCCTTATTCTTCATATTGGTCAAATAAAATTTATCCTTAACTATTTCCTTATACTCGCCTTGTTTAATATTTTCTTCAACCTTATACTTGCAAATCTGGTCAATCAATACCGTAATTACCGTCGTTAATATCATATATTTTCTCTCCTTAGATATAATATTTTTCATTATAACTCTTTTTTATTTCTTCGGCAAATTATGTTTCCTCCTGAACTATCCACAGCTCCGCTTTAAAATTGCCGAAAAAATAAATTTCTCCCCACAACATGCCCGTTTACTCCACTTGTCGCCATTATATCCAATAAGCACTTGTATTTTCTTTTGCCCGTTACTATAATAATTATGAGAGATAATATGAAAGGGGTTAATTATCATGGCATTAGTCGGAACAAAGCAAATGTTTGAAAAAGCCTTTGACGGTCAATATTCAATAGGCGCATTTAATATCAATAATATGGAGATTATTCAGGCAATAACACGCGCAGCAAAAGCGCAAAATTCGGCAGTTATACTTCAGGTATCAAAAAGCGCCCTTAAATTCGCAGGCCCTAAGTATTTACTGGGAATGGTTCAGGCTGCTGTTTATGAAACAGGTATAGACATTGCCCTCCATCTGGATCACGGCCCTGATATGGAAACGGTTAAGGAATGTATTGAAAACGGCTTCACCTCTGTTATGTTTGACGGTTCTCATTTTGAATATGAGGAAAATATCATAAAAACAAAAGAAATCGTAAACTATGCTCATTCTAAAGGCATTGTTGTTGAAGCGGAACTTGGCAAGCTGGCAGGTGTTGAGGATGAAGTTAATGTTGACGCAGCCAACGCCACATACACCGACCCCGAGCAAGCCGTTGATTTCGTAGCCCGCACAGGGGTGGACTCTTTGGCAATAGCTATCGGCACAAGCCATGGCGCTTATAAATTCAAAGGTGACGCTAAACTGGATTTTGACCGCCTTGCTAAAATAACCGAAAATCTCGAAAAAGCCGGCTTCCAAAAATATCCTATCGTTCTCCATGGCGCATCTTCCGTTGACCAGCAAAGTGTTGAAATTTGCAACCAGTTCGGCGCGCAAATTAAAGGCGCTAAAGGTATGCCTGCTGAAATGCTCAGGAAGGCTTCCGCCATGGCAGTTTGCAAAATAAATATGGACACAGATTTAAGGCTTGGCATGACTGCTTCTGTAAGAAAATTCTTAGCTGAAAATCCTGAAGCCTTTGACCCCAGAGGTTATCTGGGAGATGCAAGAACTTATCTTCAAGCCCTTGTTGAAGGCAAGATTAAAGATGTTCTTGGTTCAGCGGATTCAATGAAGTAGTAAATTTTGGAGGGACAGTGATGGATGTTAAACTGCAAAAAGCAACTATCAGCGATGCCGCTTCCCTTCTCGAAATGCAAAAAGCCTGTTTCGCCGAGCATTTAAGGCGCTATGAGGATTTTGAAACGAGCCCTGCTATGGCAACGGTAGAAAATGTTCTTTATGTGCTTGAAAATGATTTTCTCTACAAAATTCTTTATAATAACTCATGGGTAGGCTCTATTAATATCAGAAAACTTGAAACGCTTGAAAGCTACAAACTCCATATGATATACATTCTGCCTGAATACCAGAACAAAGGCATAGGGCAAAAAGCCATAAAGCAGGCTGAATCTTTATTTCCCTCTGCTCAGCTCTGGTTTCTCGAAACGCTGGAAGATATGCCCCTTAACCGCCATGTATACGAAAACATGGGCTATCACTTCACCGGGCAAACGGAAAAAATCAATGACAAGCTGACTATTGTTTTTTATGAGAAAGCTGTTTCTGATAAGAGCAAGCTGTGTTAAAAATCACAAACCCCTTTTCCTATTAAAACAAAGGAAAAGGGGCTGTTTTTATTCAAACACATTAAAATTTGACTGTACACATATAAGCAAAAATTACTGCCTATTCATGCAAAACTTTCTCTTTTGCTAAATCACGCCTTTTCGTAGACATCCGCATAAGTCCAAGTATTAGCCCTGCCTCGATACCGAAGCCTAACAAGCCTGCTAAAAAATTCCCCACGCTACCGGAGGAAAAATATATAAGCATATTGCCCAATCCGCTGAGTAAATTGATTCCGCCGAGAATACCCGAAAAAGAAATTATTCTACCTAAATAATTAATCCGTGAATCAATATCGGAGAATATATCAAAACCGCCATTATCGGCTTTTTTGCGAAAATATACCCACCGCTTCACTGAGCCTATATGCTCAGCACCCGTATCTTCAAGAAAATGAATATAGTCAACGCTTTCGGCGCGGGATGGGTGTTTATTCAGCATTTCCAAACGATAAATATATTCGCCTGCCAAGCCGTCTTCAAAAACATATTTGAAAAAGCCTACACCGCAGAGCTGTGACCCTTGAGCCGACATTTCATTAATCCATTTTTCCTCTTTATCAAAATCCCATATCCAAAACCATTTGTGAATTGTATACTTCATTTTCTAGCCCCTTTCTATGATTTTCTCCCCGTTTGTCAAAAGCTCGCGAAGCCGCAAAAGCTCTCTTTGCGCAACCGTTCTTCCTGAATCCGTTATCTCATAGCGTTTTTGGCGGCTGTTTTGATTATCCGGCAATGCCTGAATCCAGCCCTTTTCAACTAAAGTTCCAAGGGCGCCGTATAGGGTTCCCGCAGCCAGATTAACTCGCCCCACGGATAGCTCAGCTACCTTTTGCATAATTCCATAGCCATGCAGCGGCGAATGCAATGCCAGCAGTATATAATATACCGCCTCTGTCAAAGCAATATTTTCGGCAGGCATTCAATCATCTCCCTCTATATCGTTAAGCGATATATCGCTCATCGATATTATTATAACGGCGGCCGATATATCTGTCAAGTTTTAATTTCATTCCTGCTAAACTATTTTCATATTATATATGGCGTTTATCTCTCCCCCGTCATTTTTCACAAATCTTCTTTCCCTTACAAAAAACCTCTTTACAAAAATATTTTCGCATTGTAGAATAAATATGAACATATTTTCTGCGAAATTTATATCGATAAAGAGGTTTTCTTATGGATATTAAGGATAAATTAACTATATTGGCTGACAGCGCCAAATACGATGCTGCCTGCACCTCCAGCGGGGCAAAACGTAAAGCCGCACCTCCGGGGGGTATGGGCAATACCGTTCCTGATGGCTGCTGCCACTCCTTCGCCGCTGATGGGCGCTGCATTTCCCTGCTTAAAGTCCTTATGTCCAATGCTTGCATATATGATTGTAAATATTGCGTTAACCGCGTCAGCAATGACACAAGGCGGGCAACATTTACCCCTGAAGAGCTGGCGGAGCTTACAATTGAATTTTACAGGCGCAATTATATAGAGGGTCTGTTTTTGTCGAGCGCAGTTACCAAAAACCCCGATCACACATCAGAGAGAATGTTGAAGGTCTTTGAATTATTGCGCTATGAGCATAATTTCTGGGGCTATATTCATGCGAAAATCATACCGGGCACATCGCCGGAATTGGTATATAAATTGGGCCTCGCGGTGGACAGGCTCAGTGTAAATGTGGAGTTCCCAAGTGAAGAGAGCCTTGTAAATCTGGCTCCTGATAAAAGCAGGAAAGCCATTTTCAAGCCCATGGGGCAGATTACTCAGGGCATAGTTTCCAATAAATCGGAGCTTGTTCAGTTTAAGAAAGCGCCTGTTTTCGCCTCCGGTGGGCAGGCTACTCAAATGATTATAGGCGCTACCCCTGAAACGGATTACCGTATAATCAAGCTGGCAAGCGGCTTGTATGAAAAATATAGCTTGAAACGGGTGTTCTATTCGGCTTATGTGCCTGTTCTTTCCGATAAAATGCTGCCTGCCGTAGATTCAAAGCCGCCGCTTCTCCGCGAGCACAGGCTTTATCAGGCTGACTGGCTTATGAGAATGTATCATTTTGAAGCTGATGAGATTTTAAATGAGCAAACGCCAAATTTCAATCCTTTCATGGACCCTAAATGCAACTGGGCTGTTAATAATCTGCATTTCTTCCCTGTTGATGTGAATAAGGCAGAGCTTGAAACTCTGCTGCGCGTGCCGGGCATAGGTCCCAAAAGTGCCCTCAGAATAGTCGTTGCCCGCAAGCATTCCAAGCTGGGCATGGCTGAGTTAAAGCGCATCGGCGTTGTGCTGAAAAGGGCAAGATATTTCATAACCACGAAGGATGAGCCTGTGGGCATTTCGCTGGACAAATTTACAACAGCCAAGGCCCTTATTGACCCCAACAGCTTTTCTCTGGGAGTTGAACAAATCAGCCTATTTGATACGCCCTCTGCAAAAATGCTGGTGGATTGGAAAAATCCCGATCCTGAAAATGTAGCTGAGGAGGCCGCTTTATGCCTTGCTACAAAATTATAGCAAATCCTATGGATATTTTTTATGTTTATGACGGCTCCCTAGCGGGCTTTTTCACCTGCGTCCATGAGAGCATTTATAAAAAAGAGCTGCCGTTATCTATCGTAAATGAGCGGGACATGCAGCCGGCCTTGTATGCACAAAAATATATTGAAACCGATTTTGAAAAAGCCGCAAAGGTTAGAAATTCTATTGAAAAAAACATTTCCCAAAGGGCGTTGGAGCTGACTGAAACTACCTTCCTCTGTCACCATGAAAATAAGGAAATTGCCCTTTTGGAATTTTTAATAACCGCCTTTCGCCTTGGCGCAAAAGCGCCCAATATGATGGGTGAAACCGTTGTCGCCAAGGTTCTCGATATGGAAAAGCATATAGGCGGCGAGGCCCATTTGCTCAAAGGCTTTATCCGCTTTGCTGATTACGGCAGTATTCTCGGCGCTACGATAAGCCCTAAAAATTTTGTGCTTCCTCTTTTGGCAAACCATTTTATCAACCGCTTTCCGGAAGAAAATTTTATTATATACGACAATATACATAAGTCGGCGCTTATTTATCAGGATAAAAATGTGGAAATAACCGCTGTAGAAGAAATAGAATTTCAACAGGAATCTGAAAGCGAGCTGCATTATCAGTCTCTCTGGAAGCAGTTCTACAAAACCATAGGCATAGCCGAAAGGATCAACCCCAAATGCCGCATGACTCATATGCCCAAGCGGTATTGGGAAAATATGGTGGAGATGAAAGAGTTTTTGTAGTATTATTAGAATATAGATGTATCAATTCATAAAAGGACGGTGGATATATGGATTTGAAATTTGAAATCAATAACCTCGTTGAGCTTTTGGCGAAAGAGGGCTTGACAGCGGACAATGGCACAAATATCGGGCTTTTTGATGAAAACTGGATTAAAACTCAGGCAAATTTGCTGGAATATTTGAAAAGTTTCGGCTTTGAAACTAAAGTTGATTCATACGGGAATGTTCTTTCAACAGTTACGGGAACCGAAAGCCCTGATGAAATTATTCTTTCAGGCTCTCATATTGACACAGTTGTAAACGGCGGCAAGCTGGATGGCCACTTGGGCATTGTCGCAGCTATTCTGGCTGTTAAAATGCTTCATCAAAAGTACGGCGCACCTTTGAGAACATTGCAGATAGTGGCCTTTGCGGAAGAAGAAGGCAGCCGCTTTCCAAACTCCTTCTGGGGCAGCAAAACCTTTACAGGAAGCGCTGATTTTGAAAGCGTGCGCAATCTTTTAAACGGTGACGGCGTTAGGTTTGAAGATGCTATGAAAAATGCAGGCTTGTCTTTTGTCCCTGATGGTGGCGCAGATATGAGCAAAATCAAAGCCTTTATTGAAATACATATTGAGCAGGGCGGCGTTTTGGAAGCTGAAAATAAAACCATAGGCATAGTTGAATGTATCACAGGTATTAAGCGCTATGACATTACCTTAAGAGGTCAGGCCAACCATGCCGGAACCACCCCAATGAACCTCAGGAAAGACCCTATGTACGGCTTCGCCAAAATTATGGCAGGCCACACTGAGAAAATAAATGCCGAAGGCTCTCCTGCCGTAACCACTTTCGGCAAAATAGTTGCCAGCCCGAATACTTCAAATGTTATTAATGCCAGCGTAAACTTTACAATAGATATGCGCCATACAGATAAAGCCATCCTTGACAGATTAGCAGATGAAATGGAAGAATATATCCGCCAAAGCGCCCAAGGGCTTGGCTTGGAATGTCAGATAATCCAAAGTATTGATGAAGCGCCTACTTATATGAACAAGAACTTGGTTGACCTTACCCATGAGGTTTGCGTTGCACAAAATACCATATTCAAGCATATGCACTCCGGCGCAGGCCACGACAGCCAGATTGTAGCCGACTACTGCCCTACCTCCATGATATTCGTGCCAAGTGTAGGCGGCATAAGCCACAGCCCTTATGAGCATACAGATATAGAAGATTTGGTTAAAGGCGTTGAAACGCTGGCGGGAATGATGTATGAGCTGGCTTATAATAAGAAGCCGTTTTAATTCGGGATTATATTAAATAGATAGAGAAGTTACATAAAAAAACTGCATAAAATATGCAGTTTTTTTATGTGTCAATCACAATGTTTTATAATACATGTCATTCAGCCGCTCAATTATCCTCTTACCCTCGGAATCCTCTTTTAGAAAAGAAACTCCGCCGGTTCTGCCTCTAAGCCGATATTTATCCAGCATTTCCACTTCCCAATCCAGCCAAATTGCATAGAATAAGCTCAAAGTTTCCCCATGGGATACAATAATAATATTTTCATCATCGCTTGCCATTATTTCATCGTGGAATTTTTTCAGTCTGTTCCATGTCTCTCTGATAGATTCTGCACCGTTAAAAGGTTTTTCATCAAGAAAATCTCCGCGAACTTCGTTTTCTCTAGCCCATTCTATAGTTTTGCCTGAAGCCTCGCCTAAGTTGCGCTCGCGCAAATCAGTAGATATTATAGGCTCTATGCCTAGAAAATTCCCCACTATTGCTGCCGTCTGTTTTGCCCGTACTAAATCAGAGGCATACATTTTATAAGTCTTTCCCCTTATTTCAACAGAACACTTCAGTCTCTCCCCTATGCGCTCAGCTTGATGGGCACCTGAGCCTGTCAAACCATAATCTGCCCATGAGCCAACCACTCCGCTTAGATGGTGTGCAGCCTCGGTATGCTGTATTGTAATTATATTCTTCATTTTCTCACCTCTATAAAAAAACACAGCGGAGTATTTTCCAACACTCCGCCGCTCTTACTTATTTTATCTTTACTTGTCAAAAACTTTTATTTAAGATATTTGTCCATCCATTCGGTGATTTCTTGAAGTCTTCTCGCTCTGTGCTCAGGCTTGCCCGAACGGGAAAGCTCATGATTTTCACCATGGAAGATGCACATTCTTGTATCAACTCCATGAACCTTAAGAGCTGTAAATACTTGGTAGCCTTCAGGAATCCAGCAACGGTGGTCTTCATCAGAGTGGATAACGAGAGTTGGTGTTTCTGCCTTATCAAAATATTTGAGAGGAGAATGCCACCACATTTTCTCAATATTATTCCATGGATCTGCCTGCATTTGGTCTGTGCCGAAATAGTAGCCAATATCGGATACATAGCTGAAAGAAACCCAGTTACAGATCGAGCGCTGAGTAGCGGCCGCCTTGAATCTATTTGTATGGCCGATGATCCAGTTAGTCATAAAGCCACCGTAGGAGCCGCCGGTTACGCCTAATTTATCAGCATCAATACCGGGATATTTAGCCAAGGATTCATCTACAAACTGCATAATATCGTCATAATCAAATGTGCCGTAGGCTCCGCGAACATCAGCAAAGTCATTGCCTTTACCGTCTGAACCTCTTGGATTGCAGAAGAGAACGAAATAATTCTGGTTTGCCCAGTATTGCATCTCATGGAAGAAGCTCTCGCAGAAAGCGGATTTAGGGCCGCCGTGAATATCCAAAATAGCAGGATATTTCTTACCTTCTTCATAATCTACAGGCTTAAGCACCCAACCGTCAATCTCATAGCCGTCTTGATCTTTAAATGTGAAATGCTCAACAGGAGAAATTTTTCTCTCTTTAAGAATCTCTGTATTGAAGTTTGAAATTTTAGTTACTTTGCCGCCGTCTAAGCAGTAAAGCTCTTGAAGTGCATTTGTCTCCATAGCGCCGAAAACGATTTTGCCGTCGGCAATATCAAAGAAATCAATATTTGCTTTGAAATTAGTTTCATTAACCATAGCTCCGCTGTTAAGGTCTAAGCTGTAAATATCAGCATGGAAGCCATCGAGGGAGATGAAATAATATTTATCGCCTACAACCATATCAGTAGTACCGCCGCCGAATTTAGAGTCAGAAGCCGCTGCGCCGCCTGTTGAACGGTCATATTTAAGAAGCTCTTTTCCTTCGCCTGTTTTAAGATCAACTACATAGAAGGTGCCATGCTCCTGCATGGAATATTTTTCACCTGTAGCGTAGGAAACAACAACTTTGCCCTCTTTCCAGAAATTGCATGTTCTGATTTGTTTTTCTTCAGCAAAAACGGCTTTTTCTTCACCTGTTTCAAGATTTACAAGCCAGAGATTGCTTGCGATTGAATGAATTTCCGCAGGAGCCATATCGCCTGTGTAGGCGATATATTTTTTGCATGATGAAAGTTTGTAACCGGATACATCTGTAAGTTTATCGGTTACAGGCTTTAAGCCATTTTGAACGCTGTATGTATTAATGCGGATACGCTTTTTATTTGTAAATGAACGGCCGTTAAACCAGTACGGAAGCTCATCAACAACTTGATAATCTTTTTCTTTTTTAAGCTCTTTAAGGGCTTTTTCAGACTCTTCAGATGTTTTGCCTTCAAGGCATGGCCTGTTGTTATCAAAAACAGTTACTGCAAGATAATTATCTTCAGAAAGCATCTCAAGTTTAGTAACAAGCGCATCGATTTTAAAGGCTTCACAGGCTTCGCCGCCGTTTATGTTGATTTTATAATAGCTTGTAAGCTCATAGCCCTTTTCAACCTTTTCTTTATCTGCTTTTGAGCGCATTTCACTGAAAAGAATATTCTCATCATCAAGCCACAGGAAATGGCCGACTTTACCCTTAAGGCCTGTTAACGGACAAAAGCCATTGCCCTTATCTACAAAAATAACAGCATGATACCCATTGTCTTCACTTGCCTGGCTAACCAGAACAGCTTTGCTTTTACCATTTGGAGAAAGTTTAAGATTGCCTAAAAACTGATAGTTCTTAAAATCATCCAGCTTAAGATATTGCATAACAAACACCCCTTTTGATTAAGATTTTCATTATGAAAAACCGTGACATTTTGTTCCTAGTTAATAGTCTATATCATTCATAGTTATTAATCAATATTTCCTGCATTTTTATGCAAAATTAATATAAATACAATTGTATTTATATAAACTTTTTATGCAAGTTTTATATTTACATTACCGCTGCGTTAACCTTTATAATAACTGGTATACCATTAAAAAGCAGAGCTGACTTCAATTTGCCAAAAACAGGCAGCATATGGCGGCAATTTACCTAAAAAGGAGGAGACTATGGAATATACTATTCAAAAGCTGGCGCAAATAGCAGGCATAAGCACTAGAACGCTGCGCTTTTATGATGAAAAGGATTTGCTTAAGCCTTCACGTATAAATTCCTCAGGCTACAGGATTTATTCATCAGAGCAGGTGCATATACTCCACCATATTATGCTTTATAAAGAAATGGGTTTTCCCTTGGAAGAAATTAAGGAAATTATATACAGCGAAAATTTTGACCCATTAATAGCTTTGGAAAACCATTTGAAACGGCTGCATAAAAAGCGCGATGATATAGATTGGCTTATTGAAAATGTGGAATTAAGCATAGCTTACCAGAAAGGAGAATATAAAATGAGCGACAGTGAGAAATTTAAGGCTTTAAAGAAAAAGATTATTGACGAAAATGAGAGAAAATACGGCGAGGAAGTCCGCGAACGCTACAGCGTAAGGCTTGCCAAAGAGGCCACAAAAAAATTCATGAGCATGAGCGAGGCTGAGCATAACAAAATGAACGCACAGGGCGAGCAGATTATCGCCATATTAAAAGATATTTTGGCTGGAAATCATGAAAAAGAAAAAGAACTGGCGGCCATCCACAAAAGCTGGCTAATGTTTACATGGAGTGAATATTCCAAGGAGGCCCATCTCGGCCTTGCCCAAATGTATATGGAGGATGAGCGTTTCGCGGCCTACTATAACGGCGAGGCAGGAGAAGGCGCTGCTAAAGCCCTCCGCGATGCCGTTCATAAATGTATTGATGAAATATAACAAAATAAGCAGAATGAAAAATTAAAGCCCTGAGTTTTATTCAGGGCTTTAATTTTTCATTCGTTTTTTAGTCAATAGAAAATGTTTCGGAGCTGAAATTGGAATAATACCGGCCTTCACAGGCGCTAAAGCGCAATACACAATAATCCGGATCTGTTACGCCCTGAGAATAATATTTCTCATCTCCCTCATTCCAAATCATCTCTTTACTTTGCGCATCCTCCAAAACCTCCATAGTTCCTTTGAGCATTACACCGCGGAAAAATCTTTTATCGCAAAAATAAATGCAGGCTTTTGGATTATCCCTATACTGGCCGACTCTCATAGAAGATGTATTGGTGGTAAAGTAGAAATTTTTTATACCCTCCCTTTTGCTGGGAGGCAGCATTGCTTTTGTATTGGGAAAACCGGATTCATCCACAGAGCTTATGAAAGCAATATTTTGGTGATCAATTAAATTGCCCATGGTTTTTTCGGCATCTCTAAGCATATAATCACTCCTTTTGAGAAATCATAACATTCCTTTTCTAAAAAGTAAACTAAGCTCTGTTAATAAGAAAATTTGCATATAAAAAGACCAAAAGGACAACTGTCCTCTCGGCCTTTTATTTTTATAAAATATGCGTTTACATTGCAAATACCGGTCTGATAAATTTATATATAGCATATCCCAGCACTACATTAAGCGTTCCTTTAAGCAAATTAAAAGGGATAATTGAAAATACAATTAAAGTGCTTAAATCACTGACATTTGCATTCACCTTGGACGCAAAACCCACAATAGCTTCCATTCCTCCGAAGGCGAGCGCATACATAGGTATAATGAAAAAATAATTTGATATAGAAGCAATAATCGCCAACGCCAAAACACCCACTGCTGACCCCAGCACATAGCCTTTTAAATTAGGCAGCATTTTATATATAAATCCAATGGGCATAACCAGAGATATCCCGCAAATAAAATTAGATATTTCGCCTATGCCTATAGTTTCACTGGAGAGCAGCGCTTTTACAAGGTTTTTAACCAATTCCACGCCGGCACCTGCCATGGGTCCCATGGTTACGCTGGCTATTATACCCGGAAGATTGGCTATATCAATCTTAATAAACGAAGGAAAAATAGGCAACGGGAAATTAAACAAAAGCAACACATACCCCAATAACCCCAATATACTTATCCTTACCATATGCCTTGTGTCAAAACTTTTTTTTGCCGAAGTTTCCATTTAAAATCCTCCTTATAATATTAGGCTGTGGATATACCCCGACTTTTATGCTATGCCCGAAAGCATATAAAAATGCCCTGAGAAAAACAGGGCCATGTAGTAAACAACATAAAAGAATCGTCATATGACTTCTCTCATCCAGACTGTGCAGTAAAACAAACGCTAAGTAAGACGGCAAAATCTCTGTTAACCCAAGATTCTTTTCGCGTTCAGACTTTGTTCTAGCTTTGTTTTACTGATTAAAACAAGCAAAAAATCTATCGCAGACCTAAATCATGAAGGTTTTTGAAGCATAACCCTTCATGATTTAGGTCTGCTCGGTTTTTTGCATTGTTTCAATCGAACTGTCGGCATTGGAATTTCACCAATTCAGCTTGCGCTCGCGGGCTTTTACCGCCGGTAGGGAATTTCACCCTGCCCCGAAGTATATCTTAATAATAGTATATTCTCGTGGTTTTGTTCTGTCAATACCTCCGATCAGAAATGAAAAAAGCAGCTTGTACCTATAAAGCGCTGTGACTTAATGCGCTTTATAGGTACAAGCTCACTTTTTTCTCTGATCGGCGTGCCATCGCCCTTGTGAAATAACAGCTTCTCTCTGCCCACATTCAAGCAACAACGACAGCGCTTATAACACCCAAGCTCACTTTTTTCTCTGATCGGCGTGCCGTCGTCCTTGTGAAATAACAGCTTCTCTCTACCCTTAATCAAGCAACAACGACAGCGCTTATAACACCCAAGCGCTCTTTTTTCTCTGATCGGCGTGCCATCGCCCTTGTGAAATAACAGCTTCTCTCTGCCCACATTCAAGCAACAACGACAGCGCTTATAACGCCCAAGCTCACTTTTTTCTCTGATCGGCGTGCCGTCGCCCTTGTCAAATAACAGCTTCTCTCTACCCTTAATCAAGCAACAACGACAGCGCTTATAACGCCCAAGCTCACTTTTTTCTCTGATCGGCGTGCCGTCGTCCTTGTGAAATAACAGCTGCCTTTTTTGTACTTCCCATCATAAAAAACGGCCTGTTTTTCAACAAGCCGTTTCGCATATTCCAGCAAATATTATATTTATACTCCTCATCTCTTTGATGATCTCATAGCCTTAAAATGCTTAATACTCTCATCCAAGGCCAATTGCCTATATTCTCCCGATTCCACATCATAAATCGCTATCTTCCCTGCCTTATCGCTGTGGATACCCCATCCATACCTTTTGCCCAGCGCAGAGGCGCGAAAGCAGGGCTGGGATTTTGCAAAAAAATCTTCCCTCGACAAACCGTGGCGTTTGCCGTTAGATTCGTAAAGCACATCGTCAGAACTATATTTGTAGGGGTCGCCGATGAGCATATCATACTCGATCCTCGCAGCACTTTGCGGTTCCTTTTCCGGCGGAATTTCAGCAATAACCGCCTTGCAGTCCTCTGCTGCTTCAATAAAGGCATTAAAATAATTTGTGCTTTTCTTCTCCAAAATATTTTCCCCTTTTGCTGAATGTTTTAGCGGCTAAATATTAAACCTTCATAGTCAGAGAAATCCTCTTTTTATTCAAATCCACTCCAAGAACTTTAACCGTAACCACATCTCCAACGCTGACGGCTTCAAGAGGATGCTTAATATATTTATTGGAAATTTGAGATATGTGCACAAGCCCGTCCTGATGGACGCCTATATCCACAAAAGCGCCGAAATCAATTACATTGCGCACTGTGCCTTCAAGAATCATACCCTCCGTCAAATCCTCCATAGATAATACATCACTGCGCAGAATTTGCGCCGGCATATCATCCCTCGGATCGCGGCCGGGCTTTTCTAGCTCTTTTATTATATCTTTAAGGGTGGGAACGCCTACACCAAGCTCTTCGGCTGCTGTTTTTTCATCCTGCACAGCCTTTGATATACTGCGGATTTTATCGGTGCCTATATCATCTTTGGTCAAGCCGCATTTGGCGAGCAGCTCTTCCGCCGCTTTATAGCTTTCAGGATGAACGCCTGTGGAATCCAGCATATCCTTACATTCGCCTTTAGGAATACGGAGGAAGCCCGCGCATTGCTCATAGGCTTTCGGGCCCAGCTTCTTGACTTTGAGAAGCTCACGCCTTGATTTGAAGCGTCCGTTTTCCTCCCTGTACTCGAGTATATTCTTTGCCAATGCCCCTGATATGCCCGAAACATAGCTTAAAAGAGACGGGCTTGCCGTATTTAAATCAACACCAACATTGTTAACGCAACCTTCCACAACGCCACCAAGGGTTTCCCCCAGCCTTTTCTGATTCATATCATGCTGATACTGGCCAACGCCAATGCTTTTCGGGTCAATTTTAACCAACTCGGCCAACGGGTCTTGCATACGCCTGCCAATGGATACGGCAGAGCGCAGCGCCACATCAAACTCCGGAAACTCCGCAGCGCCCAGCTTTGAGGCCGAATACACAGAAGCCCCCGCTTCATTAACAATAATATAATGTATATTCTTACCTGTTTCTTTTATCATATCTACGGCAAAGCTCTCCGTTTCCCTTGAAGCTGTTCCGTTACCTATGGCAATTATCTCAACATTATGCTTGTCCATAAGAGGCATTAAAATTCGCTTAGATTCGGCTATTTTAGATTGAGGTGGTGTTGGATAGACCACGCCGGTTTCCAAAACCTTGCCTGTACCATCTATTATGGCATATTTACAGCCCGTTCTGAATCCCGGGTCAAGTGCGAGAACGATTTTATTCTTTATAGGCGGCGCAAGGAGAAGCTGACGGAGATTTTCCGAAAAAACCTTCATAGCGCCTTCCTCCGCTTTTTCCGTTAAGTCATTTCTTATCTCACGCTCAATAGAAGGTGCAATAAGTCTTTTATAGGAATCCTCAAGAGCTTCTTTTAAGAAATTTTCGCAAAATTTATTTTTCTGATTGATTTTGCTGAATATCTCCGTAACAATTTCCTCATCGGGCGCTTCAATTTTTATGTTAAGGAAATCTTCCTTTTCTCCCCTGTTTGCCGCCAGAACTCTGTGGGAAGCTATTTTTTTAACAGGCTCTGTAAAATCATAATACATTTCATATACGGATTCTTTTTCGGCATCTGTGGCTTTCGTTGTAAAAAAGCCTTTATCAAAGGTTTTCCCTCTTATTATGGTTCTGAATTCCGCCTCGTCCGAAATAATTTCCGCAATAATATCCATTGCGCCTGCAAGCGCATCCTCTATAGTTGCAACGCCCTTTTCTTCATCAACATAGTCTTGTGCAAGTTTAGAAAGCTCTTCTGATGCCATTTGCTCCCATATAATAATCGCAAGCGGCTCCAAGCCCTTTTCCTTAGCCATCATAGCCCTTGTGCGGCGTTTCGGCTTATACGGTCTGTAAATATCCTCAACCTCTGCCATAGTGGCGGCGCTGTTAAGGCTTGCAACAATCTCATCTGTAAGTTTGCCCTGTTCCTCTATAGAATTTCTCACCTGCTCTTTTCTCTCCGCCAGAGAACGCAGATAATTAAGCCTGTCAAAAATCTCTCTCAAAGCCTGATCGTCTATGGAGCCTGTCATTTCCTTCCTGTACCTTGCTATAAAAGGTATAGTATTGCCTTCATCAATAAGTTTTACTGTATTTTCCACCTGAAAAGGCTTGAGTTCAAACTCCTCTTCCAACTGCTTAAGTATATCCATAGACTTAATCCCTCTCCAAAACTGATTTTAAATTTATATTTCAATTATTATAACAAAAAAAAACCTCCCTAGCAACCAATGTACACTATGCGCATGTAGAGATTCCGCCATTTTAGAGTTCAAGCCGTTTCAAGAGCGTTTATTAAAATCAAAATGTAACAATTTTGTTATTGATTTTTAACAGATTTCATGTAAAAATATAACGAAAGAGATTCATGTACCATTATGCCGTGAACTCTTTATCTATCATAAAATCTTTTAGGAGGGAATTTGATGAAGAAATTAATAGCAATGGCACTTGTTGCCTCGCTTGCTTTCAGTTCATCAGTAATGGTATTCGCTGCCGATGAAACAGCTCCGGAAGCCGTTGCTGAAGTAGTTGCGGAAGCAGAAGTTGAAGAAGAAGTTGTAGAAGAGGTAGTTGCACCTGTTAATGTTGATTTTGCAGGCGTTACAAAAAACTACTATTCACCGGAAGGCGAATTTGTTGCTCAGTATCTCGTGCTTAACAAAAATGCCGCTTTATCAAAAACAATGTTTAACCTTGTAAATGACAAGTATCTTGATATGCTTGTTAACCGCCGTACAGATGTTATCGCTACAAATGTTGCATTAGTTATCGATTTTACTGTTAGTGAAACTTTAACAGCTGCTAAAATCGAGTACAACTTGAACACAGCAAGCACTAAAATAGCTACAAACAACAAAATTGAATCAGTAGTTATCGCTACATACTATGTAGATAAAGCTGCTGAAACTGTTATCACTGCTGACGAATATGCTGCTCTTGTAGTTGCTGAAGAAGAAGGCGCTGAAGCTGTTGAAGAAGAAGTATTAGTTGAAAGCGTAATGCTTCCTCTTAGAGCATATGCTGAAGGTCTAGGCTATGTTGTTTCTTGGAACAATGGCAAAATCACTGTAACTAAAGGTGCTGCTACAGCGCATCTTGAAACAGGCTCTACTACTTATGCGGACGCTGTTGGCGATCTCGTTGAGCTTGCTGCTCCTGAGAGCATTGATCATGTAGTTTTCGTTCCAATCGAATTCTTCACAAAGGTTCTCTATGTTGAAGTAGAAGTAATTGCTGAATAATTTATTATTCTAAAACATAATTGCTGATAAGGGCTGTTGTATTCATTTTATAAATGTATACAACAGTCTTTTTATTTCATATAAAAACTCCGGCCACAATAAATGATCGGAGTTTTTCGGCAGTTGCCTATTAAATTATATTTGTACATTATTTCATGACTTGTCATTCCCCTGTATTATCCGGCTGCCAAAATTCTTTCAAAACATCTCTTATTTTTTCCTGATTTTGAACAATTTCAAATCCCCGCCATTCATTGGGTATAAGCCTCAAATACTCCTCTGTGCCATATCTGCTGTCAATGAGCAAAATAAAGCCTCTGTCGTCTTCTTTACGGATAACCCTGCCGCCGGCCTGCATAACCTTATTCATACCGGGATAGCGGTAAGCGTAGCCGTAGCCATCGCCGTTTTTTTCATCATAATAATCCCGTATGGAGTCCCGCTCAAGGCATATCATAGGTAGCCCGACCCCTACAACTATAACGCCTATGAGCAAATCCCCCGCCAAATCTATCCCCTCGGAATAACCTGCTCCTAAAACTGCAAAGCCCACAAAGGTTTCTTCATTATCTGCTTTGAAATTTTCCAGAAAATCCCCGCCGGAATCCCCTCTGACTTGAAGCATGGCATCGATACTGCCATATTTTTCGCTGAAAATAGAATAAACCTCCTCCATATAAGCATAGGAGGGGAAGAAAACCAGATAATTACCGCATTTTCCCGATATGGCAGAATGAATCATTTCAACCACGCCGCCATAGCTTCTCTCGCGGTCTTTATATTTTGTGGATATTGCCGTATTCACCATTACGCAAAGATTTTCCCTCTTAAAGAGCGATGGCATAGCCAGGCGGAAATCCCCTTCCTGCCCGCCTAAAACCCCTGTAAAAAAATCCATATGTGAAAGCGTCGCGCTGAAATAAACCGTTGATTTAACCGTATTATTACATTGTGCTATCTGAAAGGAAGGGTCAAGGCATATTATTTGCAAATCCGCGTAAATCCCCCGCCCTGCTTTATTTTTCGTAACCATCATAATAAAGCTGTCATCATAAATATCCAATATCCGCAAAAAATCCATGACATTGAAATAAATATCCAGCATTTTTGCAAATTCGGGGCTTCCTTGATTTTGCCCCAGCCAAATGTCCATCTGAGCTTGAAAATCATGGAGATTATAATAAAGGGCATCCGGCAGAATATGTGTTGCCGCGGTTCCGCTGTCTCCTTCAACAAGGCTGTCGCTCAGCTCCGTAAGTATGGTTTTAATCCTGCCTGCCTTTGTTTTGAGGGCATTTTTCTTACCCTTAATCAAAGAGTATACAAATGCAAAATTATTGAAATTAAGCTCTGCCGAAAACATATCCCTGGCCCTGTCCACCATATTATGGGCCTCATCTATTAAAACGGTAAAATTATTTTTCATCTCCCCGCCGAAATAGCGCTTCAGCTTCGCCGTAGGGTCATACACATAATTATAATCGCCGATTACAAAATCGCAAAATAAAGTCAAATCCAGCCCCATTTCAAAAGGGCAAACCTTATGCTTGGCGGCATAGGCTTCTATAATTTCTCTGGTAATAATCGTTTCTTTCACCATAACATCAAGTATAGCATCATTTATTCTGTCAAAATGCCCAAGAGCATATGGGCAATCCGTAGAGTTACATTTTGGCTCGTCTAAAATACAAATTTTTGTTTTAGCGCTAAGGTTAACACTAACCATGCTAAGGCCGCCTTTTTCCAGCATTTTCAAACAATCCGTCGCCATTATCCTTCCGGTATTTCTGCTGGTTAGATAGAATACTTTTTCCACCAACCCCTGCTCCAAAGATTTAACCGCCGGATAAACCGTAGATACAGTTTTGCCGATACCCGTAGGCGCGTGGGCAAAAAGATTCCTCTCGCCTTTTATGGCTGCATAGACTGATACGGCCAGCTCTCTCTGACCCTTCCTATATGAGCCGAAGGGAAAATCCAAAACCCTAGCCGTTTCATTCCTGCGCTCTATGCGCTTCATATCCATTTTGGCAAAGGCATAATATTTCTCTATAGTGGCATAAAAAAACTCCTCCAAATCACTTTTCTTAAAATCGTGATGGAAGGTTTTGTAATTTTCGCTTTCAACATTGCAGTAGGTTAAATCAATGCTTATTTCTTCCGTATTAAAAAGCGCCATATACATATGAGCGTAGCATTTAGCCTGCGCCCAGTGCCAATGTTCGGGGCTGTCCTCTATTTCATCAATATCTCTTGTGGTTGATTTAATTTCCTCAATAGTAATTTTGTCCCCTGAAATAATCAGCCCGTCAGCCCTGCCCTCCAGCTTAAAAGGGCAACCCTTATATTCAAAATCCAGCTTGAAGGTATACTCGCTTTCATAAACGCCGCCGCTTTTTTTAGCCCGAGCCTTGCGCATATTCTGTATGCGCTTGTGGATACGTATGCCGTCCCTCGCCCGCTGGCCTGACATATAGCCGGAGTCGATATTGCCGCTTCTATATACAAATTCAACCATATTTCTAACTGAAATTTTAATGGGAACCACTTAAAAACAACACCACCCGACTTTTGCAGAATCAATTATTTCAATATTTCATTGAGCTTTCCAAGTGTATAGCTTTGAGGAAGCAAAACCTCTTTATACATAGCATCATAAAAGCTATTGATAAGGGCAAGCCGTCCCTCTGCTATTTTTTTAGCTTCTTCTGTAAATAATTTCTCACTGACAACCTTAAGGCGTTTGCTGTAAAAAGACATAAAAGAAATTTCATCTTCCACTAAGCCATCAGAAACAGAGCCATCCCCTTTATAAACATACAGCGGCTCATCATAAGCGACCCCTGCCAATATAGAGCGGGCAATTGCCATGGAGCCTGTTAAATCCAGCTTATCGGCATCATAGAGTATTTGTTCTTCCAAGGTTTCCGGCTTCTCGCCTATGGAAAATCTATGGCTGGCTATACATTTTTTAATAATTCCCGCCTGCTCTTTTTCATAGTCAATGGATAGCAAAAATTCATACGCCATATCTGCACCTGCCAGCGCATGATCAACCTCCGGATGATGAAATTCCGCCATGCGCCCGATGTCGTGGAGCAAAACCGCGTGCAACAGTATTTCCAAATCAGGCTCATAAATCTTCGCCAGCATCAGCGCATTGCTCAAAACCCTGTAAACATGCCCGGAATCATGGGCATAATCCGAGCCCTGCATTTTTTCAATCATATGCGCTTCTATAAGTCTGTAGTTTTCTCTTATCATAAAATTCTCCGTTTAATGAGACCGAACTAAATATGTTAAAAATCTTTACTATTTGGAAATTAATCTCTTTTTAAAGCTGTTCGATATTCTCGCCTATTTTTTTGACAATATACTCATAATTTTCAGCCCGATGGGGAATAAGGCATTGGCTACAGTCTTTAATTTTTTCGCCTTTGCCCACCGCGATAAAATTACCGCCGCATTTTTCACCCAGAAAATAAAGAGGGCAATAGCAAAATAAGCAGTTAAAAAGATGCCTGTCATCAACCCTATGGCAGGGAAAATATTCGCAATCTTTGTTTTGATAAAATTTGTAGCTGTTTTCAGGTGTACCATCCAAAGCGCCGCCCCCTATTCGATATTGAATAGCAGACTGGCTTCACAGGCTTCATCCTGCTCTATAAACGCCCTTACCTTAACCGTACCCGAAGAAAGGCGCAGCCTGTCCATCTCAACTACAATTGTCAGCACATCTCCCGGAATAACCCGCCTGTGATAGCGGCATTTATCCGTTCCCGTTAAATAAAACTTTTTACCCTTATATCTTTCAGAAAGAAGAAGCCCCGCTTCCGCCGCCTGCGTCATAATTTCATTAAGCACAAAAGGAGGCGCATAGCGCTCGCCTAAATAATTTACATCAAAATACCAGTCACTGTAGGATACATTTTTAATTACGGTAATCCTCTCTCCTGGTTCAAACTCCAGTATCTTATCAATAAGCAAATACGGGTGGCGCCTGTTAATGGCTCCCTTTATTATCTCGATATTCATATTTTCCTCCTTCGGCATTAGCCCGGTCAATATATTATTTTGCCCTATTAAAAGTAATTATAGCACAACAACCGCCCTTGATGAATATAAATTTATACAATGAGCTCTAATATTTTACACTAACCCTTAAAATATTAAAGACTGCTGTCAAAAGACAGACTTCAGAGAAATATCTCTAAACGGCTGCGGTTATTTTATTATAAAAGCGGCCTTTCGTATAATATACCGAAAGGCCGCAGTTTGTATTTTTATTTCGCCGCTAAATAATTATTAATATTATCTACCAGTTCATCAACATTAATTCCATGTACTTTTCCCGCATCCATCAGAGATTCCATTTGAGCACCCGGGCAACCGATACAGTGCAACCCTGCACCCAGAAAAATAGGAACAACTCCCGCATCAATTTGCAGAATTTGAGCTATTCGCATGTCCTTTGTTACTTTTTCCATATATAGCACCTTCCCAAATTTATTTTATAAGGCCAAAGCCTTTATAATACTTAAATATAACCTTACCCAACATCTTTTCCTTTGCAACATATTTATTAACCCATGCCCGCGAATCCAAAGAATCTTTACGGTTATCCCCCATCATAAAATAATGGCCTTCAGGCACTTCAAACGGCCCTGAATTTCTATGATAGCTTGAATCCTCTCCGTTTATAAAAGAATCATCCAAAGGCTCGGAAGACCCATTAATATATACCTTACCTTCCACCACATTGACCGTTTCACCGGGCAAGCCTATAACCCGCTTGACAAAAAGCACATCTTCATTATCCGGATTTTTAAAAACAATTATATCAAAGCGTTCCGGCTCACTGAATAAATAAGCCAAGCGCCAAGCGATAACTCTATCGCCTGTCATAATATTTTTTTCCATACTGCCGGAAGGTACGGAAGCATTGACCACAACATAATTTGTTATAGCAAAAGCAAAAAGCGCCGCCATAACAATCATTTTAATCCAGCTTAAAATTTCCGCCTTTACTTCCTCACTCATTAAATCCCTCTGTTTCCTTCAATATAAGCGGAAAACCCGCCCATATTATTTTAGTAAAATTATATAAATAAAATCTACCCCGGAATTATAATTCCTATTCTTTTGATAGTATATCATATTTATCCAATAAGTAAATACCCATATTTAATCAACTTTAAGATTTTAATCATTATGAAAGCATCCTACAAGGCCGGTTTCTCCAAATTCAGCATCCTAAATTTCCGCATTTTGAGCTGACCGGAAATTAACATCCCATCTTTTCATTTCAGCTTATATATCATATTTCCCATATTAGAGCTGCTGAGTTTTAATAACAGTCGACATTCTTTTGTCGAATTTATTAAATTACGCTTGTATTAATCGTATATTTATGCCCATATGGTATGCTCCAATAATATATTTAATCCTATTGCTATTAAAATTATTCCGCCGAATATACCCGCACCCTTTTTGAACAATCCGCCTACTTTTTTGCCTATGCCGACTCCTATAGTAGACAGCAGGCAAGTTATGACTCCTATAGTAGCAGATGCCGGGAGCACTTCAACTTGAAGAGCGCCGAAACTTATACCCACTGCCATAGCATCTATACTGGTAGCAATGGACATAACTATCATATTTTTTGTATTTGTAATGCTTTCTTCTTCCTGGCTTTCATCATCTTCCTCGCCAAAGCTCTCATAAATCATCTTTGCACCAATAACCCCAAGCAATATAAATGCAAGCCAATGGTCGAAAACCTTAATATATGATTCAAAGCTAAAAGCAAGCAAAAAACCCAAAACAGGCATTGCAAACTGGAAAAATCCGAAGAAAAATCCGAATTTAAGCGCCTTAGCCAAATTCAGCTTTTTTATACACATTCCGCTGGAAATGGAGATTGCAAAAGCATCCATAGAAAGAGCTACTGCTGTCATTACAATGGTAGCATTATTCATTTTTTACCTCCAATAAGCATGTTTTGTCCTAAATTATAAATATAGCATATATGAGAAATATTTACAATATTCAACTTTAAGCTCTGCTTATCGGAGGCTTATTTTATTTAAAACAAACTAAGCTGGTTTGTTTCCGGCAAGCCTGCCAGAACGCCGTTTTTCTTAAGCAATTCTATTACGGTTTTAGTCGCCTTCGTCCTTTGGCGGAAATCATCTATGGTTATAAATTCCCCGTCTTCTCTTGCTTCTATAATGTTTTGGGCCACAGTTTCGCCAAGGCCCTGAATGGAGCATAAAGGCGGCATCAGCCCGCCTTCTGTGACGATAAATTTTGTGGCATTAGCCTTATACATGTCAAGGGGTACAAATTTCAACCCGCGGCAGTACATTTCATTTACCAGCTCAAGCATGGAATACATGCTCTTGTCCTTTGTGGAAGCATCAAATCCCAGCGCTTTTATTCTGCGCATTTCCTCTTTAACAACTTCTTTCCCCTTGCACATGAGCTCGTAATCAAAATCGTCATATTTAACGGAAAAAGAGGCCCCGTAAAAGCTGTAAGGATGATAAAGTTTAAAATACCCTATGCGCACAGTCATCATAACATAAGCCACAGCATGACCCTTAGGGAACATGTATTTTATACGCTTGCAGGATTCTATGTACCAGTCGGGTATGCCGGTTTCGCGCATTAAATCCTCATACTCAGGCTTAAGTCCCTTGCCCTTTCTCACATCCTCCATGATTTTGAATGATGTGAGGCGTTCTAATCCCTTGGCAATCAAGTAAACCATAATATCATCACGGGTAGGGATAACTTCTTCAAGAGTGCAAATGCCTTCGCGAATAAACTCCTGAGCGTTGTTAAGCCAAACATCCGTACCGTGGGCGAGCCCAGATATACGCACAAGCTCACTAAATGATGACGGCTTCGTATCCATAAGCATACCGCGGACGAAGGTCGTGCCGAATTCAGGCAAACCAAGGCTGCCTGTTTTACAATCAATATCGGCCGAGCTGACCTGCAGTCCCTCGCAGGAAGTGAAAAGCCCGATTACCTTTTTATCGCCTATATCAACCGTTGTAGGGTCTACCCCTGTATTATCGTGGAGGTATCTTATTATAGTCGGAACGTCATGGCCAAGAAGATCCAGCTTCAAAAGCCTGCCGCTGATGGAATGATAATCAAAATGAGTTGTTGTCACAGTGGATTTCATATCATTGGCAGGGCGCTGGATGGGGCAAAATTCATATATGCTATGCCCTTCCGGCACAACCAT
>JGI994J12354_10000656_pt1 | contig 34515 bp, 28 predicted proteins | sample IntmicLarv3ML3BL_FD_12354 | JGI IMG/M metagenome (IMG submission 12354) | reverse complement strand
AATCGAGGATCAGTTGCAATTATTCAATGACTCTCTTTGGATGAAACCCGATACGACAGCAGTATTGAGCAAAAAGGAAGCTAAGGCAGCAGCGAAAACTACGCGAGGTACGAAAAAAGAATCCGGTGCTTCAACAGAAAACAAGAGCGTAAAGAAAGAAAGTTCAAAACAGCCGAAACAACCGAAAGCGAAGCCGGAAAAAGCAGCTGCAACAAAATCTTCTCCCGCACGATCCATACGTCGTAATTAAAGTTATCTCTTAGTCCGGCAATCCGTTACGCCATAACAGGTAACTGTAGCAACGAAAAATGAATTGTTGATATAAAGGGTTTTTGGTAGAGAATAGACTCCGGAAGTTTTCAAGGATATATTTTTTATTTATACAATCTTCAGGGTCATCCAGTTTTTTGATTGTTTCAAACATTGTCGTACCTATCTCGTTAAGCCATTTTTGTTCAGGTATGTAAAATCCCATTTTTTGCTTGCGCCAACAGATTTCATCAGGCACAGTTCCAACCATAGCTTTGCGCAGCAGATATTTATTCCAACCGTCATGAATCTTGAATGATGAAGGAACAGAAAATGCAAATTCCGACAATTCTATATAGTCGGATAAAGGTATAACACATTCTATACCATGCGATGCCGCAGAATGTTCACCCCAACGAAGAATATTTCCGAGAAAAATCGTATAACTTTCGTAAAGAGCATCGTTTAATACTTCTTTATTCATTTCCGGTATCGGCGACGGCTCATTGAAATAGTTATCTCTCGCCTGCGGCATTAAAGATTCAAACTGGTATTTCCTCTTTTTGCGTGCTAATACCTGCGGAGTGTAATAATGTGCTTTTGCCCATTCTTTAAGAATACGTGTAAATATGTCTTTTTTTGTCATTCCTGAATTTTCGATTTGCGATAATTCGCTCCTCAAATTTTTCCATTCACGATTTCTGCGCAATGATCTGAGTAATAACGAGTAAAATGTCTGATATCCGCCGAGCATTTCGTCGCCGCCTTGCCCGTCGAGAAAGACCCCCTGCCCACGACTTTTAGCTTCTTCCATAATGCAATACTGTGCTATAGAGCTGGCATTGTATACCGGAATATTTTGAACACGGTTTACCGTGTCTAACTTTTCGACGATATGGTCTGATGTACATACAACCTTTACCCATTCAACTCCGGTATGGCGTACAACCTTTTCTGCCCAGTATGCTTCACCTCCGTCGTATTTGTCTGTTGTAGTATAGGCGACAAGTGTCTTGTCGGGATTAGTTTTTTTTGCCGTGCATATAAGAGCAGAGCTGTCCATCCCTCCGCTGACCCCGACAGCCACAGGCCCGTCGAACAAATCAAGATTGCTACGCACTGAATCGGATAATAAATCGCGTAATTTATTTATATATTGTTGTTCGCTGACATAACTAAAAGCTACATTACTTCGGTTATACGGCAGGGTGTAATATTTCTCGATGGTCAGCTTGTCTGTTACTGTTTCATATTTTACAAAATGTGACGGCTCAACGGAATGTATATCATTAAAAAAGTATTGATCCGCCCGCCCTATATTTCCCCACAACAAATAATCTATGACAGTATTTTTGTTAATACTACGCGAATCTTCGCATGTCGAATACAACGTACGGCTTTCCGAAGCAGCCGCAAATTGGCTGTCCGAATTACAAAAATACATCGGACGGTTGCCGATATGATCGCGTGCGCAATAAATTATTTTGTTTTTGGAATCAAAGTATATAAGTGACCAGAAACCTTTAAGCGATTTCAAACAGTTTGTGCCGTTATTTTCGAACAGTCGGAAAACAATTTCCGAATCAGTTAGATCATTTTCTCCACCGGTTGATAATTGTTTACATAACTCTTCTTTATTAAGAAGCCGCCCTTCGAATAAAAGAGTGTTTCCTTCGTGTGACGCTACATTATGACCGTCGTTCCCGGAAGAACAAGAGCCTGCAGCAATCCGTGCCAACGAATCGGTTGTTCCTAAGGTTTGAAAATCTTTATTTAATATGAGTGATACTCCGGTTTTATCTCCGCGATGAGATAATGTGCTTAATCCTTTGTTTAAAAGTTTGCTAAGTGATTCTGTCGGTGCATCTTGTTTTTTGCAAATAGCTAATAATCCGTTCATGTTTTTTTATAGACGTATAACTTACATAAATATTTCGACGGAATTTCTTTTTGATTGTGAATGCAAATATCAGGATTATTATTTAATTGTCCAAATATTGAATTCAATGGTTTTCTTATACGATGTTTATAAAGAAAATGCTACCTTTGTTATTTATATTTCCATTTTGATCTTCAAAAGACAAATGAGATTTGGAACAATTAAAAAACATTGAACTATGAGATATTTACTTTTTATCACATTAGTTGTAGTCTGTTTCTCTTGTAGCAAGCAAAAACCGGCAACATTTTCATTTAAGATTTATCATATTGAAGAGGCTTTAGATATGAAAAGCGAAACTCTATGGTTAGACAGCATTTGTGACAGTATTACGATCATCCCATTAGAAACGTCTGATGAAATTCTCATGAACGGTTTCGGTTTCTATTATTTATATAATAATTTGTTATTTATAGTACATGGTGGTTTAAATCAAAATGATAGATTGTCTGTTTTTGATTTGTCAGGTAATTATTTATGGGATATCGGAAGAAGAGGACGAGGCCCCGGAGAATATATTAGTATTAACCAACCAAATAGAGTTTTTTTTAATGATAATAAGTTATATTTATATGATTGGAGTACTTACTCTATTCTTTGCTATACATTAGATGGTAAATTTATAAAAAAAATAATGCTGCCAAACAATCATATTTTCCGTCAGTTCACCTTTATTAACAAAGATGTTTTTGCAGGATTTGTAGGTGTTGGGCTTAATAACAGTCGAGTTCTTTTTATGAATGAGGCAGGCGAATTAATTGATTCAGTCTTACACTATAAAGAGTTTGAAAAAAAAATATATTCACAAGCTGAATTTGAAGGGAGTTTTTTTACTTATAACGGAAATAAATACTTAAAGGAAGCAAGGTATTCCGATACAGTTTTTCGCATAACCAAAGACATGAAACTATACCCGGAATATTGTATAAGTGTTGGCAAATATGCATATAATTATGAAGACTTAATTGGAAATAGTGAAATTATAAGATTGATAAAATTCGTTAATGTAAAATTTGAAAATGATCAATTTATAGCTGCTACAGGCTTTTCTTTAAAAGATTTAGTTGACGACCCCGTAAAAGAAAGTGGTTGCTATATATTCATTAATAAGGCGTCTTCTTCCGCCAAAAAAGTTCGTTTTTATTACAGCGAAGAAACATGTCGCCATTTTTTGAAAGAAAAGACATATCTTAATACATCTAATTTTAGCAATTCTCCGGGTATGTACTTTGAACCTCCTGAACCCAAGTTGTTGAATGACGGAAGTCCAATTTTTCGAATTAATAATGTTTCCGAAGATAATACAATTTGGATTGGCGCAGAAAAAGCATTAAACATTGATGATAATCCGGTAATTGTTTTAGTACATTTGAAAAAATAAATATGTACCCCCTCTCTGAAAAAATAATGAAATTTATTGTTCAAAGATTCATGGTTTATTATTAAAGCAAAGTGTCGTATAATGTGGTAAATAGTATAAAATGGATAAGAAATATTTTTTATTTTCACTTATAATAATTGAATTACTAACAAGTTGTTTGCAAAGTAACCTTTCGATAGATGGTTTACCGGTTATAGATGTGACCAAAAATTATCCTGAAAAAGAAATTATTTTGAGCGACATCGCCAATATCACGTATTTACATTTAAACTCCGATAACAATGATTTTCTTTATAAAGGTACGATTAAATATATAACTGAAAATGCCATTGTTTTTAATGATGTTGAGTCAGGAAGTGTATTATTTTTTTCAAAAGATGGTATTCCTAAGTTTCGTTTTAATCGTTATGGCAACGGACCGGAAGAATATTTGAGAGTCCACCTAATTGTTTATGATGAAACAACTGATGATGTTTTTATAAGTATTCCGTTTGTTAATCATATCATGGAAGTCCAAACTGTTGGATATGAATACTTTGGAGATAAAGGAAGGATGTATTATATAAGGGATAAAAAAACAGGAAAAGTATACAGCCAAAAAATATTGTTGTCTGATTATAAGGGCAAAACAATTGTGATTAAGCCGGATATCAACAATTATTTTCATGAAAACGGCATGCATATTGAATTGGATTTGATTGAACTAAAGCGAGCATATAGAGAAAACAAGTTAAGTGGTAAGTTGAACGAGCTGGTTGCAGTTTAATTTCGCTCTTCTGTCCTACGGTTTTCCTTTTTTTGGATTGTTCGCAAGCAGATGGTGTCGGTGCGCGAGACCAAAATCAAAACGCAAATAAGTCTTCTGTTGTCACCTCACTTTGCACATTTTTTTGTATCTTTGCCATTACCAAAATTATGTACACATGAAAAAGAATTTACTATTTGTTTTACTTTTACCTCTTTTACTATTATCGTGCAGTGAAAAAACATATGATCTGGCAGATTTCGGTTTAAAGCCCAATACAGGCAAGGATACATCTCCTCTGATGGATAGAGCATTGGCTACGATACAACGATCGTGTGGCAAAAACAAGCAAATCACGGTCACTTTGCCTCCCGGGCGATATGATTTTTATCAGGATAATGCCTCTGTCCGGGAATATTTTATATCCAACCATGACCAGACTAACCCGAAGCATGTTGGAATTGCCTTGGAAAATATGCAGAATATTGTCTTCGACGGACAAGGCTCGGAGTTGATTTTCCACGGACGGATGCTGCCAATATCTATTTTGCAGAGTACTAATTGTACGGTAAAGAACCTTAGTATAGATTTTGAGAATCCTCATATCAGTCAGGTTCAAGTTCTGGAAAATGACACAATAGAGGGAACACTTACATTTAAGGTGGCGCCTTGGGTAAAATATGAAATAAGAGACAGTTTGCTTGTCGCTATGGGAGCAGGTTGGGAACATGCCTCAAATTCGGGTATTGCTTTTGAAGAAAATACAAAAAGATTGGTGTATCGAACGAGCGATATACGGATTGGAAGTAAGAGTGTTGCTGAGTTGTCGCCCGGTGTCATAAAATCATATAAATGGCGCGATCCGCGATTAGTGCCGGGAACTGTTATTGCTATGCGCGGGTACGGACGTCCCACTCCCGGGATATTTATATCCAACGCAACAAATACAATGCTTGAAAATATAAATGTGCATTATGCGGAAGGTATGGGTTTACTGGCTCAAATGTCAGAAAATATTACCTTGGAGAAATTCTCGGTTTGCCTGCGCGGAGATGATGATCCGCGATACTTTACTGCTCAGGCGGATGCGACACATTTCTCCGGCTGTAAAGGGAAGATAATTTCGAAAAATGGATTGTACGAGGGAATGATGGATGATGCTATAAATGTTCACGGGACTTATCTGAAAGTTATGAAAAGAGTTGACGACAAAACATTGATAGGACAATATATGCATCAACAGAGTTACGGTTTCGATTGGGGCCACCCGGGAGATTCCGTTCAGTTCATTAAGTCCAACACTATGGAATTGATTGGAAGTCAAAACAGTATAACTGCTATAGAGGCGGTAGACAAGCCTGATTCTCATGGAGCTAAAGAGTTTCGGATAACTTTCGAAAAACCGGTAGACCCGGTGATTGGCGAAACCGGTACTTTTGGTATCGAAAATCTGGAATGGACGCCCGAAGTAGTGTTTTCAGGCAATATTATCAGAAATAATCGCGCTCGTGGTACGCTTTTCAGTACTCCGCGCTCGACGGTTATAGAAGATAATCTGTTTGATCATACATCAGGTACGGCAATACTTTTATGTGGAGATTGCAATGGATGGTTTGAGACGGGAGCATGTCATAATGTGACAATTCGTAAAAATAAATTTATCAATTCGCTCACCAACATGTTTCAGTTTACGAATGCAATTATTTCTATTTATCCCGAAATTCCTGATCTGGAAAATCAGCAGAAATACTTCCATAGCGGAATTGTTATTGAGGATAACCTGTTTGAAACATTCGACGCTCCTGTTCTTTATGCCAAGTCGGTCGATGGATTGATATTTAGGAATAATACTGTTCGCCATAATGACTCTTATCCTGCATTTCATTGGAATAAACATCCCTTTTATTTTCAACGGGTAGCCAACTATACAATAGAAAATAACACGTTTGATTACGATTTTTCCAAAGAAAAAGATATTAGGGATGAACAGTAGAAGTATGAACCTCTTTAACTCCGTTGAAACACCTCACGCTCGGCATAGGAAAGTGAGTTTACCTCTGCTCTCACTTAATCGGTGTTTTCAATTTTCAATTAAATAAGTATGAAAATATGCAGTAAATGTATTTTGACCGACGCATATCCGGGTGTAACATTCGGTGAAGATGGTGTCTGTTCGATGTGCTCTTCAAAAAAAGTCTTTACGCCTATCGGTGAAGAAAAACTGGTGCAAATCTTTAATGCGACAAAAGCGAAAAAGCGCGGTGATTATGATGCGCTTGTTCCATTGAGCGGCGGTAAAGACAGCATGTACATATTATACCTCGCCGTAAAAGTCTATAACCTGAAGGTTATGACCATGACGTACGATAACGGGTTTGTCAGCCAAATAGCAATTGATAATATGGAGCGTGCCGTTAAGGAGATGAATGTAAAACACGTAGTGTGTAAGCCTGATGAAGCTGTTCTAAAGAAAATATATAAAAATATGCTCCTTCGCTCCGGTGATATTTGTGGTGCATGCGGCATTGCTATTAGGGCAAGTATGTTTAAAGTGGCAAGCGATTATAAAATTCCGATAATACTGTTTGGTATTTCTCCTCTCGAAGATGACTCTTTTCTGCCTGACTCGACGCTTGATATTGAGCGTTTCAAATACATAATGAAAGAGGCCGGGAATATGAACGGAAAGGAAATCAAAGACTTTCTTATATATCCCGGTATGAATTATTTCAAGCTTGCGTTTGGTAAGCGTACCGGCAAGTATGCAAAGGAAGTGCGTCCTCTGTTTTTTATAGAAAATCCGTCGGATAAAGAGATGGGAGATATAATTCGTCGCGAGTTGGGATGGCAGGAAGACACGACCCATGAATATTCTAAACATTTCGACTGTATAGCCGAGCCTTTCACGAACCATGTACGTCAACATATTTACGGTTACGAACGAAGAATATGCCAATATAGCAATATGGTTCGCCGTGGCGAAATAACAAGAGAGAAGGCCCTGGCTATGCATAAAGCGGATAATATTGCCGAAAAACCTGCCAATTATAAGCAGATGCTTGACCTCTTTGATATTACCGATGCAGATATGGAAAATGTCTATAAAATAAAACCGCTGAAATATGAACGCCACGTGTCATTGGCAAATAAGCTGTTTTTCAGACTGATGAAGCTTATAAAAAAATAACTGCAAAAAAACATTAAAAATTTCCGTAATTGACTTGGAAACAGGGCAGTTTTAACTCTTTTCGCCACAGTTCCACAACCTGATCCCTGTCATCCAATACAAATTCAATAAAATACTTATTCCTGATCTCGGCTTCGAATAATTCAAGCTTGATAATAGAGTCTTTGCGATAATCTTTTGCTTGTCGCATCCATAGTTTATGATAAGGGATATCATATTTTTCTAAAAATTCGACAGTCTGCTCGCGAAAACGATCCTCACGACCTGAGACAAGAAGTATTTTATAGTCCTCTTTGGCAAATGCTTTTAAAGTATTGGCAACAGGGGTGTTCAACTCATCATCGGCACAAGTGCTTGCATCGAACGGATTACGGTTGTTTATTAATGCCAAGGTGCCGTCTAAATCACATATAATCGCTTTTGGCAATGATGTGTCTTGTGTAATTGTTCAATCCGGTTATCTTGCAAAGGACGAACGGAAAAATCGAAAGTATTTTTCAATATTTCCAGATCATTTATAAATCGTTTTTGAACACTCGCCGGAATAAATTTACCTGTTTCTTTATGACGCTTTTCACAACGTTCGCCAATAGTTTTTGCATCTGCCTCAAATATTTTGAATGATATGTCTGCCAAATGATTGAATTTACCAATATATTCATTTATATATTCAGCCTTGCAATGTGTTGCGTCTATCAGCACATTGCATCTTTTGCGCAGCAATAATTCAATGGATGCATCCATCATTTCCGTTATCAATCGTTCTTCATATTGAGGCAGGTTTGAATACGTGAAATGCATCGTTCGGAAGTCATCGCGACAAAGGCGCATCCAGTTTTCTTCGGTGCGTATGAAATATCTGGCGAAGGTTGATTTACCAGAACCGGGGACGCCGATTAATATCAATAATTGTGTATTTTTTCTTTTCATTTTTTCTCTTGAATGATGTGTTTGTGATACTACTTTCTCTCTCTTATAATCTTACATCAAGCCCTGCTTCCGCTTTTTCACCCAGAATACGATCCAAAACTAAATTTTTCAAAAAAAAGTTTTCTTTATTTATCTCATTGTAAGGTACAGCCAATAATTCACGATTTAGCGCCCAGTCATTTATCGAACACTCCAATTTTTGACTTATATTACGTTTGTAAAGATAATAACCGTACTGGTCATAAAAGTTGACGCCATAAATCATCGTCAGGTATTGATTATTCCTGACTTTGAACGCGGGAGGCATACCTTTGATAAATGCTTGACGGGGTTTTATCACTATTCCCTCTTCATTATTCTGTTCCAACGCGGCAAACCATGAGTAAACCTTTTTTATCGTTTCGTTCAGTTCTTCCTCATTATTTATCAGCAGATGCATGAATTCGTCATCATTCACATCCTTATAACTGAGATTGTCGTTTATAAACTCTTCCGAGCAATCATCGAATACTTTCTTCAAGATATTGAATGGCTTGAAATAAATATCTCCCTGTTGACCGAAATGACTGATTTGCGCCTCGTAAATATCAATACTCTGTTTGTAAATATTCAGATCCGGCATTTTCAATTCGGATAACGATTCATATTGACGAATGATATGGCCGGGATATTTTAGTTTTAACTCTTTTACAGACAGAGTATTCTTGTCTTTGATGAATGTTTTATAGACATCAGATTCTTTTACTTCGGCAATTTTTCCGTACATATCCGAGACGACAAGATGTTCGCAATGGTTTTGATGTACATTTATGTATCCTACAAATTCATTTTCGATAAGAGCTTGTCCTAATGCACTCCATGGCATCAATTCCGATTGAATGATTACCAATTGCATATTTGTCCAGTCGAAACGGGCATGAAGCTCTTGACATGCATTTTTTGCCTCGTCAAGGTCAATATGATCCATTTTGTATCCGTTGCGACTGACAAAATAAGTGTCTTCCAAATTCTTATTCAGATAGATATCGCAATACGAACCCATGTATTTACGTTCTACGACAATTTCATTTATTCCGTTATCGAAAAAATAACGGATAGCTTTGTCTATGCTCTCAATCTCTTTGTTCTCAGGCGATTTCGGAGCGGGGGATATGGTTGGAGAAAAGGCGTTAACCTTATTCTCGCAAAACCAATCTATTCTGTTTTTTAATTTTCTCAGGTCTTCCATCATTAATTCATTTTCTTGTTATCACACAGCCTTGTGTGGGTTGTATTCCGTTCAAACTATCTCCTAACCGGAAAAAACCTATATTCATTTTTTCCCGGTCTGTACATTCCGTTATCATATCGAAAAACTCTTGGGGGGTAAGCTCGAAATGATGGTCTTGGTGGCGCATATCTGCCTCCAGACTGTAGAATTGATTAAATTCTACATTTGGAGTTGTGATGATAAGTTTTTTAAAATTGTATGACAATGCTTTTTTTATCAGTTCTTTTGCAGCATCCATCGTGTTGTGTTCAATAACCTCGATCAACAGGATATTCACACATTCTCCGGAGTTGAATTCTTCCAACGAATTCATGAAAACAAGGTTGTCGTCATCGTATCTGCGAGAAATGCTTTCCGCCACTCTTTCAAGTCTTTCGTTATGGTCTACCGCATAGTAGGTTGATGAAAATTCGTTTTTCATCATCTTTTTATAGTATGTGAACTCACCGCATCCGATATCAAGTATCGGTATATCCTTTTCCAAAAGATTAGTTATAAATTGAATCCGTTGCAAAGATGTGCCCTGCAAAACAAGATTGGCTTCAAGCCCGTATTTTGCCAGATAGCTTTCGAATATAGGTTTTAATTCAATGAATTGACGTTCCGATTTTACCGTTTTCATTATAAAAAGGTAGAATACAAAATAGGGAACACTGTCGATATTCGTCAATATGCGTCCGTACTTTTGAGCAAGATTGTCGTCAATGTACGTATACATCCCATAATCGTTTGTCATATGCGTAAATAATGCAGTCAAAGCTAACAGGTTGAACGCTTCGAATATACTTTTTGCGGTGACGGTTAATCGAAAAATACGACCCGATTGCTTCTGTACCTCTATACCGTCAAAGTATTTTGCCGGGAGGAACCGCCCGTTCCTGTACCAATTGGAATCAATATAGAAAGATGGTATTTCGATAGTGCAACTTTCCGTATCAACTTCACCTTGAGTAACGCCGAGCCATTTGATATCTTTTGAAGAAAACTCCTCTTTGCTTTTAATTATGTGCCCAAACAGTTCGTTGCAGATATGCAAAACAACTAAAGGCGAGCAATAGCTCTGATAATCAATCTGATTAGCCTCTTCCGGCATATAACTGTGTTTAGTGTCCTGAAACACTACTTCATAGTAGTTTTTGTTGACCGCATTACCAACAATTTGTCCATTTTTCAATGGTTTGAAGTACAGGCCTTTGTCAGTCTCCGGATTCTTAAAGAGGATATCCAATAGTCTGTCATTGTTACTCCTAATTTTTAAAATCATAATCGGTTATTTTGTTATTATAAACTTGCTTACAAAGCGATTTGCTGTTTTGTCATACATATACATTAAATAATGATCTTTCGGTACTTGCTTTCTCGGGCACATCAAAGATAAAACTTTTTTTGTTAATTATCGATGCTCCCGATTATACCTGGCCGTTTATATTTAATACCTCATTTATCGAGAAAGATAAAATATCCAATTATCATGTTTTTATGTTTGACGCTGCAAAGTAAAGCAGGCGATGCGCAACCTTTTTGCGTATTGATAATTATTTTCATTTTTTTGTACTTCTCTCGACTTGCACTATCTTTGCTCCCGCGCAATGTATTGATTGTCGTTGTAATATTTGAAGAAAACAGATAAGGATGAAAGTCATTTACAATATAGATAATTGGAACGAAGAGGCGGTTGTTGCGACTATCGGTTTTTTCGATGGTGTGCATCCGGGGCACAGGTATTTACTTGGGGAGATGAAGAAGCTTGCAGAGAAGCACAATCTTCCTTCAACTGTCATAACATTTTCTACTCACCCTCGCGTAGTTCTTCACTCCGATTATCAGCCGAAATTACTTAATTCGTTTGACGAAAAGATTGATTTATTAGCCAAAACGGGTGTTGATTATGTTGTAATGATGGATTTTACGCCTGAGATGGCCACTCTCACTGCGCGTGATTTTATTACCGACATCCTTGCAAAGAAGTTAAATGTCAAAAAACTGCTTATAGGTTATGACCATCGTTTCGGCTTTCAGCGCGTGGAAGGTTTTGAGCAATATGTGATTTACGGTAACGAGTGTGGGATGGAGGTTGTTAAGGCTTCTTCGTATAGCGAGAAAGGGCAGGCTATCAGTTCTTCTACTGTACGCAACCTTATTTCCCGCGGTGATGTGGCATCAGCGGCACGGTTGTTAGGCTATTCGTATCACCTTAAAGGGCATATTGTTGACGGACGGAAGGTTGGGCGTTCGATAGGGTTCCCTACGGCAAATGTAGCTGTAAGTGAAAAGGCAAAAGTGATTCCGTACAATGGCTCATATGCGGTAAGGCTTATCTTTGACGATAAACAGTATAACGGAATGTTGTATATTGGCTCTCGTCCGACGCTTGACAACGGTGATGATGTGAGTATAGAAACGAATATCTTTGATTTCTCTGATGATATATACGGAAAAAATGTGACAGTCGAATTTATCGACTTTATCCGCGAAGACATGAAGTTTGATTCACTTGCGGAACTAACGGAACAGATGCGTATTGACAAAATAAAAGCTCTTGAAATACTTGATAAAGAATGATTCGGCAGTCAAGAATTTACTTTTATCTAAGGTCAATCCTAATTCCTAATTTTTAATTCTTAACTTTTAACTTTCAACAGTGGAACAATTTTATAATGCAATAGATTTACTGAAAGGAATGATTGCCATTCCTTCATTAAGCCGAGAGGAAAAGGATGTTGCGGATTTCCTGCAAAAGCGATGGACGGACGCCGGACATGTTGTAAACCGTCTTGGGAATAACCTTTGGCTGTCGACTACAATAGATTTGGCTAAACCGACTTTGTTGTTGAATGCCCACATTGACACGGTTCGACCTGTTAACGGGTGGACAAAGGATGCTTTTACGCCGGACGAATCGGACGACGACATGATATACGGCTTGGGGAGCAACGACGACGGAGCTTCTGTCGTATCCTTATACGAGGCATTTAAGATACTGTCAAGCAGGGAGCAACCTTATAACCTTATATTTCTGGCATCGGCGGAAGAAGAAGTATCGGGAAAGAACGGTGTGGAAAGTGTGTTGCCACGTTTTCCCGGAATATCGTTTGCCGTCGTAGGCGAGCCTACCGGAATGCATCCGGCAATTGCCGAAAAAGGATTGATGGTACTTGACTGTACGGCTGTTGGTAAAGCAGGACATGCAGCACGAAATGAAGGGATCAATGCAATATCGCTCGCAATAAAGGATGTGGAGTGGTTTAACAGTTTTCAATTTCCGGATAAAAGTGAATTACTCGGCCCCGTAAAAATGAGCGTTACTCAGATACAAGCCGGTACGCAACATAATGTTATACCTGACTGTTGTACGTTTGTAGTAGATGTTCGAAGTAATGAATATTATACGAATGAGGAGTTATTGCAACAAATTAAAGGATATGTGCAGTGCGAAGTTGTTCCACGCAGCACACGCCTGAACTCTTCACGTACAGATATATCACACCCGTTTGTGAAGCGTGCAGTGATGCTCGGTAAACAGCCATTTGGCTCTCCAACACTAAGTGATCAGGCATTAATGCCGTTCCCGTCCGTAAAGATTGGCCCCGGCGATTCTTCACGCTCACACACCGCAGATGAATATATTCGCCCCTCGGAGATTCGCGAAGCGATAGACACTTATATAATGTTACTTGATAAATTGTTTATTGACAATTTATCAAGTAACATTATATAAATGAAAAGTGAAAAGTGAAAAGTGAAAAATGAAAAGTGAAAAATACCGAGCGTGGAGTGTTTCAACGAAGTTAAAATTAAATGTACGTTAATGTAAAAATAAACTAATGTGTCGCTTTCTATAAGGAAGCAAAGATGAAAATGAAATTCTTAATTCATAATTGTGCATTGTTCATTGTTCATTGTTTTTCATTGTCAATTTTTTAAAAAGTGTTTAGAGATATAATTGGAACAATAGGGGCACGGTATGTTGTGGCTTTTCTTAACCTGCTGCTGATTTTTATTAACAGTAAGGTTTTGGGACGCGACGGCATGGGGTTAGTCGGCATAATGTATGCGTCGGCTAATATTGCCGTTATCTTTAACAGTATCCTTTGCGGCAATACTATCGTTTACTTTATGAACAGGTATAACCTTCGTTATGTCTTTTATCCTGCGTATATATGGGCAATTTTAGGCTCCGTTATTGCATGTGCGGCGATGTATTTGTTTAACATGCTGCCGGAAGGATATGAGGCGGCGGTTTTGGGATTGGCGGCGCTTATTTCTCTTGTGACGGCAAATACGTTGATGTTACTGGGAAAAGATAATATCAAAGGCTTCAATCTTGTGTATATCGTTCAGGGTATCTTGACTTTCGGTATTTTGATTTGTATTTATTATCTTGTCGGATATAAAACTGTAGGCGGCTATCTGGCAGGACTTTTTGCTGCATCTCTTATTGCGTATTTATATAGTTTTATCCTGCTGTTCCCGCATTTATTGAAGAAAGAAAGCCTCCCTGAAGGAACATCATTTTTTGCAGTGCTGAAAGAGATGTTCGTTTACGGAATATGGAGCGGAGCCGATAACCTTGCGGAGGGGCTGACGACGCGTCTGAATTACTATTTTGTGCGCAACATGGGCGGTTATGGAAATGTAGGATTGTTGGATTCCGGAACAAAAATGTCGGAGAGCGTATGGCATATAAGCAATAGTGTAAGCTATATAGAATATAACAGCGTATCTAAAACCACCGACAAACAGGAACAAAAACGTATAACCTTGCGGCTGTTCAAACTTACGTATTGTGCACTTATTGCTGTTATGGCAATAGTCGTATGTCTGCCGGAGTGGATTTATACGGACTACCTTCTGACACCGGAATTTGCAGGTATACGCAATGTAATATTAGGATTATCAGTAGGTATAGTTACTTTGGGAAGTAACCGTATATTAAGCCATTATTTTATAGGAAGCGGAAGTATCAGGTACAGTACTTTTTGTTCATTTTTCGGGTTGGCGGTGCTACTTATTGCCGGATTAATTCTGATTCCCGCATACGGCGTTGTCGGGGCGGCTGTTACTTCAAGCATCGCCTATACCTGTATGCTCATTTTTTCAATAGTGATATTTATGAAAAAGACCGGTTCGACTATCCGCGAACTTCTTCTATCCAAAGATGATATCAAGGAATTTAAAAACAAAATTGTCGAAAAACTATCCCGCAAAAAATATTGAGTTTTACTTTATCCAGACAGCAGGGTTTAGCTTGGTGCGTTCGTGCCAGAGTTGGAAATGAAGAATAGTCTCGTTGCCTTTTTCGGAATCGGAGTAAATTTTTCCTATTGCCTGACCGGTGTTAACAGCATCTCCGGCTTTTACGTAGACTTCACTCAGGTTACTGTAGACCGTCAGGTAGTCGCCGTGGCGGACAATGACATTGTTGTTGAAGCCCGGCATTACGAATATGCGCGTTATAACTCCTTTGTATATGGCGCGGGCTTCGGAGCCGGCTGTCGTCTGTATGTCGATACCGTTATTGACTGTACGTACATGTGTTAATTCCTGATGTTGGTGTTCGCCGTAACGTGAAACAATAGTATATTTACCGGATAATGGATACGGAAGCTTACCTTTGTTGGCGCTGAAATTTTTTGATATTGTCGCTTCGGATTCGGTCAACACATAGCTACTTCCCGATGCAGGTCTTGTAGAGGCTGATTTGGATGAGGATTCCGCTGTTGCTGCATTACCTGATTGCGAAGCAGCGTTCTTTTCCGATTTTTTTATTTCTTCGGCTATAAGATTATCTATTTGCTTGTTCAAGGCATCGGCTTCCTTACGTTTTTGTTGCAGCAGGTTTTGCAGTTCGCGTTGTTTTTTATTGAGGTCTTTTACTTCTGTTTGTTGTTGTTTTTGCTCGTCTTCAAGCTTCTTATTCTCATTGTTACGTTGACTGAGCAGGGTTTGTTTTTCTTCTTTCGATTTTTCAAGCTCGGTTTTGCGTCGTGTTATTTCGCTTTGTTTTGTAACTATACGCTCGGCTTCTTCTTTTTGCCATTTCGAATATTCTTGAAGATAGCGCATGCGGCGGTACGACTGTGCCAAATCTTCTGCCGATAATATAAGCAACATCTTAAATTGAGATGTACGATGTTCCTGTTGCTGTGTTTGCATTGATTTTGCGTAGTTCTCCTTTTTCTTGTTAAGGTCTTTCTCCAAGATATCAATCTCGTCATTCATAGTTTTCATTCTCCGGTCTATGGCGGCTATTTCTTCTCCGAGCAATGAAATGACTTTTTTTCTTGCCAATAGTTGTTGAGACAGCAGGTTCAACCTGTTAAGCGAGGTTTTGGCGCTTACACTTGCTTCTTTGAGCAGTTGTGACGTCACGGCTATTTCGTCGAGAGCATCTTCACGCTTACGTTCAAGTTCTTCAACCGAATAGAGTCCTTCAGGAACTTGCAGTTCCTGCGTTTTATTGTTTGTATTTGCGTTATTACTGTTTGTTGTTCTTGTTGTACTTCGACCTCCGGTATTTTTTCTTTGGGCTGATATGTTTATAGCCGTACAACAAATTAACAGAATTATTGCAATGTGGAATCGTTTCATTTTATTACGAGTAAATTAATAATTTGATCCAACGTAACTCTTTCGTATCCGGACGGGATGTTGAAGTCTGCTTTTATAGGGCTGTTAACCTCCGGAGTTGAGAATGTAAGTACCACTGTTCCCTGTGTTTTGTTGTTGCCCGAGAGGCGAGCCTTCATTTTCAGAGGGAATTGTTGTCTGTTTATCAATTGAAAATCATTATAATCCCATGTAAGTAATTGATTGTCTGATGTATTTTCTATGTCGGTTGACAGAAGTTTTTCGTCTGCATCGGCAGTAAAAGTATAGGATATTCCGTTATTACCTTTTAGCCTGAGCTTTGCTAAGTTGTCGTCTTTTGTCATACGAAAACGGCGGAAATGTTTCATTGAAATATCGCTTTCTCCGGGTACAAACACTTGGTTTGTAAAAAGCGCCTGCAGATTTCGGAAGTTGAAATCTATATCTGTTTTTCCTTTAATATTGTCGTACGAATCAACCATATAACGCTTATTCAACCGGTCGAGAAATTTTACGCTGTCGTCGGTCAGTTCGATGCGAAAGGCTTCTATTCCAAGAATAGGAAGAAAAGACAACTGCATGCGGTCGTTGTATATCATTTTCAGTTGAACTCTTGAACTGAATTCCTGTTGTCCACCTGTAAATTCGAGTTTCATTCGTGCCGAGAGTGTGTTGAACCGGAATGAGCGATCGAGAACGGACGAGAAATATGCCTCCTCCGTTTTCATTATCCCGGTGTTCGTAACGACTGTGGTTGCCGGCGATTTACATGCTGCAAGCAAAAATACTAATCCTACACCGCATAATATTTTCCAAATGTAACTATTCATAGTCATTAAAAATATCACTCTCCGGTTCTTCGTAATATGTATTCTCTTCAATTTTTCTGTCCAAAGTAGCGCTTACCTTTCCCATTTCTTTAGCTTTTTTCCATTGCTCCAAAGCTTTTTCCTTATCTCCTGTCATATATAGTATATCACCGTAGTGATCAGGTAGCTCCGCGCTTCCTGTGCGGTCTTTTGAAATCGCTCGCTCAATATATAATTTCGCCAGAAGATAATTTTTCTGTATAAAGAATATCCAAGCATAAGTGTCTAAATAAGTTGCATTATCAGGCTCCATTTTTATTGTCAAAGCGCTCATGCGTTCAGCTTTTGGAATGTCTCTTTTCAGAAGTGACAGGTAGTATGCGTAATTGTTTAAGACAGCAATGTTCTTGTCATTGAACTTCAACGCTTCTTCGTATGCCTCAAATGCTTTATCCATGTCTTTCATTCTGAAATATGTATCACCTATTTGTCCGTAAAAATCGGATAAGAGAGGAGTGTTTGCCGCCGAAATCAAATTTATAGCTTCTTTGTATGTATCAATAGCTGTTTGGTATTCCTTTTTCTGATAGTAAGCTATACCCATGTAGAAATGAAATTCTGTTGCTTCAGGAAAAATTTCCAAGCATTTTTTGCAGATGCGTATGACCTCATCCATATCCTGTGCTTGTAGCGACAATCGTAGGAGTTGTTGCCAAGCAGTGATGTTTTCCGGTTCTATCTCAGTAACTAAGCTGTATTGAAAACGTGCTTCTTCGAATTTACTCTGAGAAGCGAGAAGTTCGCCGTAAGCTAATTTTAACCGTAACTCGTCAGGGTGTTGTTCAATTAATGTCTGAAACAGTGTGTTGGCACCTTCAAGACCTTGTTTGCTGCGTTGCAACTGTACGATATAACGTGCCAAAATACCCAATTTTGTGTCGACGTCAAGCCCTTCGCTCAAAAGTGCTGTGTTTATAAGTGTTTTAGCCGAGTCGCTCTGTCCTGTTTTTTCGTAGTAATTTGCCATCGAAACAGGATAGTATGGTGATTCGGGGTCTATCTCGCGAGCTTTGTTGAAATAGCTTAACGCCTGCTCATTTTTGTTTTGTTGTAGATATAAGTCCCCGATAATAATCGGATAACGTGCTTCGAGAGGGAATTTATCTGCCAGTTTTTTTAATTCGTTGAATGCCTTTTCCTGTTGCTCGATAGTCATGTATAATTGATATTTCTGCATTGAGAAAGCTTCGTTCATTCCCATCGAATTCTCTAAAGCATCGTATGTATCAATAGCTTTTCCTATTTCACCCATACGCGAATAGGCTTCCGCAAGGTAATAGTTCAACTCAGGTTTGTCGGGATATGCTTTTGCAAGTATCTCATATTCTTCTGCAGCTTCACCGAACATGCCAAGGTTGAAGAGAAGTGTTGCCAAAGTATTGCGGTATTCCTGATTGCCGGGTGAGTATGCGACGGCTTTTTTTATCATCGAGACGGCTTTTTCCTGCCGGTTCATCTGTATGTAAAATGATGAAAGTTCGAATAATACCACGGATGATGTAGAGTCAATCTCGAGGCAATGCTTGAACATCTCGAATGATGAATCGAATTTTTCGGCGTTTTTTAGCTTCAGTCCTTCGTAAAAGAAATAATCGAACTTACGTTGTTCGGCGATGCTTAGCTTTTGCTTAATTGTATATTGATTCCCTTCGGAACCAACGGTCGCTTTCTTTTGGACGTAAAGCGACTCATTGTTTAATTCTTCACAGTTGGAACGTTGTGCATTGTGCATTGTGCATTGTGTGCCGGTACTTATGTATGTTGCTGCACATACCGGCAGAAAAAGTGCAAGTAACAAAGCGGTAAACATGTACCTGTTCGTGTTTTTACTCATATTATTCTGTTTTCCGAACGAAAAAATTAACTATTTTTTGCCTGTATGTCCAAATCCTCCCGCACCGCGTTCCGTTTCATCAAGGACTTCTTCAGGCTGCCACTCAACCTGTGTGTAAGATGCAATAATCATTTGGCAAATACGTTCGCCGTCGTTTATGATAAAAGGTTCGGATGATAAGTTAATCAGAATCACACCAATCTCTCCGCGATAGTCTGCGTCGATCGTACCCGGTGTATTAAGCAGTGTTATACCATACTTTATAGCTAATCCGCTGCGTGGACGCATCTGTGCTTCGAAGCCTTCCGGCAGTGCGATAAAAAGTCCGGTAGGTATGAGTTTGCGTTCTAACGGTTTCAGTTCAACAGGTTCCTGAAGGTATGCCCGTATGTCCATTCCTGCCGATGATGCTGTTGCATATTGCGGTAATGGATGATGAGACTTGTTTACTATTTTAACTATCATATTATGTAAATTGAAAATTGAAAATGTTTTTTTCGGAACAAAGATAGTGCAAGTCGAACGCAATACAAAAAAGCTTGCTTTTTTTATTGTTGAGACGCAGCCTGTCTTCGTTTTTTTTCGGAACAAAGATAGTGCAAGTTGAGAGAAGTACAAAATGAACTTGTTCATTTTTATTGCCGAGACGCCGCCTATCTTCATTTTTTTATATTAAATAAAGATAGGGTAAGTTGCCGGAAGTACAAAATGAACTGTTTGTTTTTTATTTGTTTATAAGCTTGATAAGCTGTGTTACGGCGTCTTCTTCGGGTATATTTTTCATTATGCACTCTTTACCTTTGTACAGGCTTATGCGTCCTCGTCCTGCTCCGACATATCCGTAGTCGGCATCAGCCATTTCGCCCGGCCCGTTAACGATGCATCCCATTATTCCAATTTTCAGACCTTTCATATTGGCTGTGGCAGATTTTACTTGTGCAATTGTCTTTTGTAAATCAAAGAGCGTGCGTCCGCATCCGGGGCATGAGATATATTCAGTTTTGCTTACGCGTACACGGGCTGCTTGCAGTATACCGAACATGTAGTTGTCAAGCGTTTTTGCATCGCAGCATGATTTGTTTTTATTACATAGCATTATACCGTCTCCAAATCCGTCGATAAGTAATGCACCGAAATCAGCAGCAGCTTTTATTTGAATGGACTCCGTATCCTGTTCATCGTAAACGCGCTGAAATATTACCGGTACATCGCAATCAGCATTTATCAGGCGGTGCATAAATGCTCTTGCTTCACCGACATAGTTTATGTGCGAACAGTTTAATATCGCAACAGTATTTTTATCCGACTTCAACATGTCAATAGCATCTTCGTTTAAGTCGCTGTATGATAGTGATATAAAATTTGTTTTTTCGGTATGTTTTTTTGAGTCTTCATTTTTGTTTGTCAGAGAGAAATGATCTGTTTTAATCCAATCGGGTTTAAGATTTTCATCAAAAGAATTATCTCCGTTTGTCCTGTCAGAAATAACAATAGGGGGTAAATTGCCTCCTATGCCGTTTACAACACGAGTTTTTCTTCTCGTCGGGTTAATAGGGTTATATGAAGGTGAGGCTATTGCGATTATGGGAGGGTGATTTTCACGAGCCTTGATATGCTCGTAGAGCTTTTGTGCGACGGGCATTTCTGCTTCCGGCTCTTCGCTTAACGATACGCGTATTGTGTCACCAAAACCGTCAGAAAGCAATGTTCCGATCCCCACAGAGCTTTTTATTCGGCCGTCTTCGCCGTCACCGGCTTCCGTTACCCCGAGGTGCAGAGGATAATTCATTCCCTCTGCATCCATCTTGTGTACGAGCAGTCTTACGGTGCGAATCATAACTACGGTATTGGATGCTTTTATCGATATTACGACGTTATCGAATTTTTCTTCGACACAAAGACGCAGAAATTCCATGCATGACTCGACCATCCCTTCGGGTGTATCTCCGTAACGGCTCATTATCCTGTCGGATAACGAACCATGGTTTACTCCGATGCGTATGGCGGTATTGCTTTCCCGGCACAGATGCAGAAAGGGAATAAAACGGTTGCGTATCTTACTGAGTTCAACAGCATACTCATCGTCTGAGTATTCAATATTTTCGAAGCGACGCGCCTTATCTATGTAATTACCCGGATTTATACGTACTTTTTCGACGTTTAAGGCCGCTACATCGGCGGCTCTCGGATTGAAATGTATGTCTGCAACAAGCGGATTTACGTATCCTTTTTCGTTAAGCGCTTCGCGTATGTTATGCAGGTTTTGAGCTTCGCGTTCGCCTTGAGCCGTAAAGCGGACATACTCAGCTCCTGCTTTTATCATTCTTACGGCTTGATTGACTGCGGCATCCGTATCCATAGTCGAGACGTTTGCCATTGATTGTACACGAACCGGATATGCTCCTCCCATAGGAGTATTCCCTATTTGTACAACTGAAGAAAGTCGGCGTTTATAGTTGAAATAATCCATTAAAATAATTTGTTTATAAAAGAGCCGTGAGAATATGTTTTATCGGTTAGCCATCAATTTGTTTTATGTTTGAATGAAACATTTTTCAACTCATTGTTCGCTTTAACGATTTTGTTTTTCAGGCTGTTTTTGTAGTCTGCCAATTTTTTCTGCAGGTCACTATCAGCAGTTGCAAGTATCTGAACTGCAAGTATTGCGCTGTTGAGTGAGCCGTTAATGCCGACAGTGGCTACAGGTATTCCCGGAGGCATCTGAACAATAGCCAAAAGAGCATCCATTCCGTCAAGGGTTGAATTTATCGGTACTCCTATGACCGGAACCGATGTCATGGAGGCTATTACCCCACAGAGGTGGGCTGCCATTCCCGCAGCGGCTATTATAACTTTAATTCCGCGCACTTCAGCGCCTTTGGCAAATTCTTCGACGGCCTCCGGCGTACGATGTGCCGACAATGCATGCATCTCAAACGGAATCTCCATTTCATCAAGAAATGCGGCAGCCTTCTCCATGACAGGAAGGTCCGATGTGCTGCCCATAATAATACTTACAATAGGGTTCATATTTAATTGAAAGTTGAAAATTGAAAATGTTTTTTTTGTATTTTAATTTTTTCCACTTTGTGAAAAAGACACATTATTTTTATTTTTTACATCAAGGAACGTTGTCAATTGTCAATTGTTTCACATTTCCTTCCTCAGTCGTGCAACGGCAATACCGAGTTGTTCGCGGTATTTGGCTACGGTGCGTCTGGCAGTAAGAAAGCCTTTATTATTTAAAAGCGTTGTCAATTCTTCGTCAGTGACAGGTTTCTTTTTGTTTTCGGCATCTATTTCTTCTTTTATTATCTGTTTTATTTTTCGTGTAGAGATCATTTCCCCACTNTCTGTTTGAGTTGACTCGGAAAAGAAAAATTTCAATGGATAAATGCCGAAGTTTGTCTGCACATATTTGCTGTTACTCACTCGTGAGATTGTTGATATGTCATATCCTGTTTTTTCTGCAACATCTTTTAGGATCATTGGTTGCAGGCGACTTTCATCGCCGGTCAGAAAAAAATCGCCTTGCAGTGTGGTTATTGCCTCCATCGTCCGTTGCAATGTTTCCTGACGTTGGCGAACAGCATCGATAAACCCTTGTGCGGCATCGAGTTTTTGTTTTACAAACATCACCGCGTCACGCATATCCGAAGTCTGATTTACTTTATTTCCGCTGTAATCTTTCAGCATATCCGAATATTCACGGTTTACGCGCAGGCTTGGTATGCCACGACTATTAAGCATTAATGATATCTCTCCGTTATTTGTTTCTACAATGAAGTCGGGAGTGATACGATTCATGATCGTCGTCATGGAATCATCCCAGTTGCCTCCCGGTTTTGGGTTAAGTGATGTTATTTCACTTATTGCCGCTTTAAGTTGCTCGTTATCTATACAAAGAATTTTTTGTATCTTATCAAAATGTTTGCGAGTGAATTCCTCGAAAAAATCCGACAATATTTTAATTGCCATGAGGATGTGTTTCGTTTCTTTCCTCTTTTTCAATTGTAAGATAAGGCATTCCTGCAAATCTCTTGCACCAACACCGGGAGGATCGAAGTCTTGTATAATTTTCAGAACATCGGATAATTCTTTTTCGCTGAAATCTTCTCCGGATTGAAATGCGATATCGTCGGTAATAGAAGTGAGTCCGCGTCTCAGATATCCATCGTCATCAATATTTCCGATGATATATTCCCCGATTTTCCGTTCCCTCTCCGACAGTTCGTTCAATTGCAATTGCTGAATAAGAAAATCGGACAGTGACTGTTCATTGCTGAAAGGTGTGCTTTCCTTATGTTCCTCCCTGCTGCTTAGTTCCCTCAGTTTGTAATCGGGAATATCGTCTTCATTGATGTAGTCGCCAAGTGAAATATCTTCATTGGAGCCTTGACTGTCATTATTATCATCGTCACCGTCATATTCGGGATTCTGTTCATCAGGATAATCCGATCCTTCCTCAAGAGCAGGATTTTCATCAATTTCATTTTTTATACGTTCCTCGATTTCGAGCGCAGGAAGCTCCAACATTCTTATTGTCTGTATTTGCCGAGGCGAAAGCCTCTGCTGTTGTTTAAGGTGTTGGTATTGTTTTAGTGCCATAACTAAATTACTATCTTCGATTTTTATGAAGCAAAGATAGTGCAAGCAGAGCGAAGTACAAAAAAAATGCAAACTTCTTTGTATTACTTTAAATTTACATTATCTTTGATGCGAAAAAAGTAAGAGAGAAGTTATATGTCGCAATATGTAGAAGATGAAGTAATTGAGCGTTTGTGTGATCCCCGAAAACAAAGAGACGCATTTGCACAAGTAGTTGCCGCATATAGTGAAAAATTATATTGGCAGATACGAAAGATGGTTATGAGCCATGAAGATGCGAATGATCTTTTACAGAATACGTTTCTTAAGGCTTGGACGAATCTTGACAGTTTTCGCGGTGATGCAAAATTATCGACGTGGATGTATAAAATAGCTGTTAATGAATGTATAACATTTCTTAATAAGCAACGCGCAATAAATAATGTACCGCTTGATGATACTGATGTTTATCTGTTACAGACACTTAAAGCAGACGAATATTTTGATGGTGATGAGATAGATGCGAAGTTGCAGGAAGCGATACTTAATCTGCCTGAAAAACAACGCCTTGTTTTTACTATGAAATACAATGATGATATGAAATATGAAGAGATATCGGAAATATTAGGAACATCTATCGGTGCGTTAAAAGCGTCGTATCATCATGCAGTAAAAAAAATAGAGGCATTTTTAACAGATGATATTTAAACCATATTAATATTTGTAAGTCTAAGCCATTACAAAACGGAAAGGCATTTTTTATGGAAACAGAAGATAACAAATTAAACAAGCTTAAAGGGCGGCAACCATTTAGTGTTCCGGAGGGTTATTTTGAAGGCTTTACGGAAGATTTTATGAGCCGTTTACCCGAAAAACAGGTGACTGAGACAAAGACAATTTCTTTTTCTGAGCGCATGAAACCATTGTTATATCTGGCAGCAATGTTTGCCGGAGCTTTAATCCTTATAAATATTTTCAATTTTACAAAGAAAGACAATTCAGATATCTCAAATGGAGCGTCAATTGTATCTACAACCGGTAACTCGACAGATTCCGATGACGATGCAGAATTTCTTAAGTATATTGAAGATATGTATGCCGATAAATATGCACTTTCCTATATAGACGATCTAATGGATTAATTAGTAACCAATGAAAAAGGTAAATATTTTTTTAATAGTCATTTTTGTATTGTTTTCGTTTTCAATGCAACTCGTTGCTCAAGACGGCGGACGTCGGTTTGACAGGGATGACTTTTTCTCCAAACGGAATGCATTTATAGCATCGGCAATTGATTTGACGACTGAAGAAGCAGCCGTTTTTATCCCTATGGATAACGAACTTATTCACAAAAAGTTTGAACTTGGACGCGAATGTCGCAAGATTGAACGTGAATTACACGAGAAGAAAGATAAAACGGAAGATGAATGTAATAAACTTCTAAAATGTAAAGAAGACGTAAAAGATAAAAGTGGTCGATTAGATAGAGAATATCAGGAAAAATTTAAGAAAGTATTGTCGGCAGAGAAAATACTTAAATATGAGCGTGCCGACAGAGACTTTTTCGAAAGTTATTTCCGAAACAGATAAAGAAAAAAAGCTCTTGTTGAAAGAGTGATATCATTTTTAGTGTTTTTGTTTAGATTTAGTTTTAATGTGAATGGGGAACGACGTGATGTCAATTCCCCATTTTCGCTATTTTCCTCCTATGTTGAATGTCAACGGAACATATATCGGAGACGTAAATATCTGATCTCCAACTTTGAAAGATGGTTTTAGCTGAACGGTCACTTTTGATGTCTCATTACCTATACCGATAATATTTTTGGCGATTTTTTCTATCGCCGGACCGGTGTTTTTTCTCATCAATTCAGCAATGTCGAAGCCGATAGTCATTGGCAGGCTCTTTGTTTCTCCCGCATCGACGCTGAACGGCTGCCTGAAGTTGCCCGTTGTAAACTGAATATCATCTATCGATATTATATAACTTAATGCCTGAAATGCTGCAGTACCTGCATTAGGATTATTGACATCAAGATTTATAGTCATATCCATCGGTATTGATGTTGTGTTGCCGCTAAAAAGCAATAATACTTTCGGTATCATTAGCGGTGACAGACCTTTTGATACATTAATGTCGGATATAGTGATGTCGGAAACGGATTTGTACTTGTAATCGCAATTAGCGAGGTTGTACGCGTTTGAAAGTCCGGTCTGTAATGCCGTGCAACCCGAAAGCATCAGCATCACGGAAAATAAAATACATGTAATGATCTTCTTCATAGTAAACATTTTTTGATTGTTAATATTATATTGTTTCTTCTTCTTTCGGATAAATATTTTTTACCATGGTTCTTATAAAAAACCTGCCCGCACCGTTAATGAGCCTCTCGTTCGAATACCAACCGTTATATTCGTGCCATCCCCAGTTCATGTAAAGCATTCTACGGGATTGTTCGATATTGTCTTTCGACTCCGATTCCATTGTATAGCGCGAGGAAATGCCAATTATATACTCCATATACCCCTCACATATCCAAGCATGGTTAATATCATTTCCATCGTGCAAACCCGCAGGACCGTTTAATACGACAGGCCGGAGGTTATCTATTTCTTCCTTTAACTTTTCGTACGTATAATTTATATCGTTGACTGCATTATATCCATAAAAAGTTCTTAATGCGTATCCGATGTCCATATATGAACCTGAACCACTGTTGCAGGTGTAGTAGATATCTACATCCTTTCCTATATCAACAAGAAACTTTGCGGTAGTCGGTGTCGCGTGCGAAGCAGGCATTTTATCCCACTCATAAGACTTTGGATGTTCCCAATGTCTCAGAATTTGACCTACAGTGACCGGTACGCATCCTGCATAAGCCTTTCCACTCGGATTATTCGTGCAATCGTGCGGAACGGAATCGTTATACCCTTCGCCGTGATGGTTCCATTCTAAGTGCATGATATGTTTGTAGTCGGTGATTGTCAGCTTATTAAGAGGGTCTTTCGTGCCTTTCCTTGTCGTAATATCATTTTGTTCGATATTTAATAAGGCCTCCCATTCCTGCTTTCGGACTTCATCAACTTCGTAATTGCCGGCTCTGAGAATTTCAATATTTTCGGTAATATTGCTCATCCAGATTCTTAGGCCGTCAGGGTATTCGTCTTTCACTTCAAAAAAACCTACACTTGATACCGACAAAACCGGTCCCATGCGTATATCAGCCGATAGTATTACATACCCGCCTTTTTCAAAATTGATGACATAGAATGTAGGCTTGCCGGTCTTATCATGAATGGTGAAAGACGCCTTGATTGCCGGAGGATCATGCTGTTTTATATCATCTTTTAAGGGAATTTCTATCTTATTTCCTGTAATAATGTTATCACCGGGAAAGGCGCCTGCGATTCTTTTTGCGACCAACTCCGCCTTATTTACCGGAATAAAATAATCATCTTCTGTCAGTAGCCCATTATCGTTATTACACCCTGCAATTATAATAAAAGCCAAAACGGCTAAGAATGAGTTTCTTAAATACATTTCTTTGTTTCCTTACGTATAATATTTCAAACTATGCGGAACATTGTTGCACCGCATAGTATGTTGTTATTACTTATAAACTTGTATAATCAATTGTTTTTTAGTATATTATCTATTGTGCTAATCTCGTCTGGCGAAAAACTGATGTTTTGCAGCGCTTTCAGATTCTCATATAATTGCGGAACAGAACTTGCGCCTATCAGGACGCTTGTCACGCGCTCATCTTTTAATAACCATGATAGGGCCATCTCGGCTAAAGACTGTCCGCGGTCGACGGCTATTGCGTTGAGCGCTTTTACTTTATTTAGAGTGTTTGCTACCTGTTTGAGTTGTAAGGCGCCGGTGCTGCGTGAGGCACGCGAATCTTCTGGGATACTACCGTTGAGGTAGCGGTTCGTAAGCAGGCCTTGTGCTAATGGTGAGAATGCAATAAGCCCTACGCCTTCTTTTTCCAGTAAAGGTAATAATTTCGGTTCTACCCAACGCTCGAACATTGAATATTTCGCCTGATGGATAAGGCAGTGAACATGATGTTCTTTTAATACCGCCAAAGCACGAGCAGTTTGCTCGTCATTGTAATTTGATATTCCGACATAAAGGGCTTTTCCTTGTTGTATGATATCGACCAAAGCTCCCATAGTTTCTTCGATAGGCGTCTCGGGGTCGGGGCGGTGTGAGTAAAATATATCCACGTAGTCAAGTCCCATCCTTTTGAGGCTTTGGTCTAAGCTTGCCATCAGATATTTACGGCTTCCCCAATTGCCGTACGGTCCGGGCCACATGTCATATCCCGCTTTTGTTGATATGATCATCTCGTCGCGATAAGCGCCGAGGCCTTTCTTCAGTATTCTGCCGAAATTCTCTTCTGCCGAGCCGTATGCGGGGCCGTAGTTGTTAGCCAAGTCAAAATGAGTTATTCCGTTGTCGAAAGCAGTGTGTGCTATTTTTATAAAATTCTCAAACACGTCTACACTGCCGAAATTGTGCCATAGACCAAGAGAAATAAGGGGCAGGTGTATGCCGCTCTTTCCGCAACGACGGTATTGCATGTTGTCGTACCGCTCACTAAATGCTTTATAATATTCCATAAACAAGCTATTAATACATTATTATATGATTAAAACGCACAAAGTTAACAAATATAATGCATACAAACAGCCTCATTTTTCTTTAAAAAAATGTAATTGTGTAATTTTTTGGTATCTTTGTTTCTTAAATCATATAATATAGACCTTAAATGAAGCAAAAACTGTTTATAAAAAAGGATATTACGACTATACTGCGCGAATCAAGCGAAGGTGATAACGGAGGGTTAAAGCGTAACTTGTCGGTATTTAATCTGGTGACATTAGGAATAGGAGCTATCGTAGGTACCGGAATCTTTGTGATTACCGGACAGGCGGCGGCAATGTACGCAGGTCCGTCCCTGACAATATCGTTTATGATTTCCGCACTTGGATGCGTTATGGCAGGGTTATGCTATGCCGAATTTTCGGCTATGGTGCCTGTCGCCGGAAGTGTTTATTCGTACAGCTATTCTACAATGGGCGAATTTCTTGCCTGGCTTATAGGATGGACACTCATTCTTGAATATCTGTTCGCTTGCTCGAGCGTTGCTGTGGGATGGTCAGGTTATATGATGAGCATACTGAACGAGTGGGGTGTTGATGTGCCTCAATATCTGACTTATGCTACGTTCGACCATGTCGGGGATGAGTGGATATGGACAGGGAATATCGTGAATTTCCCTGCCGTGTTTATCGTTGCCGTCGTGTCTACTTTTTTGATTGGAGGAATCAAGCAGTCGGCTTTGGTAAATAATATAATCGTTGTTATAAAAGTGTCTGTAATTCTGTTGTTTATCTTTTTCGGTATTTCTTATATCGACTTTGGTAACTGGACTCCTTATATTCCTGAAAATACAGGTTCGTTCGGTGAATTTGGATGGAGCGGTATCTTAAGGGGCGCAGGAGTAGTATTCTTTGCTTATTTAGGCTTTGATGCACTGTCTACTGCCGCACAGGAAGCGCGTAATCCGCAGAAAGACATGCCTCGCGGTATCCTGATATCGTTGTTTATATGTGCATTTTTGTATGTGTCAGTAACTGCAGTTCTTACCGGGATGGTTTTTTACAAAGATTTGAATGTGCCGGCTCCAATAGCACTGGCTATTGACAGGGCAGGCGAGGGCTTGGCGTGGTTAAGTCCTCTTATCAAAATTGGCGCTATTGCAGGACTTAGCTCCGTAATATTAGTTATGATGCTCGGTCAATCGCGTATCTATTACGCTATTTCAAAAGACGGGCTTCTTCCGAAATTTTTATCGAAAGTAAATAAAAAAGGTACGCCGCAGAATGGAACAATCTTTGCTGCGATTGTAACCGGTATTTTTGCCGGACTGTTTCCGTTGAATGTTCTGGGTGAGCTTGTATCTATCGGTACTTTGCTTGCATTTGCCATCGTTTGTATTTGCATATTAATCCTGCGAAAGACAGAGCCAAACTTAAACCGCCCTTTCAAAACTCCTTGGGTGCCTTTCGTTCCCTTGCTCGGCGCCGGGATTTGTATCGCACAGATGATTGCTCTGCCTTGGCCTACATGGCAACGACTGATATTATGGACTGCAGTAGGGTTAATTTTCTACTTTGCATACGGAATCCGCCACAGCGTACTGAGGAAAAAATAAAGTATGAGTTAACGACTGTTGCTCCAAAAACGGTTTTGGAAAAACTTGCCTAAAGTAGCTTATTGGTGATATTTACCGTATAGAATTCATGTTTTTATTTCAAAACAAGCTTGCGTCCTGTTAATGTGCTTTCTTTTTGAATTGCTTGTTGGTTTTGGATTGCTTCATTGCTTGGTTGACGACCACCGACGGAAACGGTTATCTCTCCGGGAATGATGCTTCGCTGAGTTAAAGCATCAATTACGGAAAAATTTTCCGGTTTAAGTGTGAACTCTACCGTACGTGTTTCTCCTGCTTTTAAAGTTATTCGCTTAAAACCTTGCAGGGAGCGAAGCGGAACATTTATTTTGGAATCCTTATGGGATACGTAGAGCTGGACTACCTCATCACCGTCGCGCGAACCTTTNTTTGTTANATNGACNCTCACCTTTGCTTCTTCTCCGATGTTTATTGTCGTGGGGAGTTGCAAATTGGAATAGGCGAAATTGGTGTAGCTCAATCCGAATCCGAANTCGTATAACGGCTTACCNGTGAAATAGCGGTATGTACGTTCGTTCATGCTGTAGTCCTCGTAGGGTGGGAGGTCATNGTCGCTTGCATAGAANGTNACGGGCAAGCGTCCTGCGGGGTTGTAGTCACCGAAAAGAATGTCAGCAAGCGCAGTGCCGGCATCCTGTCCTCCATACCACGCATTTACTACTGCCTGCAGATTTTCATTTTCCCAGTTGACGGATAGTGCGCTTCCTGTCAGCATAACAAAAACGATTGGTTTGCCTGTTGCCTTCAGTTCTTTCAACATTTCTGTCTGTACTGCCGGGAGGGCGATGCTTGTGCGGTCGCCTTTATTGAATCCCGGAACGGATACAGGCATCTCTTCGCCTTCCAGAGAGGGCGATATACCACCTACAAAAACAATAACATCAGCTGATTTAACCTTTTCTTTCAATGCCTTGGGGTCGCTTTTCTTGCGGTCGACTGTTGCCAGGCTAACTCCTCCACCTTCATTATCCTGATAAAACTCGAAACGGATATTGTATTTTTCTCCTGATTTTACGTCTAATCTATAGTTTTCGACACGCGCTTCCTGATAGTTGAAACGGTCCATTACCTTATTGTCGTTGACGAACAGGCGAAATCCGCTATCGTCGCTTGTCATTTCAAAATATATGTGTCCGTCTTTCTGCGGTGAATATGTGGTCGTCCAGCGAACGGACAATTTGCCCGGCTTCACTCCTTCGATTTGCCTGTGTTGGCTTTGACCGAAAAAGTCGATTTCTTTTTCATAGCGGATAGCCAACGGGGCGCCGGTAAAGTCTTTATTATCGAACAGTTCAACTTTGTAGCCCTGTTTGTTGTCCGCTTTCAGAAGACGTGAAATATCTACCGGAACGGAAATCGTGTCGTTTGTTAGTCCTACAGCCTGGTCGTATATTATTTTTGCGCGTTTACCGACTTTCGCGCGGATACCGTCTAACGGGGTAACGGTATAAGAGGGCGAACCGTTATAGTTGGCAAGCAGGCATGTCGGGTTATCTGCATTCGGACCGACAACGGCTATTGTCTTCAGGTCTTTTTTTAATGGTAATGTTTGGTTTTCATTCTTTAGAAGCACTATCGACTTGCGAGCCATTTCCAATGATTGCCTGCGACTTTCGGGCGAGCATACAACAGAGTAAGGAATATTGTTAAACGGTACCATACCGGCAGGGTCGAACATCCCCAACCTCATCCTTGCAATAAAAAGTCTTTTCACTGAAGTATCAATCTCCTGCTCTACAATATCGCCTCTTTTAACCGCTTCGAGCAGATTCCTGTACACACCGCCACATTCGAGGTCTGTTCCTGCAATGACAGCGCGTGCAGCCGATGCCGGTGCATCTTTCGATGTCTTGTGCGTATTGTGGAAATTGTTGATAGCGCCGCAATCCGAAACGACATATCCTTCAAAACCCCATTGGTTACGAAGTATATCAACAAGCAGCTCATCGCTTCCACAGCAAGGCTCCCCCTCATAGCGGTTGTAGGCGCACATCACGGAATAGACATTCCCTGTTTTAATAAGTTTCTCGAATGCGGGAAGGTAGGTATCCCACAAGTCATGAAGTTGCGGGCGTGCATCGTAGTTGTGGCGGTTGTACTCGGGGCCGCTGTGTACAGCGTAGTGCTTAGCCGTGGCGATGGTTTTGAAATATTTATCGTCATTTCCCTGTAATCCCGTGACAAATTTAACACCCATTTCAGCTGTTAGATAAGGGTCTTCGCCGTAAGTTTCCTGTCCGCGTCCCCAGCGGGGGTCACGGAAGATATTGATGTTAGGTGTCCAGAATGTCAATCCGTAGTACTGAGGAATTGCTTTGCTGTTGCGTGAAAGGGAAAGGTTGTACTTGCCTCGCGCTTCTTCGGATATGGCTTGAGCTGTACGGAACATCGCATCCTCGTCGAATGTGGCCGCTAATCCTATTGCCTGAGGAAATACGGTTGCCAATCCTGCCCGCGCCACACCGTGCAGACATTCATTCCACCAGTTATATGCAGGAATACCCAACCGTTCTATTTCCGGAGCATTATTCATCATTTGCCTCACTTTTTCTTCCAATGTCATACGTTTGACTAAATCGTCAACCCTCTCTTCGAAAGAAAGAGACGGGTTTTGGTAAGGATAGGACTGTGAGTTCGCGGTTATTGAAAATATACATGCCGCAAAAAGGTTGATAACGAGATTTTTAAATATTTTCATGTGATTTTATTTTGTAATTGTATTTTATAAAAAAGTATATTTTTTGACGACCGGAATAAGTACTGTGTCAGCAAATATTATTTTAATTCAATCGTCTGTTTTATACGAATATCGGTAGATGAACTGCCTATCATGAACTCAAATGCTCCGGGTTCGACGACACGCTTCATGTCCAAATTGATTAACCAGAGATGCTCTGCGGGTATAATCGGGATAGTTACGGTTTTCGTTTCACCCGGCTCCAAGCGTACTTGAGCAAACCCTTTGAGCGCCATAATGGGAGTCGCTACGGACGCTATCAGGTCGCGTACATATAACTGAACTGTTTCCGTACCGTCGGTTTTGCCGGTGTTGGTTACTTCTACCGTCACTTTAATATGGTCGTTCACTGTCGGATATTCGGGGGCTATTTTCAGGTTTTTGTATTCAAACTCCGTATAACTCAACCCATGACCGAAAGAAAATAGCGGGTCTCCGTTTCCGTCGGTATAGCCTCTGGGTGATGATGGTCTTTTTGAGTAATAAATAGGCAATTGCCCCTGATATTTAGGTATACTGACAACTAATTTTGCCGACGGGTTGTAGTCACCGAACAGGATATCCGTAATTGCAGAGCCGCCTGCTTCACCGGGATACCATGCTTCAAGAACTGCATCGGAGTTATCCGTAACAGGGGTTGTGACTAACGGACGGCCGTTCAACATGACGGTGATTACGGGTTTGCCCGACTTGTGTGCCGCTTCGAGCATTTTCTTGTCAGCGTCATGCATGTTCAAGTTTTGACGGTCTTTTCCTTCGCCAACTTCCTGATTTGTCTCTCCCAAAACAACAATAACGGCATCAGCACCGGCTGCCTGTTGAGCCATGCGGTTGTAGTAGCTTGCATCATCAACGGAGCTGTCTAATCTCCAGCGAAGGGTTACGGATGCGTTTTCGTCTACCTCGGCATATTCCAAGCGTATTGATGTTGGTTGGTTGCCGACAAGTTGTATACTGCCCGATTTGCCGCGGCGACCGGTCTTTTCTCCCCAGCTATCTATCACCAAGCGGTTGTTTATATACAGTCGGCTGTAGTCGTCGGAAGACAGATTAAACTCGTAATTTCCTGAAGTTGGAGCCGTAATATATCCTGACCAGCGGATTGAAAATTCGTCGACCTGAATGCCCGGAGCGGGACTAAGGTTCCACCATGTATTTGAGAGGTCAGGTTCAATAGCGGTATATGAAGGCGTACCGCTCAAATCAACATTGTTGAAGTATTCCGCATAAAGTCCCATTTTAGCCGGTTCGCGGCTGTTGGATAAAACAGAATTTGGTATGTCGGTAAAACGACCGGGCACTTCGCCTTGTATATATGTGATTTGGATATCACCGCCAAACCGCTTATTCATTGCTTCTAATACGGTTTCGCCTCTGGCCCCCTTAGGAGAATAACCGCCCACGGATGATGTATTGGCAAGATTTCCCAAAAGAGTTATCTTTTGGATATCTTTTTTCAGCGGTAGTGTTTGGTTGTCGTTTTTAAGTAAAACGATTGATTTGCGTCCTGCTTCCAAAACCAACTGTTTGTGTTTGTCGCTATGAAAGACCTGACTGATAAGATTTTCATCGGTATAAGGGTTGTCGAACAGTCCGAGTTCGAATTTTATGCGCAGCACGGCAGACACCGCACGGTCGAATGCTTTCTTTGTGATGGTGCCGTCTTTCACCCCTTTTACGACAGCATTTTGAAAAATATCGTACGGGAAATCGTAAAACTGCATATCAAGCCCCGCATTGATAGCCTGAGCTGTTGCATCCTCCGGGTTGGCAGCTGTATAATGCGGGTTCAGCAGACGGCGAATAGCGCCGAGGTCTGTAACGACCATACCGTCGAATCCCCATTCATAGCGCAGCAGTTCGGTGAGTAGCCAATGATTGCTGATACACGGTACGCCGTCAATATCGTGATAAGCTGCCATAATACCTC
>JGI994J12354_10000655_pt1 | contig 34522 bp, 34 predicted proteins | sample IntmicLarv3ML3BL_FD_12354 | JGI IMG/M metagenome (IMG submission 12354) | reverse complement strand
GATGATAAGTCCGATAACACATTTTGAGATTGATATGAATTATTTAGCTTTTCTCAAAAAACTCGCCGATGTCGGTTGTGAGCGAATTGTATACGACGATATGTCGTTTGTGGAGGAAAGAATTAATCATCATGGACAATAACAGGCTCATGTTGCTTATGAAAGCTCGTTCAAAGAGCGGCAAGCCGTTTGAAATGACAGTGAGTGGTGTCAGTATGCTTCCGTTCATGAAAAAGGGTGACATCATTACAGTTCAACGGCTGGATAAATATGAAATCGGAGATATACTTGTATTCCCATACAAAAACGAGGGCATGCTTGTCCACCGGCTGTTGAAGATTGAGGATGGACGGCTGTACTGCAAGGGTGATAATGCGTTCAGGACTGAGGACATTACCTCAGAGCAGGTGCTTGGGAAGGTTGTCACAGTAAATGAGAAAGGGCCGGAGCCATATGGAAGGCGACTTAAGGTGCTTTGCAAATCATCGATGAGGATTGGTGAGTTGTTTGTTCGTTGCGGGAGAAATGTAGAATTGGCGAAAAAACATTTGCTGTATAAATCCTACCAAAAGGCTTTTCTCAATCAGCAAATAAGCCTGATTTGATATCCTGCAATACCTGTTTTTTGCGAAATCCGCAATTGCCATCGTCACCAAGCGGGTCACCACACAGAAAATATGCCTCTGCCATACATCCCCGCTTGCAAGTTTCGCCCAGAAAACAACTATCACAGCCGATATCAGCGCTTTCACGAGTTTTGGAAAGTTGCTGAATTTGTGAGAACCTCGCATCAAAGCTGTCTTTGTCGAAACTGAAAACATTCCCCAGGTTGAACGTATCAGATAACGCAGTTTGGCACGGAAAGACATCGCCGTGAACATCAATGTAATAAGAACGTTCGGCGAAGTTGTCTGCAAGAGGGCAACTTGAGGCGCATAGCGGTATATATACTCCTGTTCCGGTTTCCATGTTTAGCTGGCCGATAAGCTTTACTATGCCAACTTTTTCACTGTCAGTTAGCGCAATATTGTTCCAGTTTTGCTGCGCCCTGCCGAGGTTGGATACGAACGCGAACTCTGGTATACATCCAAGCGAAAGCGCGAGCCGATAAAAATCCTCTACATCAATCACATTGTATTTTGAGATAACCAGTTTAAGTCGCGGATTTTTCTTGGCTGTACGCAAAGGTGATAAAAAGTCCATAACCTTATCAAACGTCTTAGCCCCACGGGTTAAGGCGTTTATTTTTTCGTTCGATCCATCCAAACTGATTTGTAGATTGAGATTATCGCAGGAATGGAACGCACGGGTAAAATCAGGATTTGGGACTGTTCCATTTGTTGACACGACGAATTGCAAATCTGGTCGGGTCTCAATTATGCGAAGTACCTCACTAAAACCTGAATATATCAGAGGTTCGCCGCCTGCGAAAATAAACCGTCCAACGTCAATGGCGGATAAGGTCTCGATTATGTTACCTAACCTATTAGCCGGTATTTCGGCGATACATTCACCTGAAGAATTGAAGCAGGTACGGCATCGAAGGTTACAAGTCGTCGTGAGTTCTATATACGCCGAGTTCATAGCTCCGTTTTGATAATGCCTTTTTCGGCAAGCTCCGCAAGAAATGGCGATATATCGGATTTTATTTCGTTGGAATCTGCGTCGTATTCAGAGGCAAGAGATGAAGCAAGTTCGTCTATATTCTTTGCCTCCTGCAAAATACGGAGAATATCCGAGGCAACAGAATCGAGGAAGTGTGTATCGCCGGAGGCGGGATCGAAAGCGACTTCTTCTTCGTTGTCAAGCTTAAGCAGTTCTATAGAGGGATTTATGTAGAATTTCATATTGTATACCTTCCTTTTCTTGAATTATACATTTTTCTGACGGTGTTTTCAATAATGCATGCTCTAAATTTAAAAATTTTTATACATTTAGGAGCTTGTTGCTTGACAAAAAGTGGGGCAGTGTTATTCTAACCTCAAGATATTTTTGTTGAGGGGAGTAGCGTTATGGGAAGTATAAACAGTGAAAAAGAAAATGTTTCAAGCAAATATTTTCCTGGGTACGATGCGAAGATAATAATCATTGGGCGCGAAGAAACACAAACAAACTACATTTGCGGAATTATTAATAAGGTCGCACCGCTGAATGAAGTATTTGCGGTAACAGCAAGTTGTGTGGAAGATATTTGCTACGTTTTTCACGAGGATACAGTGCTGGTGTACTGCGCAAAAATCGCGAAAGCACAAGAAATTCAAACTGTTGTAGATGATTGCTCCAGATTGAAATTGCCAATTCTCGTATGCGTGTTCGGAGAAAATATATCGAAATTTGAAAACACCTATATGTTGACAGACGGTAAAATCGATGAGGAAAGATCAATTTTTATCTGCTTCGACACTTTTGGCGATGAGCTATCCGTTCTTGCTTCTGAGCTGAAATTGAAACACATTATATTGCGAAAACTGTGGTTGTGAAAATTCACAAAATTTAATGTTGTTGCAAAAATAATTTAAGCGACTCTTGACAAAATACGACAGCAAGTATAAAATGAAAGGAATAAAAGTTAAAAATATTTTGAATAAAGGCGATGGTGAAAATTGAAAGCGCAGTATTTGAGAGAACAGGGTTTTTTGACAGACCTTCTTTTCGTCTATGCTGTACATTATAATCCTAGAGAGGAAAGTTTTAAAGAAACGCTGAGCGAGAATAACATAGATGAGGAAATGGCATTTTACGAGAGTATAGATACTTATTTCGATATAGACGACGATGTGTTTCTTCCCCTATTTTATAGAAAAGGAAATGGAGCGAACTTTATATCATCTGAAATTATTCAAAGCAATGAATTTTTCGACGATTATTCACTGGATACTTTGTGCAGTGATTTGACGGATGTTGAGGAAATTCCATCGAATCTTTTCCGCTTTCTGTTCAATACTGAGTATATAACTAGCACAGAAGGGTCGGTTTCATCAGCGGTTGCAGAAGCTGTAATCAATTCGGATTTCCAAAATATGATGAAGACTCAACTAATAACTTTTTTTTCAAATCCGCAAAAAATATTGGGTGGTTTTGTCGAGGATATTAGAAGAGTAGCAGTGCTTCTTGAAAATTATTATTCAGACCATTCGTTTGAACTTGAGAAAGCAAAACAAGTTGATTGGGGTAGACTCAAAGCTGATTTGGCGAAAATTCCTGGCAGAGAGATAGTTATTCGGACACAAAAGGTAAACTATTCGATTTGTCTAGTAAGAAGAGACTTTATTTTTGCTAAAGTACGGCCGCATGTGGATTTTTTGCTCTTAGGGTGCGCATATGAAAAATTTCTCCCAGCTTTACTTGTGCAAAGGAGAGAGTTCTCGTTACAGGAGTTTTGCCGCGCATTAGGCGATAACCGCAGAATTTCGATATACGAACTGCTTTTTGACGAGGAAGAAATGGCGACGAGCAAGATTGCAGAGCGGTTGGATATGTCAGTTGCGGCGCTTTTCTATCATCTTGACATTATGGTCAAGGCGAATATCATTAGTTTCCGCTCAGAAGGGCGTTCTGTTCTTTATAGTTTAAATTGCGGGCACATTGAAAAATCTGGAATTAACATTGCGAATCAAATTAAAAACAGGAGGAAACTTAAAAATGAAGAAGTGGGTTAAGCCAAAAGTTGTAACTTTGAAACAAAACGATTTGAAAAAAGCAATATCGGTTTTCGCGCGCTCTCCTGCTTGCCTAGGCGGTTGGTGGCGCTAAGAGGTACGAGCATCTGCTGTGGCAATGGAATCTCGTTAATTAAGAACAAATAAAAGGAACACCCGCTGCTCCGTGCAAAGAAAAGCGGGTGTTCACAAAAACAACAGGGCAAGCCCTATCTGATTTAATTATATCAGATAGCAGGCTTTTGTCAAACATTGTTTTGATGGGGCTTGCTTTTTTGTGAACTCGTGTTATGTAGAGAGTGTGAAAGTGGGCGGGTTCGCAGTTTTATTTAAATAGATTTCCTCGCCGCAAAGTAGCTAGAATATTATCCCTGTGCTCCCTGCGGTCGTATTTTATTTTGCAATACCTCAAGAAACCGGAAATTAAATCCAAAGATATTATAAATTTTGATAGGTGGACACTATTATGGAAAAATTGCTTGTTGAAAGCCAAAAATTTAAAAGTCTAGCTGAAATGTTTGGAATAGAACAAGGCGTATCATTAATAGCTGGTCCTTGTTCGATTGAAAATTATAATCAGTTGGACTTAATAGCGCAAAATCTTGTGGATAATAAGGTGCGCTTTATTCGAGGTGGAGCTTATAAGCCGAGAACATCTCCTTATGATTTTCAAGGGTTAGGGTTGGATGGATTGAAAATATTAGATGATATCCGAAAAAAGTACAATTTATTAGCTGTTTCAGAAATAATGGATCCACGAGATATTGAAATTGGCATTAAATATACGGATATTATACAAATCGGTTCTCGTAACATGTGTAATTATTCTTTACTTAAAGAAGTGGGAAAAATAAAGCATCCAATTTTATTAAAACGTGGCATGATGTCCACAGTAGAAGAATTTATTCTAGCAGCAGAGTACATTGTATGTAACGGCAATACAAACTTAATTTTATGTGAACGAGGAATTCGTACATTTGATTTAAATACACGAAACACATTGGATATATCCTGCTTAGCTATTATTAAAAATCAAACAAAATTACCCGTAATAGTTGATTTAAGCCATTCTTTAGGAAGAAAAGATATTATGTTGTCTGTTGCGAAAGCTGTTATAGCAATGGAAATTGATGCCATCATGATAGAAATACATAATGACCCTAATAATGCATTATCAGATCAAAAACAACAATTATCACTTGCTGAGTTTAATTGTTTTTGCGAATCAATTTCTGTTTAAACATATGGTTTCTCAATAATTATGACGCTTTATCCAGTTAAAATAAATGAAGGTGAAAATGATGAACGTATCCAAATTAAAAGTACCTGCCAAATTTGATTGTAATGATTTTGCAGACAAATTATACGAGTTAAATCAAAAATATTGCCACAATGGAATTGTGGCAGATGAAACTTATGGTTGCGTTCCAAGTAGTTATGTTGGCAATGCCAGAGCTGCAAAAGATTTATATCCCATATCTCTTGATCAATTAGCAAATTATATTAATAAAACAAGTAAGAAAGGGATAGGTTTCAATTATGTAATGAATGCCGTTTGGAGCCAAGGAGAAGAATTTTCAGAACAAGGACAAGAACATATCATCAATGAAGTCAAGCAACTTATTGATTGTGGGGTGAGTAGTGTTACTATTTCTTCTCCGGGCATTATTCGGATTGTAAAAAAGCAGTTTCCATCGTTAAATATTACAATATCTATAAATACCTGTGTTTCGTCTTTACATGAAATATTTCGTTGGGAAAAAGTAGGCATCAGCAAAATCGTATTAAATAGACACATTAATAGGGATGTTAATTTATTGCATTCAATGGTTAAATCTACCTCTACAAAATTAGAGTTATTACTTAATTCGATGTGTAACCTACACTGTAGTCTGCATCAATACCATAATCTCATTAACGGGGTAAATTCTAATGTGTCGGCAGAAGGAATTGAAACCAAATATCCTCAGAGCCAATGTAGTCTTAATTGTATTAAAAATCCGTGCGAAATGATTTGTTCTGCATGGATTCGACCAGAGGATCTGGGAATATATGAAAATATTGGATTGAGTAGCTTTAAGTTGGATGGGCGATGCCTAAATGCTAACGATATAATTTTTATTTTGGAAAGATATTTACAAAGGTATCACGAAGGGAATTTTTTTGATCTATTTGACTTCATGAATACGCGACAAGAGGCAGGTGTAAAATATTACCTTAACAATAGAATCTTAGACGGATTTGCAAAGTCTTTAATTGAAAAAAATATTGATTGCCGGGTTTGTGGCGGCAGAAATGAAACATGCAATAAGCTTGCTGAAAAAATTGAGATTCTAAATCAAAAAGAAGCAAAGATATTTAGTAAAATGCTGTCAGCGGCTATAAATCAATGAGGTATATATATGAAAATCGCTTTAATAAATCCTCCAAATAAAAAAGAACAATATTATGACAGCTCTCACTCTTTTTCTCACTTGGGATTAGGATATGTTGCGGCATCTTTAGAGTCAAGTGGCTATGAAGTTGATTATTATGAAACTTATTTACAAGGGATATCCCAAAAAGAGATAATAGAAATACTGATTAAAAATGAATATTGTGCAATAGGTTTTACGGCTTATTATTATAATATTTTTGAAATAATAAGAATGGCATCAAAAATCAAGAAATATTTTAATCCATTTATATTTGTCGGCGGCATTTACGCGTCAACAAACTGTAATGATATATTAATTAATTCATGTATTGATTGTTGTGTATTAGGAGAAGGAGAAGTAACCGTTATTAACTTAATGGAAAGTCTGCGTAAAAAGAATGATTGGCGAGATATAATGGGAATCGCTTACTCGGCACCAAATGGAATTATTGCATCAAAGCGGGGATGTGTTGACATCTTAGATAATTTGCCTTTTCCCCAAAGACCATACATATTAAAAAATAAAATTGTGTCAATGATAGCTTCCCGTGGTTGTAATGGCAATTGCAGTTTTTGCGGAATTCGATCTTATTACAGTGAGTTTACTACTACAAATATACGAATAAGAAGCACAAAAAATGTAGTTGAAGAGATTAAGCATTTAGTTAAAAATCAAAATATCGATTATATATATTTTCAAGATGAAAATTTCTTTTCTATTTTTAATATTGATGTTACATGGGCACATAGATTTTGCGAGTTAATATTAAGAGAAAATCTTGAATTTAAGTTTTATTTATATGCGCGTGCCGATGATATTGTTAACCATGAATCAATTCTTAAAGAATTAAAAAAATCAGGTTTACAGTGCGTTTTTGTTGGCATTGAAAGTTTTATCGATAGGCAATTGAAGTTGTTTAATAAGAGGACCACTCGAGAAATCAATTTACAAGCATTGCAAATCCTTAAGGAAAATTCATTTAACTTTATTATTGGATTTATTCCGCTTGATCCTTTTATAACGATGGAAGAGTTGTTTGAAAATATTTCCACTTTACTCTCTTCAAAATTCTATGAAAATAGTTTTTTTGGTCAAACTCCAATATCGTGCTTATCGCCGTTATTTCCCATGCCAATGACCAATATCTATAAGTTGCTAAATGAAAAAAAACTGTATAAACCAGAAATTTTGCATAAGTATATTTTTCAAGATACCAAAATCCAATCTTTCTATGAAGAGTTGGAATCATGGAGAAATGGAATTAGAAAAGAATATGAAATAATTGATAATAGATATAAAAATACAGATTACATTTCCATTGAGAATCAAAAATTACTAGAAGAATTGCGAAATTTATTAAAAAAGGATATAGAGTTTCTTTATGATTTGTGTTATAGCAGGGCGAGGTGAAAAAACATGATTACATTAGAAAAAAGCATAAATATTGATAATACCTTACAAGGCGAAGTTTGTTTTTTGGGAGCTATTTCTCAGGTTTTTTATAATCACGGAATTTTTTTGCCAGAAGAGGTTCTATATGGTTTAGGATTCGGCTTGCAATTCCGATTTAAAGAAGTAAAAGATACAAAAAACGTCTCTATTGATTGCATGAATTTATTGACAGATTTCGAATCTATAAAGAGTTTTTTAAATAGTATAGGCGTTGATATTTCCTTTTGTTTTTATGATAATATTGAGCTTTTTCAAAAACAATTAATAAAAGCACAAAAAACAAAAGAAACTTTTATAGCTGCTGTTGATAGTTATGGCTTATCGTATAGTCCAACATTTTTAAAGAAACATGATTCTCATGTCTTAGTAGCTCAAATGCTCGATACTGATGTTTTAATTCAAGATAATTATGTTTACACCCTGATTCCAAGTAAGAAGAAGAGTGTTATTAAACAAAAAGATTTTATTGAACTTTGTAATTTAAATGGCGTAGATTCTCCCCATACTTATATGGTTTGGTTTTTTAATATTAAATACAACTCACAGATAAGTTTTGATTTGGAATATATAAGAAACAGTATATGCAAATCCAGTTATCAAATGAATAATACAATTTTTAAGGATGCAACATGGTACGGTATAAACGGTTTAACTCAACTCCATGACTATTTAATAGATTTAATAAGTAGTGATAGAGAAATTATATGGAAAGCATTTGGTGATATGAATGAAATGATATCTGCCAGAGGAGGTTTATATCAATCGCGTAAGCTGTTTTCAAAATTTCTTGATTGGGTTAGTGTTACTTATGAGCTGCCATTCACTTCTCTGTCTGAAAATTATCATATGCTATCGCAAAAGTGGAAATTATTATCTACCATGCTGCTAAAAGCACATATAAGAAAATCGTTGGACGATATTCTATTGATAAAAAATCGATTATATGAAAATGTAGAAATGGAAAAATTATACATAAATAAATTAATTAATTGATGAAAGGATCTGACCAAATGGATTTATCAAATATTAAGAACAAAATCTTTGAAATTCTTGTTAGAGATTATAATCTAGATAAGCATAATGTATCGCCTGAAACGCTAATAGAAGTAATTACGTCCTCTATTGACTTGCTTGAATTCTTTTTAATGTTAGAAAAAGAATTTGACATACAGTTTAAATATGAAGAAATGAATTATGACATGATAAAGGATATAGACATATTATCTGAAATAATTCTCAAACACATAGATCCTCAATAAAAGGTATCAAAAATGCGACAATCATATTTAAAAAAATATATAACTGAGCAATCAAAATTTCTTATTTTGTCTCCCCACATTGATGATGCCTGTTTTTCCTTGGGAGGATTGTTAAGTGAATTGACTTGCACAAAACTAATTTGGAATATTTTTAGTTGTAGTGATTTTCACAAATATGGAAATATTGAAGATGTTATTGCGAAAAGGATGGATGAAGACCAACGCTTCTGCGACAAAATAAACGCAAAAAACATTAACACTGCATATGAAGATGCACACGCAAGAGGTTGTATGCGATTAAGAGAATATTTAGGGGTTCCGACCAAGACGGTTCTGTTAAACCATTTGGATATAATTGAAAATATTAGTATGCAAATCACAAATGCAATAGTTGATTATAAAATTGACATATTGTGCATTCCGATGGCAGTAGGAAATCATGTGGATCATATAATGGTTAGGCAATCAGCTATCTTAGCGATGATGTCATCTAGCACAAAAATTCCTATGTTTTTTTATGAAGACCTTCCGTATGCTATTGATTTACGCAATTTAAATCAGGCAAAAGAGGAAATATCATCTTTTTATCTTTTGAAAGAAATACATACAGAGATATCAGAGTTAAATAAGACTGAATTGATTAAATTATATGAAACGCAAGTTACTAATAGAGATATTGACCTAATCATAAATCATTCTATATGTATAGAAAGGGGGAAAGCTTGTGAAAGACTATGGATGGTTCAACAATAAAGTCGATACAGTTTTAATTGTTCCCCATGAAATTGTTTTGAATGAAGATAGTGACGTCATGTTTCGAGAAAAAAATATTGAGAATATTGAAACTCAGATAAAAGCTCTTCCTACAAATTTTTTCAAAATGCGATTTTTTAGAGAAAATATTGGAGTGTTGATTTTAAAATCGTATTTATCTAAATTTAATTATAGTTCGGAAATAGTTTATATGGATGAATATATCAACACTCAAGTTGATATCATTGATAAAATAATATCTGTTGCTCCGGCTGTAATTGGAATTAGCATTATGTATAATCTTCACCTGATAAATGCTATACAAATAACTATTGATTTAAGAAAGAATGGTTATACTGGACATATTGTTTATGGTGGACCTTGTGCCACTTTATTATATGAAGAATTACTCACAAACATTTTGGAAATAGATTCGATAGCATTAGGGGAGGGAGAAAAGACATTAAGATTTTTGGTAGAATATATCAAAGAGAAAAAAACACTTTCTGATGTCCCGGGGCTTGCAATTAGATTTAATGGTGTGATAAAAAAATCCGCTCCCTCCATTATCGAAAATTTAGATGATCTACCATTCGCAAACAGGGATTACTTAGAATTGTTTAAAGCGAAACTGGGCAATATGATGACAGTATGTTCAATATACACAAGTCGGGGATGTGCCGGCAAGTGTACTTTCTGTAGTGCTCCTAGTTTGGGTGAATATAGCCCAATACCTTGGCGTTGCCGTAGTGTTAGCAACTTATTAAATGAAATGAGTCTGCTTGTAGAGCAGTATGGAATAAAATATTTCGATATAATTGATGAAAACTTTTTTGGTTATGGTGCAAACGCATACATGCGCTTAGAAGATTTAGCAAACGGAATTATAGAAAACAATTTAAAGATAAATTTCCGTGGTGAAATTAGAGCTGATGCGAATTTGAATTATGACATTTTAATGAAACTAAAAAACGCCGGACTGACTGATATACTCTTAGGCATTGAATCTGGCTCTCAAAGTGTTTTGAACAGATGGCAAAAAGGAACAAAAATTTCAAAAATCAAATCTGTTATTGACCTTGTTCAAACAATGGGGTTTAATTTCGATCCCGCTTTTATAATGGTGGATCCAATTACAACGGTTGATGAATTTTTAGAATCAATTGATTTTATCGTTGACACTAAAATCTATAAATGCGAAAAGCCGTTATACTTATTCAATGAAATGATTATATTTCCTGGGACAAGAATTTATAAGCAATTTTTAAAAGATGGTGTTATTAATATGTCAGAAGCAATACCGGCTATTTCAATAAAGAGTTCGCAGCAAGATATTAACAACTTTTGTCAAAAGATATCTTTTTGTAATTATATAATTAAAGATAAACATATACGTTCGATGTGGACAACCTTGAAAGGGAAAGTAAATTATTTGACGGACTTCGTAGAAATTCGGATGCCATTAATATTGTCAGAATTGAATAAGCGATTTTCGAATCAAGACTTATTGGGAAAAGAATTGATTATAAATAAAATTCGTTTATATAATAAATGGTTGAAAGTACTCAGCGAATTGACTATAGAACTATTGATGTGCACTAAAGGATTTTTAAAAAATGAAATTCAAGAAAATCAACTTGAAACTTCATTGCAAGAATGCATAGATAATTTTTCGGACAATGTTTTAGGCGAAAAAATAGAAAGTTTTGTTGCTACTTGTAATTCAGTTCTCGACTCATTGAATTAGATTGGAGAAATTATGATTAGTTTTGTGGAATTTGTTGATACCTATCAAGATGTGACTGAATATATGGGTGTAAGTTACATTATAAGCAATCTCAGAGATCATGGATTTGAATGTAAAATGATTATTTTAAAAAAGGGTGATTACGAAAAAATTTTTAATATGATTGAGTTTTGTGATAATGATATTTTGGCATTTGGATTTTATTGTGATACTGTTGATGATGTGTTGAAATGTTCAAAAGCGGTAAAATCAATGCATCCTGGAATTAATATTATTTTAGGAGGACCGAATACTAAATATTATGAAAATAAAATCTTAGAAGAAAATCAACAAATAGATATTATTATATGTGGCGAAGGGGAAGAAACGTTTTTAGAACTTGCCCAATTTATAATACATAAAAAAGGAACAATAAAAGATATAAAAGGAATCTTTTATCGTGAGAATCAAGATGTGGTTCAAAATCAAATTAGAATTGATATTAAGGATTTAAATAAATTATCCTTCCCTTGTAGAGATATTCATGAAAAATATCCTCAAGAATTTCTCTATATAACTGGAAGTCGTGGTTGTAGTGCGAATTGTTCTTTTTGTTTTGAAACAATAAATAAAACATCAAAAACTGTTAGATGCCGTAGCTCTAAAAATATTGTTGATGAAATGGAATTCTTAATTGAAAAGCATAAAATAAAATCCTTTCAATTTACAGATGCGACATTTGAAGATAATGACTTAATAAATTTTACCAGATCATCGGCAATTTTTAATGAAATAATAAATAGAAAATTAAATGTAAATGTCTCAGTATATTCAAGAGCCGAAATCATATCACGCTTGCCTGAAAGCTACTTTGAAAAGGCAAAAACGGCTGGTTTGGAATCTGTATTTATCGGTTTAGAATCAGGAAATGAAAGCGATTTAAGGTTGTTTAATAAGCGAGCAACTGTAAGTGATAATATGATCGCAATAAAAAGATTAAAAAAACATGGAATCCCTTCGGTATACGGCTTTATCAATTTTAATCCTTATTCATCTTATGAAACATTGAAAAAAAATTCCGATTTTTTATTCTCTACTGGGATTGGTTATAATATACGTCCATTTTTAACACGCCTGGAAGTCTTTCCCCAATCTGCAATAAGAAAAAGACTAATAAAAGATAGACTAATGGATGCCGATTCTGATTACAAAACAGGAATTTATGATTACGAATTTAAAAATCAGGAAATTAGGCGCCTTGTTAAGGTATTATCTTCTTTTTCAATAGATGGGAGACAGTACGGAATTGATCACTTAATTGCATTATATCAATATCGTATAACAAGTAAATATCTTGAACACATAAAAATCTTTGATTCAATATTTTCAGATATCAAACATATTCGAAATGAAAAATTGATTTTGAATAAAGATTGTTTTAACACCTGTTTAGATATGATTTTCAATAATGCTGCTGATGATATGGTCGAAAATCATTTTCGAGAATCAAAAATCGATAGGTATGATGTTGAATTGCGAAACATTCATATGAAATTATTAATGAAGCTGAGAAGAATTGGAATAACAGTTTAGTTTACATATAACAGCATAATAGAAAGGGTAATTTATATGAAGGAAAAAATAATTGAATTTTTAAATAATATGTTAAATACTGATGAAAAAGAAAACAAAATCAACATAACGGAAGATTTGGATTTAAGTGAAGTAGGTCTAACCTCAATAAACCTAATAAACCTGATTGTCTATTTAGAAGACACCTTTGAATTTGATTTTAATGATGATGAATTGCTATTAGAAAATTTAAATACAGTCATCAAAATTGAGGAATGTGTGAATAAAACATTATCTAAAAAAGGTGAGGTCAAATAAAAATGGATCGTATAAAATATGAACCACAAAAACATTTTGAATTGGTTTGCAATTGGTTAGATGAGGGCTACCATAATAATGAATTGGATTGTGGTTATTTTTTAAGAACACGATGGGAGTACCTTCATGCCTTTACCATATTCCCTTTTGGAACATTCAACAATGTATTATTATGGTTTAATAAAAATGAGTTGGCAGCAATAGCGATGTCTGAACGTAATGATTATGATTTATATTTAATATGTAATAAAAATATCAATATAAATTATGATGACTTAGTTGCAGATTTATTAAACCAAATAAAACTAAATCATATATTATTTATTGATGAAAACAATGTTCCCTTAAATAATGCTGTTTTAAACGCCGGGTTGAGAAAAAGTGGAGAAAAAGAATTAGAGCAGCAAATTACAGAAAGCTTATTAACATATGAACTGAAAGCCGATCCTTTTTATGTAGTAAAAAGTTTTAAAAATGAGTATATAAATCAAATTGCACAGCTCCTATGTGATGCTTTTTCAAATACACAAAACATAAGGATAATTGAAAAGAATTTAAAACATATGGTTAAAGCATCATATTTTTGTGAAGACTCTCATTTTGTATTGTTTGAAAGAGATTGTCAAAATACTCCTATCTCATATTGCGGATATTGGCTTAATAGAGAAAAACAATATGCCATGATTGAGCCATTTGTTACTCATCCATCTTATCAAAAAAAACATCTATCTACGAGAATTATTGGCGAAAGCATGTTGAAACTATCCAACGAAGGAATAAAATATTTTCATGTTACATCGAATCACGAATTTTATAAAAAAGTAGGATTTAATGTAATTGGTGAACGAGCTGGATATGTCTTCAATTAAAAGAATAAATTATTGGGAAAGGGATTTATATGGTAATAAATATTGTTGCTCCTCCATTAATTGAAAACAGCGATGCTCAAGGTGCCGCCCACATGTTGCAAGACGAGTTGTTTGCGTTATTAAGTTCAAATAAGCATGAGGTATTTTGTGATGTTTTACACTCACATCCCCATTGTGATTTAACTCTATTTATCACTCAAACTATATCAGATTTGACGAGCGGATGGATAAAAGAATATGTAGAATATTATGACCAAGAATGCTTGTTTGGTTTGTGTGGAAGGGCCGCCTCCATAGAGATGGAATATTCATTGTCAAATATGAATTATATTGATTTTATTATTTGGGGTGAGCCAGAGGATACTCTCTTAGAACTGATAGAAAATCTGCATTCATATAGAGCCATGAATAATTATATTAAAGGGATTCGCGGTCTTTATTATAGGTATAAAGGAGAGTATTATAAAACTGAAAAGCGAGCAGCACATGAGGATTTGGATGATTTTCCAATGCCTAAATATGAACATTTTAAATTAGGACAAAAATACTTCAATGTGTGTTCTTTAGAAGCTTCTCGACATTGTTACGGTAATTGTGTATTCTGTGGAGGAAATGTTTATCGACATCAAAATGGTGGTGGAATTTCAAGGGCAAAATCAGCCGACAGAATTTATGATGAGATTAATTATGTTGTAAAAGAACATAATGTACGTTTCTTTGCTTTCCAAGATGATAATTTTTTCTATGATGGCAATGAAGGTTATAGAAGGGCTGAAAAACTTGCAGATCTATTAATTGGTAAAAAAACACGCATTAGATTTAGTATCCAATGCCGTGCGTCCGATATATCGCAAGATTTATTTGGATATCTAAAAAAAGCAGGGCTTTATAAAGTTTTTATTGGTCTTGAATCTGGTTCTCAAGATGTTTTGGATAGATATAATAAAGGAACAACAGTTAATGATAATGAAAAGGCAATAAACATTTTAGAAAATGAAGGGGTTCGTTGTCAACCTGGATATATTCTTTTCGATCCGTATACTACAAAAAAAGAGCTTCGAGCAACAATTAATTTTTTCACACCATATAAAGATAGACTATTTAGCTTTACAGAGGGATTATTAGAAACCCGATATCTCGAACTTCCAACTGGCTGTAAAGCATATGAGATATTTAAACATATACCTTCTTCGTTTTCGATGGTTACACCGGAATCATTTGTTGCAGAGAATTATTTTCTTAATAAAGAAACGATAAATATATATAACCGTTTTAATGAATTGATTATTAAGAGACCAAGAAAAGGCAGTATTTTTTCAGATGAGTTATCTGCTTTAGAAGTTGCAATTGAGGGTTAACGATGAAATTCAGTATAATAATTCCTACATATAACAAAGAAAGCCGTATTAAATTAATGCTCGAGTCATTATTGTGTCAAGAAGGCTTTTTGGAAAACAGCGAAGTTATTATAGTTGACGATGGATCCACGCAACCTTACGAACACGTAAAAAATATTTGCAACAGTTATTCAAATATACGTTATTATAAAACGGTTAATAAAGGTCGCGCTCATGCCAGAAATATAGGTGTAGCGAATTCCCGGTATGATTTGTTGTTATTTGTAGACGATGATATAATTGCTTCACCATATTTATTAACCGAACACATCAAATCTCAAAAAAAAGAGAATTCCATTGTTCATGGAAAAATTGTTAATTTTGTTTACAGCTACCCCTTTGCTGATCCAGTTGAAGGAATACTTTATGATGATGAAAAAATCCGATTGCAAAATAAACTTGATTTTTCAAAATTTATGGGTGATCGTTGTAAAGTTCTTTTAGAAGGATACTACTCAATATTAAAAAGTTGCAAGATAGGGTTATTAGAACAATATCTTATAAATATTTTCAAGTCAAACGAAAAAGAAAAAATGTGGCTCAGTTTTACAGGAGGTAATGTTTCCTGCCCCAAACATTGGATTGAAAAGATAGGCGGCTTTGATGAGGGTTATGGCTTGAATTGGGGTTGTGAAGATTTGGATCTTGGCTATCGTTTATTTCTTGCTGACTACCCGTTTAAATATATAGACCCAGGGGTTGTGTGCCATGTAGATCATAGGAGAGTTGCAGCGCATATTGAACATAAGAAAGCTAGTGAATATTTTGAAACAAAATATAATTGCAAAATATTCGATGAGATAAATACTTTGCTTTTTTCAAGGAGTGCATAATAATATGTTTTATCAGTTGCTCAAAGCTCATTGTGATATATGTCCAAACAAAATTGCAATTAAAAATGATAATTTTGAGGTCACATATAAGGAACTATTTAGTTTTATATTAAATATGGCTTATAATTTACATACTAAAAATATTTGTGAAGGTTCGGTGATTGTGCTTGGCGCAATGGATGAATATGATTTTGTAATTTACACATTGGTGCTTTTATCCATGGGATGTTGGATAGTTCCAGATCCAGATAATCAGGCAGAGGTTGTTTTTCAGAAAAATAATTGTAAGATTGATGTAAAAATCAATAAAGAAAACAAAAATCAAGGAAGCCTTCCACAGATAAATAAGGAGCAGTTTATAGAAATTGATACGTATCTTAATAAATGTGAATCCGGTGGGTTGTATCACATGACGTCCGGTACAACCGGTGAATCGAAAATATGTGTTAGAGATATCTCTTCGCTTATGTTTGAAGCGGAAAATTTCATTTATCATTACAACTTAAACAGCAAAGATATTATCGCTTCCTTTTGTGGTCTCTTGCATTCATTTGCATTTGGCGGATGCTTAATGACTTTTTTAAAACTTGGCTGCACGATTTGCCTAATAAAAAATATGACTTACCAAGATGCTATTAAATTTATTGAAAAGCAAAGAGTGACTATGGTTTTGGCTGTTCCATTTATCGTGAGGATGTTGAATATTTTAAGACTTCAGCAATCAACTAAATTGTCTAATGTAAAAGTATTTTTGGTTGGAGCTGGAAAAATGGAAAGGAGTCAATACTTCGCTTTTTATAAAAAGTACGGAATTTATTTATTGAGCAATTATGGCTCTACAGAGACAGGAGCAATATTATCTAGAACTAATTATAAGGCATATTCTTCTGTTGGAGTTCCGATGAAAAATGTCGAAGTCAAAATAATTGATAAACAAGGAAGAGATTCTAATGAAGGTCTTTTGTTTGTGAAATCAAAATCTATGATGATAGGTTATTATAATGATAAAGTATGTTTTGACCAAGATGGATATTACAATACAGGCGATATAGTAAGAGTGAGACAGGGGCGTTATTACATTGTTGGGCGTCAAAAATTGTTTATTAATATTGCCGGCAAAAAAATTAATCCGGAAGAAATAGAAACCATTATATGTGAATTGTCTGATGTGAATGAATGTGTTGTTGCCTGCGACAAATCGGCCACTGTTGAAAACAATACTACCGCATATGTTATCATGGTTTTGGGTAAAAATTTTGACGCTGAAAAAATCCGTAATTATTGCAAACAAAAATTGAAACCGCATCAAGTACCTATGTATTATCAAAATGTTGTTCAAATACATAAAGATGCTCAAGGAAAAATTAAAAGAAGTTTTTATTTTTATAAATAATTTGTGAGGGTTAATATGTTGTCAAAACAAGAAGAAAATATCCGAAATGTCTTGGTTATATCAGATATGGTTATAGAACCATTTTTAGACCAACAGGTCAAAAATTGTTTTGCAGATAATAAAATAAGACTAAAAACAGATTATGTGAATTATACTGAATACCTATCTTCCGATAAAGTTTCGTTATTTGAACAAGCTGATATTGTTATTGTTTGGTTGCGCCTAAATATAGAAGAATATATGATTGATGATCAATCAATGAAGTATAAACTTCTTGTGGAATCATATTATAATTTTTATAGATATATTAGTGATCATACATACGGAAAAATCATTTGGTTTGGTATAGACTCGTTATTCAATAAGCTAAACTATCTTTTTGGAAATGTATATTCCCCCTTAATGCAGATAGAAAAAATGAAAATAGAGTTATCACAGATATTAGGAGAAACAGTTATTCATATAAACACAGATAGGCTTGTGGCACTGAATGGCATTAACAACACTTATTCTATAAAATATTTATTAAGATGGAATTGTCCGTATAAAGAAATTTTTTTCGTTCTTGTAGCACAAGAGATAATGAAGCAATACAAAATTTTGTGTGGAATTTGTCCTAAATGCATAGTGTTAGATTGCGATAATGTTTTATGGGAGGGAATTGTCTCTGAAGATGGAATCGAAAATATAAAAGTAGGCGGAAATGGATCTGGAAAGATATATCAAGAATTTCAAAAGCATTTGCTTATGATGCATGATATGGGAGTTATATTAACAATTTGCAGCAAAAATGATGAAGAGGATGTGCTATCTGTATTTCAAAATCATAGCGCGATGATCCTGAAAGAAGAACATATTGCATGTTTCCAAGTTAATTGGGATAATAAACCTGCCAATATAAAAAACATATCTGAGAAATTAAAAATAGATGTGAATAGCATGGTCTTTATTGACGATTCTAGGTTTGAAATTGAATCAGTTAAATCAATGTTACCCGAAGTAAATAGCATTTTGTTTGAAAAAAACACTATATTTGAAAAATTATCTTGCTTTAATATAAATCATATAGCTGATAGTGCTTCAGTCGTGTTACGGAATAAGACTTATAAAGCCAACATACATAGAGAAAATTTTAAAGCTCAACATAAAAGCATGGATGATTACCTTGAGTCACTTAAACAATCAATTAAAATTAAGGAAGCATGCGAAACAGAATTATATAGAATTGCCGAGTTATCTCAAAGGTGTAATCGCTGCACTAATGGAATCCGATATAATATAAATCAACTAAATGATAGATTAAATAGGAAATCATATGTTTTATATGTTGTATATATCACTGATATATTTGGAGATTTAGGATTAGTTGGTGTAATGGGCATAGAAAAGCCATTGAATGGAGATATTTCAGAATCTGAGTTATTGGACTTATTTTGCTTATCTTGTAGAGCATTAGAACGAAATGTAGAAGATGCAATGATAAATCACTTGGCAAACACTCATACAATAAGAAGAATTAATCATTTTGACACGACAAAAAATTCGGCTATCTTAGAAAAATTACAACAACTGATAACGCAAGGAGAAACAAATTGAAAAAGAAAAGTAATATCTTCAGAAATAATATTTTCGTTATTAAAAAGATTATTTCCATTGATGCATCCAAAATTGTTTTTGATATTATTTATCAGGTATCTACAAAGTTTAAAATGTTCCTATTCGGAATATTTTATCCTTTGTTTGTATTTAGAGCTATCGAGAATGGAGATAGCTTTAATAAAGTGTTGCTTTATGTGGGGATTGCCTTAGGAATTAATTTACTTATTGATCTTTATGCAGGGCTATATTCCAATAAAATTGCTCCAATAAAAACTATTAATATTATGGGAGCAGTCAATAGAGAATTATATGATAAGAGCGCTCAAATAGAAGTTTCAAATTATGAAAACCCAGAATTTTATGAGCAATACAATAGAATGATGCAAAATGTTCAGCAACGCTTTTTGTCGGTAGAATCAAGTCTTCTAACATGTTTCTTTGATTGTGCTTACTTGATATTAACAATGAGTATAATGATTAATATTGACATTGCTATTATAGGATTTGTCATTGTACCTCTTTTGATTTCATTTTACATCGGGAGCAAAATCAATAAAACTCAATATAAATATAATGAAAAACAAACAACTGAAAATCGAAAAAAAAGTTATGTTACAAATATATATTTTTCAAAAGATTATGCCAAAGAAATCCGCTTGACTAAAATTGATTCAGTAATAAATATTTTTAATGAAAACGCTTTTAAAAAAAGTATAGAAAATGTAAAAAAATATGGTTGGAATCTTGGCCTAAAAAGAGCCTTAGTTGAGACTTTAGGTAGATATATAGTTTATATCGGAGCGTTAGCATATGTTACATATAATATTTTAGTAACCAAAAGTTTTAGTATCAGCGATTTCTACTTTCTTTTATCCTCTACAATAACATTATCGTGGTATTTAAATAGCACAATAAGAAACTTGTTAAGTATAAATGATAATTGTTTATATATAGACGATTATATAACTTTTCTCAACAAAGATAATGAGCAAACAGATGTTAATGATTTAATAAAGACTATTGATTCCAATGATATCACTTTTGAATTTAGAAATGTTTCATTTTCATATCCAGGAAGCAGTGATGTAGTTTTACAACATGTCAATCTACACATTACAAACAACCAGAAAATTGCTCTTGTTGGGTTTAATGGGGCAGGAAAAACAACAATTATAAAATTATTAATGCGTTTTTATAAAGTAACTGAAGGTGAAATATTACTTAATGGAATTAATATAGAAAAATACGATTTGATTACTTATAGAAGCATTTTTACAAGTATTTTTCAAGATTTTCAATTATATGCATATTCAATTGCAAAAAACATAGCGATGAATGATGTATATGATAATAAATTAATAAACGAATCTTTGCTAAGAGCTGAAATCTTGGAAAAAGTATCTCGGTTTGAAAATGAGAGCGAAACGATTATATCGAAAGAATTTGATCAAGATGGAATTGTTTTTTCTGGAGGCGAGATGCAGAAAATAGCACTTGCTCGCGCTTTTTACAATGACAGAAAAATAGCAATTTTTGATGAACCATCGAGCTTTTTGGATCCTTATGCTGAAAAGAAAGTTTTTGAGAAAATGATTGAAAATTCACAAGGGAAAATTGCCATATTTGTTTCTCATAGATTATCATCGGCTACTTTGGCTGATAACATCATTTATATTGAAAATGGGAAGGTTTGCGAGCAAGGAAAACATGGCGATTTAATGCAAATGCAAGGACGATACTATGAAATATTTAAATTACAGGCATCAAACTATATAAAATTGTAAATTCCGACCTGCGAGCCGACACTGCACGGCGAAATAGCCGCACCTTGCCGGAATTTACAAAAATCAGAGGTGTGAAATGAAAATTATTAAAAACGCGCTTTTCATGTTGAAATATCCTAAGCGGTTCATTCCTGTTCAAACATTTATGTATGTATTATTAGAAGTATTGCAAGATTTAAATGGGATACTTTTAGAAGTTATGTTAGTTAAGGTTATTATGGATGCTGTTCAGTATAATGAACCATTTCAAAACATTTTATTTAAACTTTTTATATTTGCATCTTATTTTGTTTTAATTCAATTTGTCTATAATTTATTCATGAGTATAGTGTGGGAAAAAGCGGTAATAAAATTAAATCACAATATTCAACTCATATTTAATAAACAGGCACAACAATTGGATGTTTGCGAATATGATAATGTTGAATTTTATGATGCATCTATTAAATCTGTTTCTGTGTGCGGAGCAAAGGTAATGGATGTGTTAAGTAGCGTTACAAACTTATTTAGGATGCTTGCCCGCTTAATTTTTGTTGTTGCTTTTTTGTCGTTCATAAATATTTATGTTATGATTTTAATTTTAGGATCATGTATTATTTCTCTCTTTATAAATAGAAAGACTAATAAAATAAGCTATGATCAATATATAGAAAACATGAAATATGATAAGCGACTGGGGTATATAGGACGTATTTTTAGTGGAATAGATTTTGTTAAAGACATTAGAATGTTTTCAAACTTTAAAAATGTTTTATTTGCAGAACATTTATCATTAAATAAAGAAAAAAAATCAATAACAAATAAGTATTGGAAGATTCTTTACACTTGTAACTTAGTAGTAGAATATCTTTTAGGCAGTTTTGTCCTCAGAGGAGTTGTAATATTATTTGTAGCCTACCAAATTATTATTTTGAAAAGTTTACCATATAGTGCTTTTGCTATTATCATTCCATCTATCCTTGATTTAAATGACAGTATGACAAATCTAGTTAATATAATACCGCGTTTTATTGAATATAACTATCATATTGAAAATATCAAAACGTTTTTATCCAAAAGAAGCAGAATGAAATATCAAGCATCAAATATAGATAACCAAAATGATTCAAAATCGATTGAATTGAAAAATGTATCATTTGCTTATGATGATGATGAATTGGTACTAAAAAACATTAATCTTTGCATAAGACCAAATGAAAGGATTGCGATTGTTGGCTCAAATGGTGCTGGCAAGTCTACATTAATAAAACTAATTACAAAACTATACGAACCAACCGAAGGCAACGTTTTATTAGGTGGCAATGATGTATCTTGCTATAAAAAAGAAGATTACTGCGCTTATTTTAAAACTCTGTTCCAAGATTTTAGATTGTTTGCTTTTTCTGTAGCGGAAAATGTATTAATGGATGTCGCAGATAAAAATGACGTGGATATTGTTAATAATGCCATAAAACAATCTGGTTTTAAAGAGGTCTTAGAAAACACAGAAAAAGATATTAATAGTGTGATGACTAAAATGTTTGATAAAGAAGGTCTAATATTATCAGGCGGAGAAACGCAAAAACTAGCAATATCAAGGGTTTTTACAAAGGAAAATGCAATATTAATACTTGATGAACCGTCAAGTTCGCTGGATCCGATTAGCGAATATAAAATGAATGATTTGCTAATAAATAGTTGCCCCAACTGTACCGTTATTTTTATTTCACACCGATTGTCAACGACCAGACGAGCTGATAGGATTATTATGCTTCACGACGGTGAGATTATTGAAGAAGGAAGCCATGATGAGCTGATGGAGCTAAATGGTAATTATGCAGAGATGTTTAATTTACAAGCTCAAAACTATAGGGATAATTAATTTTATAAAGGGGAATTGATTTTACAATGAATATCTTCGAAAACGAATGGGAAAAGTTTTATGATTTTCATGCGCCAAACTATTTGAAAAATCTATATACTGTTAATACGCTTCAAGAAGTCGAATTTATTATAAAAGAACTCCGTTTATCTCCGCCGCAAGAAATACTGGATGTTGGATGTGGAGTCGGCAGACATAGCGTTGAACTGGCAAAAAGAGGGTTTAATGTTTGTGGTGTAGATATATCTGAAGGGCAAATATACCAAGCTAATCTTAATGCAAAAAAAGAGAATGTTTCAGTAGAATTTATCAAGCAAAATGCACTTGAAATAAAAACAGAGCAGAAATATGATGCGATTATTTGTCTTTGTGAGGGAGGCTTTGGATTACTTGGTTTATCGGAAGAACCGTTATTTCATGATCAACTTATATTGGAGAATATTTATAGAGCATTAAAAAAGCATGGGGAGTTTCTCTTAACCGTTTTAAATGGTTACAGATTAATTAGAAAATATACAAACGATGATATAAAAAATGGACTTTTCGAACCCTATGACCAAATCGAATATCTTACTTTTAAGTCAATGGATCCAAAGGCCAGCGAATCAGAAAAAGTAAAACAAAAAGGATATACTCCGCCCGAATTAAAATTGTTATTGCAAAAGGTGGGATTTACTATTGATTTTATATGTGGTGGTACTGTTAGGCGTTGGGACAAGCACTTGCTTGAATTAGATGAAGTTGAAATAATGGTAAAATGCACAAAGAATTAATCTATGTATGGTATAATATAAATCTATAAAATTAATGGAGGTCTGAAGTTTTGGTTAATATGGAAACCTATGGATACAATCCATCTTATTGTATGGAAGATCCAGCCCCTTATCAAGTTGCGCGAGTAACATCTACGCATAAGAATATGTATAAGATTATTTGCGAACATGGTGAACGGAGCGCTATCCTCAAATCAAGTATTTATTACAATGAAAAAGTAGAGCAAAAAGAATCATTTCCAACTACGGGTGATTTTGTACTGATTCAATTTAATGAATCGGGAGATAGCATAATTGTAAAAACATTGGAGCGAAAAACGTGTTTTTCTCGAAAAGATCCGGATGCAGGACGAGGAGAACAAGTTGTTGCGGCGAATTTTGATTATGTTTTTATTCTGACTTCTTTAAATTATGATTTTAACTTGAATCGTTTAGAACGATATTTGGCTGCCGCTTGGAATAGTGGTGGACTTCCAGTTATACTCTTGACAAAGGCAGATTTAATTGAAGATCCACAAGAAAAAATAAGCTCAGTGGAAAAAATAGCTCCAGGTGTCGGCGTTTTTGCAATTAGTGTAATATCCGGTGCTGGTATAGAAAATTTATCAGATTATTTGCGTCCAAAAAAATCTATTGTCTTTCTTGGATCATCCGGAGTGGGTAAATCTACATTAGTTAATGCACTAGCCGGAAAAGAAATCATGTCTGTTAATACTATTCGAGAAGATGATTCAAGAGGTCGGCACACAACAACACATCGTCAACTTTTGCTTCTGCCTAATGGGGTTATTGTAATAGATACACCCGGCATGAGAGAACTTGGAATGTGGGATGCAAACTCAGGCTTAAGTGAAGTATATTCAGATATAGAAGAATTGCTTGCACAATGCAAATATAATAATTGTTCTCATACAAATGAACCTGGATGTGTAATAAGAAGAGCATTAGCAATTGGAGCATTAAGCATGTCAAGATGGAATAATTATCAAGCATTACAAAAAGAAGCGGCTTTTAGTAACGATAAAATTGCTTTTCAACGTGATAAAAAAGCTTTTTTCAAAAAATTGCATTCACAAATGACAAAAGAAAAATGGTGATTAAAACCATCATGAAAGGACGAACTGCTCATGATCAAAAAACTTCCTTTAAAACTAGATGCAGATATAACTACTGATTGCTGGTCATTTTATCATTTTTCTATAATAGGAGCTGACTGTACCCTTGATGATTGGATTGCAAATCATTACACTCAAATTTATTTAAATGAATCCGATTATGAGTGTCATTATGGGATGGGAGGAATGATATATAATCAGCTAGATTATTATGATTCAGTAATTAATACTGAACGCGCCTATATAAATGAATTCAAAGATGATGATGAAATCATTCAATTCATTATTGAAACAATTGATTCCAATAAATACATTCAGTTAGAATGTAATACCCCCACCTTACTTGATCACACAAGTGATATATATATTCACGAATTCCTTATTTACGGCTATGACTTGAAAGAAAAAGTTTTCTTTTGCCCAATTTATAATGAAATAATATGGGAAGAGAAAAAAATCCCTATGCAACATTTTATCGAAGCATATAACGCACGGAAAAGTTTAAAAAATGTCGTTATTGACGAACCCACATATAAAAGATTACGTAACTATACAATAACCATTTTTTCTTTGCGATCAAATTGTGAAATTCATTTAAGTGTTGAATTGTTATATGATGACTTGCAATATATTTTAATGGAGTCGTATTCTGAGACAAGATATACAAATCAGATTGATGTTACTCATAATGGTGTATTGTCTGTTTTAAAGGCATATATCAAATATTGTGACAGAATACTTAATAAGGAACTGTATTACGATTATACTAAATACAAATTTTCAATATCGTTGAAAACTCTATTTGAATATATAGCTTTATTATCTAAACGCATACGTATTTTAGAAAATCGTTTTAACTTAAATATTTCAGAAGAATTATATCAGAAATTAACTTCAATAGAAACTAATTTGAAGAAAATGTTTAATCTTTCTGTTAAATATTCAATTGATAAAAAGGAAAGAAGCATTTTACAGATAAAACAAAGATTAGAAAATGCAGTAGAAGAATTAAAATGTAGTTTGGATCATTTAATACCTTATTTAAAAAAATATATTGCCGATAACAAATAGAATTCTATCTATTGAAAAGGAAGAAAATATAATGATTGAAGATGAAATTCGCCAAATTGTTCTTGAAAATATAGAACAAAAGGAAAGCAATATAGAAATTAGTACGGAAACCAATTTGCAAGATATTGGAATGACCTCAATTTCTTTCATCAGTATTGTTGTGAAAATTGAAGAAAAATATGAAATTGAATTTCCAGATGAAAAGTTATTGATTTCTGAAGCTGGAACAATAAAGAGTATGTGCGAAATCGTAACCACAGTACTCTCTACCAAAAGTTAACTTTTCATTATATGAGTTAGGAGCGCACGAATGGCTTTATTAGGTATAATTGGCTGTGGGTGGATTGCTGAAAAAGCATATTTGCCTCTTATCGCAAAAATGAATGATGTTGATGTAAGTGCGATATTCGATATTGATTATCATAAAGCACTTGAAATTCAAAAAAAATATCGTGTACCGAGTATGTTTGACAATTTCGATTGCTTTTTATCACAACCGCTTGATGCTGTGATTATTGCCACACCAAATAATACGCATACATACTATACCAATATGGCTTTAAATGCTGGCAAGCATGTACTATGTGAGAAACCTGTTGCCCTTTTTAAAAACGATATAGAATCTACTATTGTTACAGCACAGACTGCAAACAAAATTTTTCTTCCGGCTTTTGTGAACAGATTCAGAAAAGATATCGGGAAGTTCAGCGAGTTAGTATCTTTGATTGGCGATGTTAAGGAGATTGAAGTGAACTGGATTCGAAAATCAGGTATCCCCCGCCCAGGTACATGGATCACAAACAAAGCAGCGGCAGGTGGCGGAGTATTGATAGATATTGGCACCCATGTTATTGACATCGGTCTGAGCTTCCTTTCAGATAAACGTATCAAATCGGTAAAATTAGATCAAGGGATTTCAAAGCAAACAGAACAGAAAAGGAGCACATTGGAACATTAATGATGAAAGCCGTCAGCTCAAATTTGATGTGGAGACCTGGGCGAAAGGTTAAGTTGCTTTTGTAAATGATTCGGTATTAAGATTCAACGTCAACTGGTCTTCGGATATTAGCGAGGATACCACAAGCATTAAAATAAATGGAGCTAAAGGAACGGTTGGTATAAATACATTGTTTGGGTTCAGTGATAATTACACGCGAGATAATATCGAGGTTCTTTATGAAGGGAAAAATAGCGAATGTGAAAAAACATTATATCCAATGAACAATACATTTGCGATGGATGCCTTTAATGATATGGTTAGATATTTTGTAAAAATAATCAATGGACAAGCGATAGGAATCCTTCAACCTTCAGATGGTGTTTATGTTGTTGATGTGATTGAACAACTCTACAAATCAATCTTACTGGAAGCGGGCGGATTATGAGTTATATAGGGATAGACGTAGGTGGCACTAACATAAGATACGCTTTCACAGAGGAATTCGATTTAAAAGTTTTAAATTGCCAGAAGAGACCTTTTGTGAAGACGGGAAATCCTTACTCAGAAATTGAAAAAAATATTTGTGAGATCATTGACACGGCTCGCGTTGATGTAAAAGGGATAAGTATTTCGTTGGCGGCTATTATGGATCGCAATACCGGAATAGTGAAAACGTGGCCGAACAACCCATGCTGGAACCATTACGAGATAGTTAAGCATTTAAACAATAAGTACAATGTCCTTATTGTTATTGAAGATGACGCCAATTGCGGATCCATCGGAGAGCATTTTTATTTACCTGTCGCAGTCAAGAATATGGCTTATATAACTATTGGAACAGGTATAGGCTGCGGAATAATTTTGAATGACGCTCTTTTTATCGGAGAAAACGGCTTCGCAGGAGAATTGGGTCATGTGTGGATAAGTGAAAAGGATAATAAATGCATGTGCAGTTGTGGAAACAAAGGATGTTTTCAATCAATGGCGTCGGGATCCGCCATATTAAAAGAATTTAATATGGCAGCTAGAACAAGCCTGAAATCCTTGGAACGAGTTTATGAGCTGTATACGCAAAGAGATCCAAACGCAGTTAAGTGTCTGTCAGACATGATAAATAATATTTCAAGGGTTATATATAACATTGTCATGTGCTTGGACATCTCGACTTTTATAATAGGTGGCGGTGCGATTAACATGGGAACTGAATTTGTTTCAAATATTGAAAGCCAAGTGAATAGTCGATTAAAAGTATTTGAACGCGATGTATCCATTAAGCAAGCCCAGTTGGGAGAATTTAGCGGTGTATACGGAGCATTACAGCTTCTTAAAAGACAAATCGTATAGAGAAAAGGATAAAAAAGCCTATGAACAAGAAAAAGATAGCAATTATAAACGGCCCAAATATAAACATATTAGGCAAAAGAGAGCCATCTGTTTATGGTGTTGTAGATTGGAATTCCATTGAAAATAAAGTTAAAGCATTGGGGCAGCAACTTAACGTAGAACTATTATTTTGTCAATCAAATCATGAAGGCGAAATTGTTGATTTTATTCAAAAAAATATGAATGAGCTATCCGGGGTAGTTATTAATCCTGCCGCTTTATCAAAGACAGGCTATTCAATATTGGATGCGATCAACGCCCTGATCATACCTTATGTAGAAGTACATTTAAGCAATATTATTTCCAGAGGTGGCTGGCATTCTGAATCTATATTCACCGAAACAGCTGTTGGATTTATCATGGGATTTAGAGGATATGTCTATGAATTAGGCTTACAATCAATAAATCATTATTTGGAGGAAAATAAAAAATGAAGAGATTAGCAATTAATGGCGGAAATCAGACAAAAACAAAAGCTTTCCCGAAATGGCCGCATTCCGATGAACGGGAAATCGAATTGGTGGGTGAAGTATTTTCTAGCGGAAATTGGTGGCGAATGACCGGATATAAAGTAAAAACCTTTGAGCGTAATTTTGCAGCCTTACATAATGTCAAATATTGCTTAGGAGTAACAAACGGCACACACGCCATTGAAATTGCTCTGACTGCTCTGGGCATCAAACACGGCGATGAGGTCATTGTGCCCGCAGTGACGTTTATTTCTACGGGATCTGCGGTCATCTATGTCAATGCTACCCCTGTTTTGGTTGATATTGATCCGGAAACCTTCTGCATGATTCCGGAGGCCTTTGAAAAAGCTATTACACCCAAGACTAAAGCTGTTATTCCAGTACATATGGCAGGGCATGCTTGTGATATGGGAAAAATCTGTGCAATTGCCAAGAAGCATGATATCAAAGTAATTGAAGATGCGGCACATGCCCATGGTGGCCAATGCAGCGGCAAAATGATTGGCTCTCTTGGAGATATGTCCATTTTCAGTTTTCAAAACGGGAAAATCATGACCTGCGGCGAAGGCGGCGCGCTCATTACAAATGATGAGGAGTTATACAAGAGAGCATATCTTATTCACGGCGTTGGGCGCCCGGACGGCGATCGTGTATACGAACATAGCGTTTTGGGATCAAATGACCGTATGAATGAATTTTCTGCCGCTATTTTGATTGCTCAACAAGAACGGTTGAGTGAGATGAATAAAAAACGGGATAAAAACGCTCTGTTATTGGATTCGTTATTGGTCGATGTCAAAGGAATCAAACCTCAAGGCCGTAAAGAATATGCCACGCTCAATACCCATTATATGTACATGTTTTATTATGATCCGAATTATTTCAACGGTCTTTCCCGGAAGGACTTCGTAGATTACCTAATTGCCGAAGGTGTGCCGGCGTTTATTTGCTTCCCTGTTTTGTCAGACACAACCTTCTTTAGACACAATGATTTTTACGGACGCATTAATGCGTTTGAGCAATTAGAGTCGAATGGTCTGTCCAATTCCAAGAACATTGCGGCGAATGTCGTGTGGCTCCCGCATTTCACTTTACTTGGAGATGAGCAGGATATAAACGAAATCGCTCATGCGATAAAAAAGATTCGGGAAGCGGTAAATACGAAATAAGAAGAGGTGACGCCGTTGTATAAGAATGTAATTTTTGATTTCGATGGGGTTATTATCAATTCCCATGACGTTCAAGTAAAAGCCTTAACCGAATCATTCAAAGCGGTTTGTGGAGAAGGTAATCCTCCGTATGATGATTTTTTCAAACTCAGTGGAGATAGTTTAAAGAACATCTTTGCACAACTCGGCTTACCTTTGGAAATGATCCCTGTTTATCAAAGAATAAGTAGGGAAAATATCAGTTTAATCAAGATCCACGAAAGCATGATTGAACTTTTACAGAAATTGAACGAAATTGGATGCAATTGTGCCCTATGTACAGGAAAAGATCGGAGTCGAACACTTGAAATACTTCGGTATTTCAATATGGAGCATCTTTTTAAGATTGTGGTTTGTTCGGACGATGTTGACAATCCTAAACCACATCCCGAAAGTTTGATGTTAATCATGAACGAATTGGGAGCATCGCTTGAAAACACTGTGATGGTTGGCGACGGAATTAATGATATATTATCAGCAATAAATGCCAACATAGAATCAATTGCTGTTATATGGGGAGATGTTCCAGAGGAACAACTTTCTATTGTAAGACCCACAGATATAGTAGGTTCTATTTTTGAATTAAATAATTTGCTTTGTAAGAAGCAATTCGAGTGTATAAACCTATGAAAGAATTGGAAATAGTTACATCTAATTTGAAATATAGTATTTTAATTCATAATGATTTTTCAATGATTAAAGATAAAGTCAAATTGCTTTTTAAAGGGAACCGGATTGTTATAATTACAGATGATAATGTTAGCAATTTTCATTTACACAATCTTTTCGAGTCATTGAATGACGATTCTTATGCTATTTATTGTCTACTTATTAAACATGGTGAAGAAAGTAAAAGCCATATCACTTTGTTTCAAATTTATGATTTTTTGGTGGATATAAATTTTGAGCGTTCAGATTTAATAATTGCACTTGGCGGAGGTGTTGTAGGTGATGTAGTAGGATATGCGGCGGCAACTTACCTAAGAGGAGTCTCGTTTGTTCAAGTTCCGACATCATTACTTGCTCAAGTCGATAGTAGTGTTGGTGGAAAAGTAGCAATAAATTATCGCAATATAAAAAATAACATAGGTGCTTTTCATCAGCCGGTTTTGGTCTATATAAATACTGAGGTTCTTAAAACGTTGCCTGAATGTGAATTCCGAAACGGACTTGCTGAGGTAGTTGTGCATGGAATCATACGAGATGCAAATTTAATTTCATTTGCAATTGATCATTTTAAGGATTTTCCTGATATCAATTATGATCTAATCGGAGAATTAATATATAGAAATTGTGAAATAAAGGCAAATATTGTAATGCAAGACGAAAAAGACAATGGGATAAGAAGAATATTGAATTTCGGGCACACAATTGGACATGCAATAGAATCTTCATACAATTATAAATACACTCATGGAGAATGTGTCTCTATTGGCATTGTTACGGCTTTTAAAATAAGCCTTCTTTGTCAACTGATTAGTAAAGAAAAGTTAGAATATATAAAAGATGTTTTAAAAACACTTAATCTACCAATTAAGATAGATAATATGGATTGGATTAGCGTAATAAATAAGATCGTTTATGATAAAAAAGTTAAATTAGGAGAACCTGTTTTTATTCTACCTACAGAAGCGGGAAATGTCATAGAATATAAAATCAGCACAGATTCACTTATAAATTACACTAGGCAATTAAATAACCTTTAAGTATTTTTTGAAGATTGGCAATAAGTAAACTTTGTGTAAAATATTTTCAAGGAAGTGGAACATATGGACAAGTATTTATTTACTTCGGAATCGGTAACCGAAGGTCATCCAGATAAAATCTGCGATAAAATTTCTGGCTCTATACTAGACGCTATACTGGAACAAGACCCTTATGGCCGCGTAGCCTGTGAAACATTTTGCACCACAGGACAAATCAATGTGATGGGAGAAATCAGTACATCCTGCTATGTGGATATTCCAAAGATAGTCCGCAGTGTATTGAAAGAGATCGGTTATGATAGTCCGAATCAAGGGTTTGATGGAAACACCTGTGCTGTAAACACTTCTATTGACGAACAGTCACCGGACATTGCGTTGGGCGTTGACCATTCCAAAGAAGATAAGTCCGGTTCATCTGCCGAGGAAGATTTAAACGGCGCCGGAGATCAGGGTATGATGTTCGGGTATGCCTCAGACGAAACTCCTGAACTTATGCCGCTGCCGATTTCACTTGCGCATAAATTAGCCAAACAACTTGCGAAAGCGCGAAAATCCGGTGAGTTTCCCTATCTTCGTCCCGATGGAAAAACACAAGTGTCGGTAGAATATGAGGATGGCATTCCCAAACGAATAGATACTATAATAGTGTCAGCGCAGCATCAAGCAGACGTGGACATGGATATGTGGAACAGAGACATCATCGAAAAAGTCATAACGCCGATTATCCCGATTAATATGATGGATAAAGACACCAAAATACATATTAACCCAACGGGAAGGTTTGTAGTTGGCGGCCCTCAAGGAGACACAGGACTAACTGGACGTAAGATCATTGTTGATACTTATGGTGGTTATGCACGACATGGCGGCGGCGCTTTTTCAGGGAAAGACCCGACTAAAGTAGACAGAAGTGCAACATACGCAGCACGTTATGTTGCGAAGAATATTGTGGCGGCGGAGTTGGCGAAACGATGTGAAATTCAAATTGCATATGGAATTGGTATTGCCCGGCCGGTTTCTATTATGGTAGATACGTTTGGAACAGGAAAATATCCTGACGGTGAAATTGCTAATGCGATAAATGAATTGTTTGATCTTCGCCCTGCTGCCATTATTAAAAAGCTGGATTTACAGAAACCGATTTACAAAACTCTTGCTTCCTATGGGCATATGGGACGGGAAGATTTAGGTGTGACTTGGGAAAAGACAGATATGGCGGATCGGTTAAAAGAGTATTTTTTTAAGCTATAATTATTCTATCGTAACCAAATGTAAAAAAGATTATTTCACATTTTTGTAAGGAGATTCGATGAAAACAATCTACTAAAGCATCTTAGTAGGATTCACCAAAACCAACTGCGAATACAACCTTTTCGCTATCCGTAATAATCTTGGTATAATCTCCCGAATAGACGGACACACTAAAAGAAAAAAGGAGTGTTCGCTTATGGAAATCAACAACAAAATACTGGAGGAATATTTCAGTTACCTGACCGTGATAAAGGCTCGGTCGCCGCATACGATAGCAGAGTTTCGCGTTGACCTTCGGCTCTTGTTTAAGTTTGTTTACAAACGCAGAAAGCCGTCAGCACCTACCCCCTCCGACTGTTCTTTCGCAGATATCAAGTTTATAAAATCAATCACACTGGAGGATATGTATGCTTTTATCGCCTATTTGCAGAAAGAACGTAATTGCATCGTTGCGACTTGTGCGCGTAAGATCATTTCTATCAGGCAATTTTGGAAATATCTCAAAACAAAAGCGCACCTAATTGAAAACAACATTACTGAAGAGCTGGAAGTCCCGAAACAAGCAAAGCGAATGCCGAAATATCTTAGCTTAGAGGATTCCATTCGTCTCTTGATGAGCGTAGAGGATTCCTCACGCAATTACTGTATTGTCACTTTGTTTTTAAATTGCGCCTTGCGTTTGGCTGAACTCACAAATCTGAATGTGGAGCAGATCAGTGCCCAGTCTGTGACGGTAATTGGCAAAGGCGATAAAGAACGCCAAATCTATCTGACGCCGGCAGCTAAAAACGCGGTAAACGCATGGTTGATTGACCGTAACAATTACCATGCGTTAAAAGAAATCCTGGGTCATGAATCTTTGAACACCACGCAGATCTACACGCACCTTGACGATCAGCAACTTCAAACAGCCGTCAACACGAATCCTCTGGCTGGAATGGTAAATCGAATGCAACATGGCTAAAATATTTAAAGAATTTGAGGGTTTCAAATGATGTATAAACCGCCCTAAGATACTGCGAAAACACTCAAGTTCAGATTATGAAAATACTGTGACCGTAAAGTATTATAAAATTATAAATGAGAAGTATGACATAAAGGAATATGAGGATTCTATAACTTGATATAGGCATATATCAATAAAAAGTGGTCGATAAGTTTTGGCTAGTTGAAATACAAATTCAATTATTGCAATGTTATTATGTGTTTTGGGAATTTGTATTGATAATAAATGGCTTTTGAATGAGGATACTGTGCTTTATCTTTAGCTAATAAAGGCGGGAACAACATGGAAAATAAAATTGAGCTGCCAATGAGGTATCCTCCAATAACATCAAGTCCGCCACATGCCGATTTGTTGTCGGTAATTATGACTGAAGCCGACAGTTATGATTGGATTATGATGAACTATATACAGTTAAGAATGGCACTTAATGTACCTTGTTTTGCTCCGTGCGGAGATTTTGAGAGATACCACGAAACAGCAACAAGTATATGGAATGATTGTCCTTGGGTAAGCAAACAAGTTATTAGTAGAGAAGTTATAAGCAGAAAATGGAACTCTTTCATAGAATTTGTAATTGAGAACATATTTACTAAAAACTATGTGTATGTAAATATTGATAGATACTATATTGAGGCGTATGACGACTATGGAAAGAGACACTTCAGACATGAAATATTCATATATGGTTATGACATAGAAAGTGAAAT
>JGI994J12354_10000654_pt1 | contig 34585 bp, 28 predicted proteins | sample IntmicLarv3ML3BL_FD_12354 | JGI IMG/M metagenome (IMG submission 12354) | reverse complement strand
GCCCGCCTGTACAGCCGATGGCGACGGTCAGGGTATGCTTGCCCTCATAGCGGTAGCGGGGCAGGGTGTAGGCGATTAAATCGTTTAGCTTTTGCAGATACGCAGAGGTGTCCTCCGCTTCAAGAACAAAGTCCCGCACGGCGGGCATCAGCCCAGTTTGCTCCCGGAGGGCGTCTATGTAATAGGGGTTTTTCAGGAAGCGCACGTCAAAAACAAGGTCGGCTTCCTTTGGGACGCCATGCTTATAGCCGAAGGAGAAGACGCTGACGGCCATGCTTTCTTTCTCATCCGCATCCAAGAACGCATGCAGCAGCACCTCCCGCAGAGCATTTGTGCTTAAAACGCTGGTGTCAACCACGTAGTCGGCGGCGCGTTTCAAGGTTTCAAGCTTCTCCCGCTCAGCATGAAGGGCGTCAATAAGCTGCATGCCGTCTTCCTGCAGGGGATGACGGCGGCGGGACTCTTTATAGCGGTTTAGGAGCGTTTCCTCCGCCGCTTCTAAAAACAGAATTCGCACGGTCAGCCCGGGCTTTTCGATGTCCTTTAGGATGGGCAGCAGCAAGTCAAGATGCGCGCCCACACGTACATCGGCACAGAGGGCAACCTTGTCGTACATGTCCTCTGCCCGCAGGCACAAGTCTGCGAAGGTGGGAATCAGGTCGGTAGGCAGGTTGTCCACGCAATAAAAGCCGGCGTCCTCGAACATCTCAAGCGCCCGGCTTTTTCCCGCGCCGCTGCAGCCGGTAACAATGACGAATTCCATAGTTTTGTCTTCCTTACTTTTTTACTTCGAGGGAGCTGTGACGGGGGGGGGTGCCAGATTGACTATCCGATTATACAGATTTGACTTTTTTAACAGGATAAAATTCCGCAAGCAATTTTACATAATCGGTCAGTTTTTCTACTGTCGGATTCCAAAATTCAAATACAACTCCGCTGCATTTTTCGATTTGTTTGTCATCAATTGTGTAGGTTTTTCTCATTCGGCAGTTCTCCTTTTGTGGATTGCAACTGCAATTGCCGTGATTATTCGTAAATACATCCTTGATATGATCAGGCACATTTTCTATATAGGTTTTGTGCTTATCGACATCATTGAAAAACAGCCGCAATACAATTTTGTTTTCCGCTATGTAAAAACGGGCAATAACTTTCTTATTCTTTGCACCTGTTTTGGAATAAACAATCATATATTTCGCCCAAACATAACCTTCACCGATACCACCACCGGAATCATACCCAAGCTTCCTGATTTCTTCGTCAAAAGATATGATGAAAGTTTTATCTGCTTTGGAAATGATATTAAACCTTTCTTCTGACATCAGTTCCTTCATCTCTTTGCGCTCCGTCGCCATACAATATGTCGGAATTGCTTCTTTTATTGTTTTTCCGATTTGGGTTTTAAGCCAGCATTGGAATTCACAACTCGGCAATTCTTTGCCCGTTGCTTTTTCAAAAAATTCAATATATTTTGTTAATGAAACAGATTTCCCGACTTCAATTACAGTATCTTCAGTAATGGTACTTTTGCTCATATCTATTCCCCTAACGTATATTAGATTTTTCGCTACACTCAGAATAATATATTATGTTTCCACGACCTGCGTCACGATTATGTCAAGTACAGACTAAAATTTTGCGATAAATCGAAAAATCGGCGTAGGGACGAACTGTGTTCGTCCGTTGGTTTGAATAATGCGGACGAACACAGTTCGTCCCTACAGTATACCCACCTTTCCGATTTCACGACCTACGCCACCCGTATGTCAAGACAGAGACATAAAATTATCGCAACTGATTACGTAGCTAATCGATTTTATTATACTTATTCTTTCACCTCAAAAGTGAATTGACATGGAAGTTCGCCGTTTGAATCTAAAGGTGATGAGTTTATTTTCTTTAATTTCAATGCGACTCCAAGCATATTTTGGTAATGATACAAAAAATGTCCGGCGCAACACCCGCAATAGGTTTTTGATACAGTGAATGGCTGTTTTAATTTCTTTATTGCACCACAAGAACAAGTTGTTTTCCCTTTATGCACTCCGTTTTGATGACCGGACATGGTAACGGTAAATGAACCATCGTTGTTTAGAGTTGGCGACATCATATATTCTACAGTTTTGAATAAAGCCAACTTTTCAGCAAGACTTTTATTTTTATGTTCATTTGCGAATGCTTTGCAGTCTTTATCACGCTTACCACCCTTACTACAGCCCTCTTTCTCTATTACCACATACTTTTGTTCATCTGTGAGCAATTCATCCATTTTGTCGATTACCGCAACAGTTGGCAAAGGGTTATTTCCCAATGTACTAGCTGCAAAATCAAACTGATCTAAAATTTCCTGCGGGATTTTCATTTTCCTCATAGTTTCACCCATGCGCTTAATGTTTGGCATTTCAATAGCTCTCCTTCCCAAAACATGAACAATATAATTGTTGTGCTAGATATCATGATAATCATAACTTGGTTAGCCCTATCATATCAAAAGGAATAAACGCAATTTCACGACCTGCGCCACCCGTATGTCAAGATAAAGACACAAAATAAATTTGGATTAATCCATAATTTCATACACAAATTCACACGGCTTCTCGCCATCTGAATTTGCTTTTGATGAAACGATTTCTTTTAATTGTAGTTTCACGCCAAGGGCAAATTCATGAGTATATCGAACATGCGCACCGCAACAACCGCAGTATGTAAGTGGAAAGTTGTATGGTTTAAGTTTTTTGATAGGAGAGCAAGGACAACTCCAATTCCCCTTATTACCGTCAAATCCGAATGTTAGTGTAATCGTCCCGTCATCGTTCAAGCGACATATATCTACTTTATGACCTGTTTCTAGTTCGGACATAAGATTTATTCTATCCGAAAGCGTTTTATCAGCATATTTTTCGCCGAATTTACGAAATGCCGCAGATGTTTTATTCGAGTTGTTGCAACCTTGCTCGTTCATGACCGCAACACATTGTTCTTTTGATAATTGCTTGTCCATACCTTCAATAAACGCCACAATTTCTTCCGGAGTCGCCTTTTTAATTCTGGACATGGGGAGCCGGGAAATGATTTCATCAGGTATTCCCTGTTCGCGCATAGTTTCTAACATTTTTTCAATTTTTGGCATGATTCAACATCTCCTTTCACACATAACAAATCCCGTTTTCACGACCTGCGCCACCCGTATGTCAAGACAAAGACATAAAATAAAAATCTATTAACCGCAGAAATTATTTATTTTATAATCCGATAATAGTCCAAAAATAATAGAACTGTCTTAAAATTTATCAAACGCAATAAACTCATTATTCATTGTAAAAGCTGAAAAATACTTATTTAATGAAGTCCTTATTTTGCGATAATCGGGACAAAAAAATCAGTTAAATTATAACCCATTTTTTCCTTGAAAATTTTAGGTGTACACACATGAGACATTTTATGTCGATCACTTATTTCTTCAAAATATCCACTATCTTTTACCCATTGAGAAATCATTTTTTTTACTCTGTTCATATCTTCTTCGTTCCCGTCTTTGGCTGTTCCCACAGCATATAGCCCACCGGGAAAATCAAACATTTCATATTCCCCAAAATCGGTAAATTCTTTTGGAACAGCAATAAGTCATATCATACAATTGTTATATTTATCGCTGTACATGAAATCGCGGGGAGTGATGTAATCCTTCATATCAATCTTACTCCACCAATTATCAAACTCGTTTAATTCATTCATGTTTGTAATAGGACCTGAACTTACCATTTTCATGCTTGGGAAATTAATAACTCTAATGTTTTCCATTTTTTACTCCTTTATGTTATGCGAAATTTTATACCCATTTCACGACCTACGCCACCCGTATGTCAAGACAAAGACACAAAATATATGCGATACTTACGCTATATATTCATACTTACCCGCTGCAAACATAATCGGCTTTCCCTCAGCATCCTTCGCAAATGTTGCCTCAAATTCCTCGACCTTGGTAAATCCAAGTTTATGTAGTAACTTTACTGATGAAATATTGCAATCAGCCGTACCTGCTTCAAAATGTCGTGTGCCCAGAATATTAATACAGTGTTTCATAAGCGCGCGGCATGCCTCATATGCATATCCTTTATTCTGGTAATCAGAATGAATTGTGTACCCTAATCCTCTTATTGTTTCATCGTTGCTGCCTGCGCACACGAATCCAATGACTCGTCCTGTTTCCTTTAGTTCCACAGCACACCAACACCACGGCTCTGTGCTCATATAGTATCTCAAGATTTCTTTCATAGCAGCATCGTCCGTTGGCCACTGTGTGTCATAGAGTGCATATTCTGATGTCATTTTATCACAAATCAGCACAGTCAAATCATTAATGTCGCCATCCACAAAGGGTCGAATTGTTAGCCTTTCAGTTGTAATTTTATTATCATTCATAATGCATTTCCTCCACATTGTATTTCGTCACGCCAAATAATTTGCTTTCACGACCTGCACCACTCCCCCGCAAGCATCGCATAAACAACCGTAGCATGACGCGGCCTGCCCCCAATGATCAATATGCAGCAATTCACTCCCTAAAACGCCATCCGCTCAAATCCCAAAGAGCTAACCGGCGGCAACAAAAGCATCTCCCGCGCGGTATTCACATAATAGCGGTAGTTTTCCAGCGGCACCCCGTTCGGGATACGGTGGTCAATACCAAAAACCGTCCCGCCGCCCATAGTTTCGGCGCAAATCTTATATTCAAGCTCCCGCAAAATATCCGCCTTAGTCCCCCGCAGCACATACTTGTCAATGCCGCCCTTAAAAGCCAGCCGCTTTCCATACTTCTTACGCAGGGAAACAATATCCATCCCCGCCCCCGGCTCACAAGGGAAGCTCATATTAATCCCGCAATCTAAAAAGTTGTCCAGCACCGCGTTCATATCCCCGTCGCTGTCCTGGGAAAACAAAGTGCAACCGGCATCTTTCAACGGTGCCCAAACCTTCTGATAATACGGCAGCAAGAACTGCGTAATTTGCGAAGGCCCGAAAAGAGGTCCAGACTTCCCTGCCATATCCTCATGAATAGAAAGGCAGTCAATCGGCACAATAGCCAGCACCCGTTCAAGAACCTTCACACATAAGTTCCCGATTGTGGCAAGAATGTCCTCTATAAGTTCCGGCTCCTCATAAGCCGCAATACAAAGCCCTTCCTCACCAAGAAGCTGCCGAGGCTCGTCAAAGCCGCCGGGAACCCCCATAACTGTCAAATACCCCTTCTCCCACAAAGCTCTCTGCCGCAGAAGCTGCTCCTTATCAACCCGATCCTCCGAAAAAGCATACCAATGTTTAATTTTCAACCAGTCATCCATCGTCGCCACCGGGTGCGTAAGCGGCAAGGGAATCGTCGCACTATCCTTGCAAAGCTTGCACCGCCGCCCCATCCCGTCAAGGGTAATCTGATACTCTGGCGTATCCTCCAAAATAACATCAGTCATCCCGGTATTCGCAAAACACTCCGCCGAAAGAGAAGTCTTCAAAACATAGTCCCAGTCAAAGCCCTGCAATGACAGCTCCGCCTCACTTGCTCCCTGCAACGCCCATTCCGCCTCAAGCCCGATAAGCGGCCCAAACAGCTCACAAAACATCTCCCGCCCGGTGTATGAAAAATTGCAATGTGCAATATACTCTTCCCGCTGCCAAATCATAAAAAACCCTCCAAAATCAAGTATAAAATAAGTATACCACACCATAAAAATAAAGCAAGAAAAGTTGTAAAAAAAGATTGAAAAAAAACCAACCTTATGATATACTAACTAAGATAAAAAACCTATAAACAAAGAAAGAAGGAACATAAACCATGAAAAAAAGATTACTTGCACTGGCACTTGTGCTCACATTCGTCCTGCTTTTCACAGCATGTGACGAAATCGGCAGCACATTCAGCACGAACCCGGAAGACGTTTATTCTGAATTAGACACCCTCGTAAACAGCCCTGACCGCACAACCAACCTGACCGGCAGCTTTACGTTCGTCGCATACATCGCCTGCGAGCCCTTTGAACAAGAGCTGGAAGGCACCACCTACATGTACCAGGAAGTGTACATTTCAAGAAACCTACAGAACTCCATCTACCTGGATGTCACCGGCATAACAGAAACCCTGCCTGAAAACAGCTACGCAACCATTACCGGCAAAATAAACGGTAGCATTTATTGGACAGAAGACAACAAAAAAGTGGAAGTACTGGACATCAAAGCATCAAAAATGGCAGCATTCACCCCCTCAGAGGACGAACCCAACACAGAAAACAACCTGCAGCTGTCAAGACTCAGCACCAAAGGCACCTATGAATTTGTCGGTGCACACCGCGCAAAGAGCAGCTTTGAAGATGTAATCGTGCTGTACTTCAACTACACAAACACAGGCGCAGACACAAACACAAAAATAAACGACGTAGACTATATGCTGACCAAAAAGGCAGACATATACCACGGCGATTCGAAACTGAAAACCACTTCCCAAAGCGCTAAAGAGCTTGATCCCAACGCGCTGAACGCAACCGATATGCAAGCCTACACTTATTCCGGCAAGACACAGCTCTACTACATGACCTTCGCCGCAAATAAAGACGTTGCCGCCGACGAACCCATCTACATCGAAGTCTACAACGACAACTTCGAATGCACAAATATCATTGAAGTTCCCGTATCCAAAAACCTGGCGGCTATGAAGGGCGAATAAATAATAAAACCACAAATTCGCTGCAACGGACAGCAGGAGGAACAAGGCATGCTCAAAAAACTTACAGCACTCGCCGTAGCAATAATGCTGATTTTACCTGTAATTCCGGCATTTGCATTAGATACAGAAGCGACGCTGGACGGTCTGGTTGTCGTTCCGATATCAGCTTACAAAGTGAATGAGCTGTCTGTTCCTGCACCTACGGTCATCTGCTCAACCGTAAGCGAGGTAATCTCCGCTTGCGATGCTGCGACACCGGGTACCATTATCGGTATTACTTCCGGCACATATGAAATGTACGCCACCCATCCAATATATGATTATGATTATTCCGCAAAATTCAATTTTAGCGGCAAAGATGACGTTGTACTGCGCAGTGTTACGGGAAACCCCGATGATGTTATCCTTGTAGGTTCAGGCTTCCATAAAAGGGATCCCTTTACCGACCCGGTTGACGAACTATTTACATTGCAAACGATGCAAAAAACATCACCATCTACGGCATCACCATCAAGGATTCAAACTGCCACGGCATAAAGATAGACGGCTCGGAAAAGCTGGATAATATTATCATTGACAACTGCAAATTCTTCAATATTAATGAACGCATGATAAGAGCATATCCTTCCAGCAACCCCAAACGAGGTCTCCAAAATATTCGAATCACAAACAATTGGTTTGAAAACGACATGATTCCGGTTCTCAGTGATTATGACGTTCGCCTTAACGGCGACTTCATTGGCGGAATGGACCTTATGAACATAAACGGCGCGGTTATTTCCGACAATACACTCGTCAACATCCGCGGCTACATGCGCGGTGCGCGCGGCGCTATCCTCTGCTGGAACCGCAGCAAAAACGTCACAGCAGAGCGAAATCTTATCATCGGTTGCGACCGCGGCGTTTGTTTCGGCAGCCCGCCAACTAGTGAAGGTTCACCCATTACCGAACACATGGACGGCGGTATAATTCGAAACAATGTGGTCATTGATGCACACGATGTCGGCATTGAACTTGGCCATGTCGGACGGATAAAAGTGTACAACAACACCGTTATGAACCGCTTACAAAAAGAGGGCCACGGCATTACCCAAAGCTTCACGCTATGCGAAGAGCTGGATGTAAAAAACAATCTGGTTTGGAATAAAATCAACTGCCCTGACGCCATTGTTGAAAATAACCTGTCTGACTTTGACGCATCGTATTTTGTCGATGTCGATACCGGCGACATGAACCTTACCGAGCTAGCCGTCAACGCTCTCGGCAAAGGGATGCCCCTCACGGAAGTGACGACAGATATCACCGGCGCAACAAGAAGTGCAACAACACCCAGCCTTGGCGCTTATGAGCACAAAGAGGGCATGCTCACTGAAATCCTTTCCTATGACGGCACGAATGTATCCATTTATGCAAATAAAGACTACACAAACGTCACGATACTCATCGCCTTCTACGACGGCGACAAACTAATCGCAGTGGAAACAACAATCGCAAACCTAACCGCAAAAACCACAAACAGCATTCCGCTGCCCTTCGCACATACGAGCAACATCAAAATGTTCCTATGGGAAGACATGGACACAATGGCACCCATTTGTGAAGCATTGACGCAATAACACTTTAAACACAACAAAGCCTCCGTAAGAATTCTTACGGAGGCTTTTACATATTCATTTACTGCAGCGCCACACACAAAGCATCCCAGTCAGAGCGCAAAATCGCATAGCCGGCAAGGTCAATAAGCACCCCTTGGTTGTCCAGCGCAACCTGCCGCCTGACCCCTTCAAAACGCATCCCGGCCTTCTGCATAACACGCCCGGACGCCGGGTTATCTACATGATGACAAGCCTCAATCCGATTAAAACCCGCTTGCAAAAACAAAAACTCTTCCACCGCCAAAAGCGCCTCACTCATGATGCCGCGATTCCAAAACCGCCGCGAAAGACAATACCCAAGCGTAGCGAAATTCCGCCGTTCATCAACCGAAACAACCGCAATCGTCCCAATCGCCGTCCCGGCATATTCAATGCACCAGTGAAAAAACTCCGGTTTTTTCAAGTCCTCAAGCCAAGAAGCAATAACAGTCTTCGTCTCCGCCAAATCCGGATGCGGCAACCAAGGCAAATACCGCGAAACCTCCGGGTCAGAAGCCCAGTTAAAAAACATATCCTCCGCATCGTCCATGCGAATCGGCCGCAAGGTCAGCCGTTCGGTAACCAGCACCTGCGTCCCAACCGCAATCATAGCAGTTCACCATACCGGCGCACAAACAGCTTCTTCAGCACTGTAACCACAACCATGTAGCAAAGAATAGTCAACAGCAGGAACGGGAAATACGTCATCGGCGGCAACATCTGCATTTTCAACAACGTACCAAGTGACGTATACGGAATCACTGTCCCCACAAGAATACCCATCGAAGTCAAGAAAGTCAGCTGCCAGGATGCCCGACTTTGAATAAAAGGCAGCCGCGGCGTCCGAATCATGTGAATAACAAGCGTCTGCGACCACAGCGATTCAATAAACCAGCCCGCATGGAAGAGCGCCTGGAAGGAAACCTGTTGCGAAGCAGACAGCTCCCCATAGGGAACCCCGCCGAACACCATAGGACAAAGCACAAAAAAGAGTGCTAAATACGTGGTAATATCAAAAATCGAACTTGTCGGGCCAATCCAAATCATAAAGCGCGTAATCGACGAGGCGTCCCACTTGCGCGGTTTTTTCAGATATGCAACATCCACATTGTCCCAAGGAATGGTAATGCACGAAACATCATAAATCAAGTTCAAAACCAAAATCTGCAATGGTAACATTGGCATAAAGGGCAAGAAAGCACACGCCGCCAAAACCGAAAGCATGTTACCGAAATTAGAGCTGGCCGTCATCTTAATATACTTAATAATATTGGCGTAAATCTTGCGACCCTCAATAACACCCTGAACAAGAACATTCAAGTCCTTTTCCATCAAAATGATATTGGCGGACTCTTTGGCAATATCCACCGCCGTGTCAACGGAAATACCAACATCCGACGCCTTCATGGCTGCCGCATCGTTAATACCATCGCCCATAAAGCCAACCGTATGCCCGTTTTCACGCAGCACCGTAACAATCCGCGCCTTCTGCTGGGGCGACAGCTTCGCAAACACATTGGTTGTTTCAACAGCACTTTTCAGCTGGGCATCATCCATCCGTTCAACATCAGAGCCCAAAAGAATACCATCCACTTTGATACCAACTTGACGGCAAACCGACTTCGTAACAGCATCATTATCACCCGTAAGTACCTTCACCGTAACGCCATATTCCTGCAATTCAGCAATAGCATCCTCTGCACTATCCTTAGGCGGGTCAAGGAAGGTCAAGTAACCAATCATAACCATATCGCACTCATCCGCAACCGAGAAAGCACCCTCCGGTGCCGGATTGGTCTTCTGTGCAATGCCCAAAACACGCATACCATCCGCATTATACTCCCGGCAAGTCCTGAGAATCTCCGCTCGAATCTCGTCGGTCATCGGCTCAACCTTACCCTGGTATTCAGCAAAGGAGGAAATCGAAAGCATCTCCTCAATAGCACCCTTGGTAATCAACTGCGTCTTCCCGTTTCCGTCCTCAACCACAACGCTCATGCGCCGCCGGTTAAAGTCAAAAGGAATTTCATCAAGCTTCTGATAATTGGTCCAAAGCTCCTGCATATTGTTCTGCGCGGCATATTCAATAACCGAAATATCCATGAGATTTTTAAGCCCCGTCTGGTAGTAGCTGTTTAAGAAAGCATGCCGCAGCACCCGCATATTATCGTTGCCGTGAATATCAAGATGATACTCAAGGATAACCTTATCCTGCGTAATCGTCCCTGTCTTATCGGTGCAAAGAATATCCATGGCGCCGAAATTCTGAATGGAGTTCACATCTTTAACAATAACCTGCTTCCGCGACATAGCAACCGAGCCCTTGGTCAGGTTTGCGGAAACAATCATCGGCAGCATTTCCGGCGTAAGCCCCACCGCAATGGACAAGGCAAAAAGAAACGCATCCTGCCAAGACGACCCCGGCTTAAACCCAAGCACAACAAAAACCACAGGAACCATCGCAAACATAAAGCGAATCAGCACCCAGGAAACCGAGCGAATCCCCTTCTCAAAGCTGGTAACCGTCCGCTGGGTCTGCAGCTGTCTTGCAATGGTGCCGAGAATGGTGTCGTCCCCCACCGCCAAAACAATGGCTGTAGCAGAACCCGAAATAACCGTACTGCCCATAAAGGCAAGATTTGGCAACTCCAAAGGATTGGTCGGCTTATTGCTAACCGGCGTGGAAAACTTTTCAACAGGCTCACTTTCACCCGTCAGCGACGACTGGCTGATAAATAAGTCCTTAGCCTGCAAAATACGAATATCCGCCGGAATCATATCTCCGGCCGCAAGATAAATAATATCGCCCACAACCAACTCATCCATCGGCAGTTCAAGCCGCACAGGAGAAACCTCTTCCGTATCCTCATCCTGCACCTGCCGCTGCACCGCCACCGTTGTTTCAACCATTTCGGTAAGCTTTTCAGCCGCATTCCCGCTGCGCATTTCCTGGAAGAAACGCAACAGCCCGCTAATTGTCACCATCGATAAAACGATAATAACCGTCGGCATTTCATTCGAGAAAAAGGATACAACCGACAGCACAAACAGCACAACCGTAAACGGATTTACGAATGCCTCAAATAATTTTTTCCAAATCGTTTCCTTGCTTTGCGGGGTCATTACATTTTTGCCGTGTTCCTCACGCATGTCATCGACCTGCTCCTCGTCAAACCCCAAGTAAGTCGTATCATACTGAATGAGTAACGTATCCGGCTTTTTCATTGACGCGTTGAGCAGGCGTTTTTTCGCCTTTGCCGCACCGGTCAATCCTTGATTCTTCTTTTTAGCCATAAAAAAAACCTCCTTTAATTTTTTCTGAATTAAAGTAAGGCATCGAAAGCGGGAGCGCAACAAATTGTTGTTAATCCCTGATAGAAATGCAGAAAGAAGATTCTATACTTCTATCAAGAATTAGCATCACCAAAATCGCTCCGGACAATCTTTGCCGTTACTACTACTGCCAGCGTCCATAAACTCACCTCCATAAAAATAAGAACCATGACCCACCAACGCAATCAAAGATTGCGGGTGGGGCCCCAGAACCTTGTTGTTTCACAATAAAAAAATCCACAACATTGCATCAAACAATGTTATGGACACTCAAAATCCCAAACTCCCCTAAAAAAACGGAAAGCCCTTTATAACATCGTTCAAGCTTTAGCATCATAGGGCAATGAAATTGCGTTAGTTTACGCCTTATTGTCGACATAAACTGTTGACCGGCGAGAGCAGTGTCTCCACTGTTCTGCGGTAGCAATCCGTATCCCTATGGTAGCCTCACCTACCGAGTACTTTATTAGTTTATCACAGAACCCGCTGATTGTCAACTAAAATATTAAAAAAACGCATTCCCCTTTGCGTAGGGGCGACTATCAGCCGCCCGCTCCCCCGTCCCCATCAGTCCTCCGCCGCACACGGCATGTAAATAGATGACACAAAAAAGCCCCCGGCACAAACCGGAGGCTTTTAAAAAAATCAATTAATAAACACGATTCAAAATTCCATAAATAATCTTGGCCGATTGCGCTCTTGTCGCATTCTGCTTAGGCGAAAAACTACCATCCGGCATACCCGCAATAATATTTGCTCTTTGCATAGTGCCGACAGCCGCCTGCGCCCAGGAAGAAATCACATCCGCATCCGTAAAAGTAACAGCGGGAACAACAGGCAGGAACGCCATATCCACACGGCTAACCATCACCGCAATTTCCTCACGGGTAATGTTCTTGCCGACGCCAAAGCTGCCATCCGCGTACCCAAGGATAATGCCCGCCTCAACAGCACTTGCCAGATAGGGATAATACCAAGCGCCGTCTTGCACATCGGTAAATTCGCAAACTGCATCTTCGTCATAAAGACCAAGCGCACTAACAATCATCTTACAGAACTGCTCTCTTGTAACAGAACCGTCCGGCTGGAAAATCGTATCACTCATACCGTTTAAGATACCCTTCGCAACCAACGACTGAATATACGGTGCCGCCCAAGAGGTCGCCGCCACATCAGAAAAAGCAAGCGCAGCCGCCGAAACCGAATATACGCCATTTCCGGCAGCAAGGAAAACCAAATTCTTCCCATCAAACATACTCTGCAAAATCGGCGTCTCACCATCATACGCAACAGCCGCCATATCTGTGGTATAGAACCCTACAATAAGCCCGTCAACAACCACACCGTCAATCGCAATGGAACAATCAAGAGTATTGCCGTCCTTCTTCAGCGTCAGCACAACAAAGTCCGACGCAACAGCCGCACTGTTCAACACAGTTTCATGTCTAAAGCCAATCACACCAATAGGCGTACTGATATTGGTCTTAAAAACTCCTGCATAAAACGCTTCATCAACACTGGAAACAGGTATCTTTATGGTATATTCAGAAACCTCGCCGGGCACATCCAGGGTAATATTCATGCCGTCTGTTTCATAAGCTGCACGAGAAAGATTGTTGGTAAAAATCTTTGCAGGTACTTCATAGGTAAACGCGTTAGCGTTCTGTCGTTCCATTTGAATCATAACCGTTGAAGGCAATCCAAAATTCACAACAGACTCCGTTGTGCCGGGGTCGTCGCCCGTACCGGGGTCATCACCTGTACCGGGGCCAGTACCCGGACCAGTACCCGGACCTGTACCCGGACCCGTACCAGGGCCTGTACCAGGACCTGTACCAGGGCCTGTACCGGGGCCTGTACCCGGACCTGTACCAGGATCATCACCGGGATCATCATCGGCGTCAGTTCCGCCTTCACCGTCTTCCGTCACGGTAATATCATCCGCATCAATATCATCCGGCAGAAAAATATCTTCACTGTCGCCGAAATACATAAACCCGCCGGGTGCCGTCTTATCATACACAGCATGGCTGCTTGTAGCAAAACAAATTTCAGCGTCGCCCGTAGCAATAGCCTTAAAACGAATGGAAATCAGCGTCTCATTGCCAATCGCTTTGGCATCCGCGGCGACAAACATCATCTTATAAAGTCCGCCCTCATTGTCCAAAAACGGATACTGCGCATTTTCAAAAATGGCACCATTCCAGTACAAAGGGTCTCCGCTTGCGTTGGTGGCGGAGCTTAACGCCTGCTTTGGAATAACACCCGCGCTGCCGTTCCTGAATTCAGCTGCCGATTTCAGGCCGCTTGGCACCTCTGTGCCGCTTGCGTCAACCACCTGTACAACCGCAGGGTTAAAGTGAAGGGGCATTGCGATAATAGCGGGTGACATGTCCGCAAGGGAAATTGTCACCTCAAAGATATCACCGTCAGCCACAATCGTGTCAGGCGTATAAATAGATACGCTTCCGTTACCCGCCGCAAAAACAGGTAAAGCCGACAGCAGCATTGCTGCCAAAACCAAAATGGAAAGTATACGTTTCATGTTACTTTATTCCTCTCTCTTATAGTAAAATTCCCTAATCTAAATCAAAGTCAATATCCTGCCCGTACCCGGTCCAGTCTTCAACGATACCCGACTTATTTCTGCGAACATAGGTATGTGAAATCGTTGCTTCCTGCACCTCGAAATATCCCCAGTGATTCACAGGCAAATCCGGCCAACGGATAATCATCGAGGGAATCAGCCCCTCTATATCCACATTCCGCTCAAGCACACTGTTAATAAGCTTCATAGCCTCGGTTCTCGTAATATATTGGTCGGGTAAAAATGTCCCGTCCGGGTAACCGTGAATCCAGCCCCGCTCCACAGCGGTAGCAATATACCGCTCCGCCCAGTGGCCGGAAACGTCACTAAAGGGATGTGTCGCCGTCTCAGAAAGTGACTCAAAACGCACCGCCATAACAGCAAACTCCGCGCGGGTGATGTTCGAGCCGGGGTCAAAATCACCTCCCGGCCGCCCATTGATAATGCCGCCCTTCTTCACCGTCATAATGGCTTCTGACGACCAACGAACCCCTGCCACATCCGGGAAAGGTGTACCCGTCAGATTACGGTAATACTTCCGTGATTCGCGGGTTAAGAGACGATAGAAAATACTCGCAACCTCTTCACGCGTAATGTGCCCTTCCGGCTGAACCGTGCCGTCAGGATATCCGAGAATGTAGCGGTAATGGTCGCCCTTTTCAAGAGTCGGCCGCCGCGATATGTACTTGAATGTCACCACATTAGTGCCACTTGCAACCGTAATCGTCTTCTCCGCAACATCATCCAATTCATACCCCTCAAGGTCAGGTGCATTTGCCGTTTCCTTCCGCCCGACAGTAACAGAGGTAATCGGCTGCGTATGAACAATATTGCCCTTTTCATCCTCACAATTGATAATCAGCGTTGCTGTTGCCGGCGAATACCCGCCGCCGCCAATGTAACCGCCGCCGCTGTTATCGGTTACAGCAACCCATTGCGCCGTAAGCACAACGTCGCAGGAGATAAACGGAATCTGTCCGCCGGACTTCTGGTAAACATTCCCCTTGTCGTCCCGCCAGCCGTCAAAAGCATACCCATCGTCCGGCAAAAACTCATTGCCGCGGAGCGTATAGCTGCCGCCGTAATATGTAGCGTCAACATACGGCATCACGCCGTTTCCGTGGCTGCCCTTTTCATAGGTAACGGTATAGGGAAGCGGTGCATACACCGCCGTCACAACCATATTGTCCGTAACAACATCAAATGTCTTGTCCCACCCCGTAAAGGTATGCCCAACTCGCGTAGGAGCAAGCGGAGGGACGGCAGGGTCACCATGGTCAACCGGTTGCGTATCAAGCATCGTTCCGTCAAAATCCTTAAAAACAACCGTATACGGCATATCATCATACACCGCAATCAACGCAAGATGCTTTGTCACCGGGTCATCAAAGTCATAGGGTACCAGTATACCCGAACTGTTCAAAATATACCACCCGAGAAACCGGCTGCCCGGATCTGCAGGAGGCAGCGCAGAGTCGCCGTCGTCCACAGCCTGCACATTATAAATTGAGTCACCGTCAATACAAATAACAACATGCTGCCCCGTTCCAAGGTTTTCAGGTGCAACAAACACAGGCTGCTTCGCCTTTAATAAATCAGGATTTGTCACCCCGGTCGGCAACGCCGGCAACACATAAAAATCATAAAGGTCCGAAACAAGCGGATCATAGGGTGACGAAGGGTCGCACGCCCAGACCTCTAAGGGAAGCTCACCAGTCAAAGAAACAGGATTCACAGGTGCCGGAAACAAATACAACCCGGTATGGCCGGGAATGGTCATCGCAATCGTCCCATCCACGGGGAACCAAGGCATAAAATCAGATGTAAGCTCCGCAAAAGTTGTTCCGTAAGGTACCACAATCAAATCATTCGGCGCAACAGCCGTAAGAACAGACACCCCAACAATCGCTTCCGTTTCGGCACTTTCAAGGGTAAAAACTTCCTGCTGTGTTGCATTCACGCCGCCGGAAGTATCAATGCCCGACAAAGTGCAAACACCGTCAAGTCCCGCAGCACCGATTCCAATAAGCGTGCCGCCGTCATCATACAGCCGCACAGTAGAAAGCGGCTCCACCCCGCTGACAACTACAATGTCGTCCAAAATAACAGCCACATAAGGCGGCTCGTCAGACTGGTCAACCAAAATCGCAAAGGTCGAAAAAGCCGTTGTCAAAAGATACGCATTCGGCACATTAAGAATAGGGTCAGCCGACGAACCGTCTGTACCGAAGAAAATAATACCGGCAAAAGAAACAGGGTCAAAATACGGCGCATCGTCCGTCTTATTCGCAATCCAATACTTAAAATCACTGGTCGTAGCAATCGAGCGGAAGGTCAGCGTACAAAGCTTCGTTTGAACCCCGCCAAGCATCGCACCCGTCTCAAGCTTAGACGTAAACATAAGCTGCAAATACCCATGTTCAACATCCAACACAGGATAGGATTCGTTTTTAAGCGCATCCAAAGCCGGATTGAGCGTAATCACGTTATCTACATCCGAACTTGCCGTTACATCGTTTCCGTCCTTGTCAATCAAGACCGCCTTGCTCGTATCATAGCGGAAGGGAAGGGTGATGGACAATAAATCGGGCGCACCCGTAATAAAAATGTCCACGCTAAAAGTTTCACCCAGGCGGCACTGATTCGCGACGCCGTTTTCACTGATTCCTGCACCTGTAATGACGGGCTGCGGGGACAAAATTCCGAAAATCACAAGCGGTGTACTGCCGGCAAGCAGCAATACGCACAGAATCAAGCTGATTATTCGTTTAGACACCTTGCCGTTCCTCCTAATTTTAAGTTTAACCACGCATATATATGTACAAATCAATAGACTATTGTTTGATAATTTTCAAAGTTAAGCTGCAGGGATTTTTTACGGAACACCGCTCCGAGACAGAAATGCCTGCCTCGGAGCTTGATGTCCCCTAGATGCTATTCATTACTTTTTTGCATGTGATAGTCAAGGGAAAAATTATGCATTTTCAAACGTATAGCCGGCACCTTGTGCAATAGCGGCTAATGTGTTGGATCTGCCTCTGTTCAGACGAACGATGTTCAAGTCGCCGCCTTCGATACCGCCTTCGCCGGCATCACCGCCGCCGTATTCGTTGATGTCAACAGCTTGGCTATAACCTACGTCGGAGTAAATCAAACCGATAAATGCCTTAACAGATTGAACGTCAGCTTCTGTAACCGTTGTCTTCAAAGTGCCGTTTGAAACAATAGCGCCCGCAATCAAAGCTACAGGATTGGTGATGCTTATCTTCTTGCCTACAGGCACGGAAGTTGTAACGGTATTCTCTGCAATCGGCTGAATCATAATCAGATAGCTTTCTTCTCTAATCGTTGCAATATTCGCTGTACCAACTCTGGAGTAACGCAGCGAGTAAGTGCCGTCAAGAACATTAATGCCGGAATCTGCTGTAATCGTCAGGTCGAAATCACCATAGGTAGTACCGGCAACTGTATAACCAACAACCAACGGATAATCCGGTGCAGCTGTCTTAATAAGCTCAACCTTGATACCTGCGTCAAATGTTTTACCTGTTCCGTCATAACCATAAACTGTGGTAGCAGCAGTAGTAGCTGTTCTTACCTTCGAACCAAGAGCCGCAGAACCAACAATGTGGTACGAAACACCGTCTACAACGATTGTAATGGTATCAATCAGATAGGTATTCCAGTCTTCAGTAGTTCCGCCTGTAGCAGCATCAACTGTGCTTTCAACCGTAAGAACATAGGTTCCGGGGCCTGCAACAGCAGGATTGAACACAGTTGCAAGCGTTGTAGCGGAAGAAAGAAGTCCGGCTGCAGAAGTTACATCAGTTCCGTCTGCCTTTATAACAGTCCACTTAACACCGGCAACACCGGCAGTGTCAAGAGCGGTAAAGGTTTCGCCTGCAAATGCAGCAGTAATAGCAACCGCGGTGACTGCAACTGTTGTTTCAACAGGGTCAACGGGAGCAGCGGAATCAACGTCAACGATTGCAAGGTCAATAACCTTGAAGTTGTAGGTATCTGTAACCGTATCATCCTTTTTGGCTGTTACTGTAATAGAAGCCGCAGAGGGAGCAATACCGTCGGCAACAAAGAACCATTCGCCGTCGATATTTGTAATACGTCCGCCTGTGCAAGTCCAGTCAACATCAGCGGGGTTGATTTCATCCGCACCAATGTGAACAAGAGGAGACGCGGTATCATCTCTTACAAACAAGGAGTCAAACGCAAAACGTCCGCCCAAAGGAACATAATTAGGAAGTGTAGCATCACTCTCGGTGCCAGGAGCAACAATCATAATGTCAAAAGGAAGGACAGCAACAGCGAGGTTATCCAAATCGCCGTCAATCATGGTTTCCATGGGGAGCGGTTCGCCCAATGCATCCGCACCAACGCTGAGGTATTGTGCTTTAGTGTACTCGGTCCAACCGGGGATGGGGTCGGTATCTGTTGCAAAAGCAAAAGCAGGATCAGCGCCCGCAGCTGCATCTTCAGCTACCTTAAAGGTGATAATAAAGTATGTGGTAGTTGCTACATCAGAGGGGTCAATTGCAGGAATTGTTTTCGAGTTATCGCCTTCAGGGCCTGTATGCTGCATAGTTAAGAGCAACTGACCGCCTGTACCGGCGTCGGCAACGTCGTTAACCATGTCAAAGTTACCTTCAGGGAAGGAACCGTAGTGATAATCCTTGAAAGAAGCGTCTGCTGCTGTCAGATAATTTGTCCAGCAAGCGTCAGCAATAAAAGCAGGACCCTTCGCAATGCCGGTAATGGTTACAACCTCATTGTCGAAAACAAGAGGAAGAACCAATTCCTGCAGGTTCTCAATGTCGTCCAGCGCAATCCACATGTCATATTCGCCGCCGGGCTGTAAAGTAGTAACTTCTTCATCGTCAGAACCCTTTTCGAAGTAAACAACCTGTGCAGCACCTGCGCCGGCTACTGCAGCAGTTATTTCAAAGCCTATGGGAGTAGCTGCAGGAATGGAACCGCCGGTTGTGACTGCGGTAGCAGAGATGGTCAGAGGACCAACTGTTGTACCCTTAATTTTAATTGTTTCTTTATTTTCTACAGAAAAGAGACCAAAGCCGGGAGCTTGAACTTCATAGGATACTGCACCGTTATCATCAGAAATATTCCACTCAAAGTGGTCAAAGTCATCTGCGTCAATAGGGTCAGTAACTGCCATAACATACGTTGCTTTACCTTGTGCTATACTGGTGAGGTCGTTCTTGACGGTAATAATAACGCCGGTTGTGGGGTTGGGGGGAAGAAGGGGTGCGGGTTCAACGGTTACCAACGAATTGGGAAGCAGAAGCGGAAGTGTAACGGTTGTCCCATCAGCCGCCGTAAATGTTGCCGCATTACCAATAGAGCCTACATGGATACGGAACTGTTCGGTATTGCCCGGATCATACAACTCACGAATCGCGTCGGTAATGCCGCCGTCGATATCTCTCTTTGAGAAATAGATGGTTTTATTCTCGTTACCAAGCGACATGCGTGCCGCAGAGGTATTCATAATATGGATTCTATCATTTTCTTTTGCAGTAAAGTCAATATCCAAGCCCGCAGTGATTTGCATTGCCTTATCAAAGGTAAGGGCAATTTTGCCGTTCTGAAGAAGCTCAATGCTTTCCAGTACAGGAGGTTCGCCGGCGCCGGTAGGAGGAACAACAAATGTATACCCGACACCATTCGGAGCCGCATTGTTACCGCCAACGGATGTCACACCATGACCGCCGTGGAATTGAAGATAATAGCTGTCAGGTACTGTGCTGATGTCTGCTGTATTAAGACTTGTATTATTCGTAAAGGAGAATGTTACCGTCTTCAAATCAGTGCTTACTGCCACGGAAGTAGCCTGATTAGCCACTTTACCGGTCAAAGTGCTGAAAAGCTCTATGTTGCCGAGAGCAACCCCGCCAATATTCATGGGCGTGTCAAAGGTTACGGAAACATCCGTAGTACCGGCTGTTGTAGTACCAAGAACAACAGGGTCAGATGCAGCCAGTGCAGGTGTAATATTAGGCGAATTATTATTGTTGTTGTTTGCCATGAAGTAAATCTTCATTCTAATTTGAGTGTTATTGCTATCTCGCATATAATTAAAATCAGTGTCAGTTAAATCCAGATAATAGAGACCTTCTGCCAGCCAGTTGGCGGCGCCGGAACCCCAAGGGTCTTTTCCGTACTCTACACCCAGAGTTCTATCCAACGTATCAACATACACCGCCAATACGGCTTCCGCTGTACCGTCTCCGCCCGGAATATTAGATGTAAAACCGTTGACCTTCTTTACAACGCCAACTTGTGTACCATCCGCGGCACGTACAGGGATTTCATTATTAAGAGCATCTGTGCCGGAATAGTGGTTAATGGGCTGGTTGAAAACTACGGTCAATTTGCCCTCTTTGCCGCTCATGCCAAGATACGTAGCCGAAATAACGCCAGTCGGTGCCGGCGCCGCAAAGGACATAACAGGAACCATGCTTGCAATTAAAAGAACACTCAAGAGAATTGCTAGAAACTTTTTCATAGAATTTCCTACCTTTCATATTGTGTACTCTTGCCGGGGCATCTATATAAAATGCCGAAAGTCTCCAAACAGACTCGAAGCATCTTGTAGTCTCCCACAGCCATCGGCCTTCGCCGCACCGAAGCCCGATTCATTTCAATACCAAGCCAACATCACGCCAGATAAAACATATATCCATAAATTTAATTATCAATACTACTATATTATATATACCATACAAAACACCCAACCGACACTATAAAAAGGTATGCTTTTTTATAGTTGTCCGAAATTTTACATTGGGAATTCATTTTAACAGGTTACAAAAGAAAAGTCAATAGTTTTTTAGTACACTTTTACAAAATTATACGAATTTATAGAAAAAATTTTGCACTATTTTTTTCTATAAAAAGGTATACCTATTCATAGTTCCCCAATATACCGCTCCAAACAGCTGCCGTCCCGCCGTCTTTTCACCCGCAACCTGCCATCTCCCCTCACCTGTTCCTAGCATCTCCTCGTAGGGGCGGCTATCAGTCGCCCGCCCTTCCATACAAAAAAAGCACCCCCAAAAGGGTGCTTTTTCTCATACTTAAAAACTTCGTCAATTACCCTACCGAAAAACGCTGCCATCCTTCGCATAAAGCGCCGTCTTCGTAACCGAATACAACTGCTCTTCCGAAATCTCCAGTGCCTTCACAAAAATAAGCGGATTAAAAACACTTTCGCCCGAAAGCGCCGCCATAAGCTCAACAACAATAGCCTCCGCCTCGGAAACCACCGACAACGCAAAAATCTGCGGCTTAATGTCAATCATCTTGTCTCCCGACTTTGTCCGCTTCTGCACAAAAACAGAATCCTGCGCAAAAAGCGCCAAACAACGCGCCGCCAACGCCTCCGAATTATCAGAGGAAATCCGAATCGTATACGAAGCCTTACAGAGCTGCTTGGGTGCAAGAACCGCCTCATACATCTCAGAAACCAACAGTCCCTCCGGCAGTCGTTCAGAAAGCCGAACACAAGCCGCCTGTAAATCAAACTCCGCCTCCGTGTTAAAATCCAGCAGCTCATATTCAGAAGCCACCCCAACAGGCAGCGGCGTTATGGGCGAAATATACGGATGCGGATTAAACCCCTCGGTGAACCAAAGAGGCACCTCTGCCCTTGTAAACGCCGTCTGGAACACCCGCATTAAGTCAAGGTGCGAAAGGTAAATCGCCCGCCCCGTCTTTTGAAACAACAGTCGCATTTTACGCATGGCAAAACCCTCCAAAACTCTCCAAGACCCCGCAATTCGCACATCCCTCACGGCAATCGGGCGTCAAAACACCCTCAAACGTCCGATTATATTGCGAAAGCAGGAAGTCCTTAGAGACCCCGCAGTCAATCACGTCCCACGGAAACACTTCGTCTTCAGTCCGCTCCCGGCTTGTATAAAACTCCGGCGAAAGCCCGACCTCAGCCATAGCCAGAGTCCAAAGGTCAAACCGGCAGCAATCGTCCCAGCCGTCCAACCGGCATCCCGCCTTCCAAGCAGCAAAAATCACCGCACCAAGCCGACGGTCGCCCCGTGCAAAAATCGCCTCCAAAAGGCTGGTCTGCGGCTCATGCCAGCGGTATTGAATATGCTTGCCGCGAAACTGCTCCTTCAAAATGGCAATCTTTGAGGAAAGCATCTCCGGCGTATCCTGCGCCGCCCACTGAAAAGGCGTATGGGGCTTTGGCACAAAAGAGGAGGTGCTGACGGTAATCTTGCAACCCCGTGCCTTGTTTTTCGAATGATTCTGCCAAACGCGGAACACCTTCCGCGCAAGGACGGCAATTTCCTCCACATCGGCCGTATTCTCACTGGGCAGCCCAAGCATAAAGTAGAGCTTCACCCCGTTCCNCCCGCCGGAGAAGGCCAGCGCGCACGCCTGCAAAAGGTCTTCCTCCCGAATATTTTTGTTAATGGCATCCCGCAATCGCTGACTGCCCGCCTCCGGCGCAAAGGTCAAGCCGCTCTTGCGCACCTTCTGCACCTTTTCCATCAGCTCCACTGAAAAGTTGTCCGCCCGCAAGGAGGGCAGCGAAAGACTTATCCGCTTCTCCTCGCAATATTCAATTAACCCGTCACACAAAGAAGACAGCTCCGGATAATCACTGGTAGACAGAGACGACAGCGCAATCTCAGAAAGCCCGCTGTGAGCAGCCAGCGCCTTACCCTGCCGGATTAAGGTTTCGGGCGACTTGCGCCGAACCGGCCGCGTAGTGTACCCCGCCGCACAAAAACGGCACCCGCGAATGCATCCGCGAAACACCTCAAGCATAGTACGGTTGTGCACAATTTCCATAGACGGCACCACCGCCGTTTCCGGGAAATAAACAGAATCAAGGTCCGCAATAATACATTTCTTCACCCGCGCAGGCGCCGCGTCACAGTTGGGCACAATCGCCGCAACCCGTCCGTCAGCGTGATAACTGACATCATAAAAAGAAGGCACATAAACCCCCTGCAACCCGGCAGCAAGTGTGAGAAACTCCGTCTTAGAAGCCGACGCATGTCTGCACCGCTCGTAAAGTGCAACAAGCTGCGGCAGCACCTCCTCTGCCTCCCCAATCACCGCAAGGTCAATAAAATCCGCCAACGGCTCACAGTTCATGGTACAAGGCCCGCCCGCAATAACCAGGTTTTTAAGCCCCGGCCGATCCTTCGCAAACAGCGGCACACCGCCCAAATCAAGCATATTCAAAACCGTGGAATACGAAAGCTCATACTGCAAGGTAAAGCCGATAATGTCAAAATCCGATAAAGGCGAACAGCTCTCCAGCGCATATAAAGGCAGCTTCGCCTTGCGCATACGTTCCTCCATATCAATCCACGGAGAGAACACCCGCTCACACCAAACCGACTCTAAGCTGTTTAACAGCCCGTACAAAATGCGCATACCAAGATGGCTCATACCCACCTCATACACATCCGGGAAACAAAAAGCAAAGCGGGTTTTCACCGCCTCCAAATCCTTTATGACCGCACCGTATTCACCGCCCGCATACCGGGCAGGCTTCTCCACATGCGACAGCAGCACCGCGATTTCCTTTTGCATAAGTATATATTCCTTTCAAATACGTAGGGGCGGATGGCAATCCGCCCGGATTTTTTTCGCCAACTCCTCAATGCTACCAACAAAATGACGCACATTCGAAAGCCAATAAAATGCGCAAGTACTGTCGCCGCACTGAAAATATGTATCATCCTCATGGCAGATATAAACAATTTTATTTAAAGCGATTGCCATCCCAAGCTCCACATGCGTGCCCGTCCCTTGCGGCGTTAAAACAATTACAACATCAGCATTCTTCACGCCATCGAACTCTTTTTGCCCAATTGATTTCAGCGTCTTGACGTCAATTTCTTTTATTGAACAAAGAGCAGTCCAATCGTATGTATGCTCCCAACCAAGCAGCGTTAAAAGGCGCGCAAGACGCTGTACCTGCTCATAATTCCTAAGCTTAGACGCAATATAAAATTTCATGTTTCCTACACCTTTTTATCCGAGAATTTCTTTCACAAAATCACGCACCAACCCCAAATGCCTGTCCGACAGAGCCGCATCCCCCTTGCCCCCAAACACACGGTAATTACGCAAACCTTTTTTTAAAGGCAGACTTTTCGCACAAACATGTATGCCCCGGCTTCTTGCAATATCGGCAATTTTATCCGTAGCACTCATCCCGGCACCCGTCGTAAATGCCGCGATTGACTGCACCATATCCGGATTTACCGTTTCCAAATAGTCCCTCAAGGCAGGGTCTATCGTATGCGCATATACCCCGCCACCTACAAACAAAACATCAACCGCCCCATCAACCGGCACCTCAATGGAAAGAGCCGCAACCCCCGCCGCCTTTGCAATGACCTCCGCAACTTCCCGTGTATTCCCGCCGCGCGATTGGTAACGCACCGCAACCTTCATAACCATTCCCTCACAATTCGCAATAATATGTATCCTCCGCCCATCTCGCCGGATTTTCGTCAATATATTGCCAAATGCGGAGGTAGTCATTTTCGTTTCGAATGACATGGTCATGATATCCGCGCTGCCAAATTTTACGCCCCTTTACACCGTCGCATTTATTTGCCTGCTTAGTTGTAACGGATTTAAATGCACAAATAATATCACCAATTGTCGTAGGGCAACTGTTTCCGATTGTCGGTACATACCGTCACAAAATACGCCCCATTCGACGCATAATCAAAACCATTCAATCGCACATTTTTCCGTCTTGGCAATTCCAACGCATCACCCCAATTTCCGCATCCACAACCCTACTACCAATCAATCACCGAAATCCCATTCTCCTCCAAAAAAGCATTGGTCTTCGAAAAATGCCGGCAGCCGAAAAATCCATTGGCAGCAGACAAAGGACTGGGATGTGCCGCCGACAAAATCAAATGCTTGGGATTTGTAATAAGCGCACTTTTCGCCCGCGCATTGGCACCCCACAGAAGAAATACCATCGGCGTCTCCCGCTCGTTTAAGAGCTCAATCACCCGGTCGGTGAAAATTTCCCAGCCTTGATTTTTATGACTATTGGGATTTGCCTCCCGCACCGTCAGCACCGTGTTTAATAGCAAAACACCCTGCTGTGCAAGCCGCGAAAGATTCCCCGTCGCAGGCGGCGTAACCGAAACATCCGACTGCATCTCCTTAAAAATATTACAAAGCGACCGGGGCGGCGGCACAGAATCTTGCACTGAAAAACACAATCCATGCGCCTGCCCCGCACCATGATACGGATCCTGCCCTAAAATAACAACCTTAGTTTCACTATAAGCAGTAAAGCGCAGCGCATTAAAAATATCATACATATTGGGGTAAATCACCTGCGCTTTATACTCCGAAACAAGAAACGCGCGCAGCTTTTTATAATATGGCTTGTCAAATTCAGCACCAAGAAGCGCGTCCCAATCGTTTCCAATCTGCACCATACAATCATCCCTCCGCCTTCGTATTTTTTCTCTCGAATCAGTATACACTATTTCACCAAAAAATGCAAACAAAAAGGCAGCCGCCAAGTCTTTTGAGGAATAAAAATTCACCACAATATCAAATCGACATCGTGGTGAATTCAATGTAAAACAAATTCTACTTTTTTCCAATATCCGACCGATACTGCATCCCCTCAAAGGAAATCAGAGAAACTCCGGCATATGCCTGATCAAGCGCAGCAGAAAGCGTATCCCCTACTGCAGTAACGCCCAAAACACGTCCGCCCGCCGTCACGGTTTCACCGCCGGAACACTTGGTTCCCGCCTCAAAAACCACAACATCAGAAAGAGCATTGGCCGCCGCAATCCCGGCAATAGGAACCCCGGAAACAACCGCCCCCGGATACCCGCCTGACGCCAAAACCACTGTCGCCGCAAAGGTATTCTCCTTCCAGCAAATCGGCAACTCCGAAAGCCGCTCCTCACAAACCGCCAAGAATATAGAAAGCAAATCCGTTTCTAAAAGCAGCAGCACCGCCTGGGTTTCCGGGTCGCCAAACCGCGCATTATACTCAATCACCTTCGGCCCCTTAGCTGTCAGCATCAGCCCGAAATAAAGAACCCCTTTAAAAGGCCGCCCCTCAGCATTCATAGCATGCATGGTCTTGTCGAAAATTTCCGTCTGACAAAACGCCGCAATGTCCGAAGTATACGTAGCCGTCGGACTAAAAGCCCCCATACCGCCGGTATTCGGCCCCTTATCTCCGTCAAAAATCCGCTTGTGATCCTGCGCCGAAGGCATCGCCGCCATGGTCTTCGAGTCGGTAAAAGCAAGAATACTGCACTCCGGCCCGGACAAAAACTCCTCCACAACAATACGCTGCCCCGCTGCCCCAAACCGGGAGCCGGAAAGCATCTCGGTTGCAGCAGAGCAAGCCTCCGCAACCGTTTCTGCCACAACAACACCCTTGCCCAGCGCCAGCCCGTCCGCCTTAATAACAATCGGCGCACCCATCTTCTGGATATACGCATGTGCCGCATCCAAGTCGTCAAACACCGCATACTCTGCTGTGGGAATATTGTACTTTTGCATAAGCTCCTTGGAAAACGCCTTGGACGCCTCAATAATCGCAGCGTTCTTCCGCGGCCCGAATGCCAAAATCCCGGCCGCCTCCAAAGCGTCAACCAGCCCCAGTGCCAACGGATCGTCCGGCGCAACCATCACAAGGTCTGCCGAAATCTCCTGCGCCAAAGCAACCATACCTTCAATATCCGTCGCCGCCACCGCCCGGCACTCCGCAATCCGCGAAATCCCGCCGTTACCCGGCGCACAATATAATTTTGTCAAAAGCGGACTTTTAAGAAGCGCCGTACAAATCGCATGCTCCCGCCCGCCGGAACCGACTACTAAAACAATCATAAGCTACAATCTACCCTTCTATTTTTCAAAAAACCTCTCAAATTTTACGGCATAACAATAATTTCGTTAAACCCAAGCGGCTCCATTTCATCAATACTGCTCCAAACAAAAATCTTCACCGTAACATCCGAAAACTGCGGCACATCAATTGCATACAGATCGCTTCCGTCGCAAGCTATTTGCTTTAAAAGCAACAAGCTACCGTCAGCATCATATATAGCAAGCAGGATATCCGCATTATTTAACGGATTTTTCGTTTCAATTGAAAACCGCAAGCCGGAAGGTACTGCAGAAATCGGCTGATAGCTTGTAGAGGTAAGAGCCACCCGTTCCCTCGTCGGCGTACCATTTGGATCATCAATAACCTGCACCGATATATTAACGCGCTCAATCGGCATGTCTGTTGCTACATCATAAATACCACACCCGCTACCCAAAACAAGATTGATTGTGCGATCATAATCAGCGTACACCTGTGCCCCGTCTGTAAACTTAATGGTGACAGTCTTATCATCAATCATGGTGATTCGATCTGCACCGCCGTCAATATTCTGCCAAGGATCGATATTTGCAATGTAAATATTGAGGAAAACTGCATACGTACAATCAACCGGCGCCGTAAACACAACAGTCACAACAAAGTCAAATTTATTCAGGGTAGCCGACGCTACAATAGCTCTTGCGTTTGACACAATCATGCAAGGAAAGAATGTTGTCATCAATAAGACGGTCATAAGAATAGCGAATACTCTTTTCATCATGTTCATTCCTTTCCTAAAAATACAAAATCAATGCTTGAAATGCCGCATCTTTGTAAACACCATGGAAATGCCATACTTGTTACAAAGGTCAATAGATTCCTGGTCACGAATGGAACCGCCCGGCTGAATAATCGCCGTAATCCCCGACTTCTTCGCAAGCTCTACACAATCACCAAAGGGGAAGAACGCGTCCGAAGCAAGCACACTACCCGCTACCCGCTCATCCGCATACCGCACAGCAAGGTCAAGAGCGGTAATCCGATTCGTCTGCCCGGGGCCAATACCAACAGTCATGGAGTTCTTCGCCAGCACAATGCCGTTGGACTTGGTATGCTTCACCACCCGCCAGGCAAAAAGCAAATCGGCCATCTCCTGTTCAGTTGGTGCCTTTTCTGTAACAACCACAAGCTCCTCAGGCGTATAAAGCTGCGTATCCTTGTCCTGAATCAACAACCCGCCCGTCACCTTTTTCAGGTCAAGAGCCGCTTTTGAAGCATCTAACGCATCAATCTGCAAAATTCGCAGATTCTTCTTGCTCTGCAAAATTTCAAGTGCCTCCGCCTCATAAGAAGGCGCCAGCACAACCTCTAAAAACAGCTCGTTCATGCGCTTTGCCGTAGCCGCATCCACCTGCTTGTTCAGTGCAACAATCCCGCCGAAAATCGAAACCGGGTCAGCCGAATAGGCATTGGAATACGCCGTATAAATACTGTCGCCCAAGCCAACCCCGCAAGGATTTGCATGCTTAACCGCAACCGCCGCAGGAGTATCACCGTACTCCGCAAGAATGTCCAAAGCCGCCGCCGCATCGTTAATATTGTTAAAGGAAAGCTCCTTGCCGCCCAGCACCTTTGCCCCCGCAATAGACGCCCCGAAAGAGAGCGGCTCCTTATAAAACACAGCCGATTGATGGGGATTTTCACCATAACGCAAATCCTGCACCTTGTCAAAGGGCAGCGTCAAATACTTGGGGTAGCCAATCTCTGCTTTGCTTCGCAGATACTCAGCAATCAGCGCGTCATAATAAGCCGTATGCTCAAAAACCTTTGCCGCCAAGCGGAAGTGAGCCGCCTCGTCAATGCCGCCCGCAGCAATTTGTGTCATCAAAAGAGAATAATCAGCAGGATCAACCACAACAGCAACATCCTGCCAGTTCTTGGCCGCCGCCCGCAGCATAGACGGCCCGCCGATGTCGATGTTTTCGATAGCCTCCGCCAGCGTTACATTGGGCTTTTCAATCGTCGCCTTAAAGGGGTACAGGTTAATAACAACAATATCCACCGGCGCAATGGCAAACTCTGAAAGGGTCGCCATGTGCTCTGAATTGCTCCGCATGGCAAGAATGCCCGCATGCACCTTGGGGTGCAAGGTCTTCACCCGCCCGTCAAGACACTCGGGAAACCCGGTAATATCACTGATATCCACCGTCTTGATGCCCTGCTCCGCAAGCGCGCGCGCCGTCCCGCCCGTGGAAACAATTTCATACCCGTTTGCGTCCAAAAAGGCAGCAAGCTCTACGATACCTGTTTTGTCAAATACGCTAAGAATTGCTCTTTTCTTCATGCTGAAATACCCCTTAAATATATAATTATTAAATATTTTTGTATTTTCCCATGCAAAATTCCGAAACTGCCTGGGGCAAAAGCTTGTATTCCGCCTGCTTCATAACCCGTTGTTGCAGCTTTTCAGGTGTATCCGAAGGGTAAACCTTTACCGCCTTCTGCAGCAAAATCCGCCCGCCATCCGGAATCTCATTGACAAAATGCACCGTCGCCCCGGTAAGCTTTACCCCGGCCTCCAGAACAGCTTTATGTACCCGCAACCCATAAAACCCCTTACCGCAAAAACTGGGAATCAAGCTGGGATGCACATTCAAAATCGCATCCCGGTACGCCGCAATAAACGTCGGCCCCAAAATCCGCATAAATCCCGCAAGCACAACCAATTCGACATCGTGTTTACGCAATAATGATATCAACTCGATATCGTAATGATGCGAATCAACATCTTTTCCACTGCAAACAGCCGTCTCAATGCCCGCAACCTTGGCACGTTCCAAAGCATACGCTCCCGCCTTCGAGGAAACCACCAGAACAACCTGACAATTCTGCACACTGCCCCCCTGAATCCCGTCCAAAATCGCCTGCAAATTCGTCCCGCCGCCGGAAACCAGCACCGCTGTCTTTATCATAGAAGCTCAACTCCCGAGCCGCTTTTCACATACCCCAGCACAAAAGCGTCCACACCCTGCCCCTTAAAAGCGGCAAGCGCAGCGTCAGCATCAATCTTAGAAACAGCGCAAACCATACCCACACCCATATTAAAGGTGTTGTACATATCCCGCTCGGAAATATCCCCCGCCTGTTGAATAAAGGGGAAAATCGGCGGCACACTATAGCTCGCCTTCTCACAAACAGCCGCAAAAGAATCCCCCAGCATCCGCGGAATATTCTCATAAAACCCGCCGCCCGTAATATGCGAAATCGCCTTAATCTTCACTTTTTCAAGTGCCGCCAAGACCGGCTTCACATAAATCACCGTCGGCGCAAGAAGCGTTTCTCCAATCGTCGCACCCAACTCCGCCGAATAGGTAGAAACAACATCCTTATTTATCCCAAGCACCTTGCGCACCAAGGAAAAGCCGTTGGAATGTACCCCGCTTGAAGGCAGGCCAATCAGCACATCCCCCGCCGCAAGGTCACTTTTGTCAAGTATTTTATCATACTCCACAACACCTGTGCAGTACCCAGCAAGGTCATACTCATCCTCCGGGTAGAATCCCGGCATCTCCGCCGTTTCGCCGCCGATTAAAGCGGCTCCCGCCTGAATACAACCATCAGAAATCCCCTTAACAATTTCGGCCACCCGCGCAGGCACATTCTTCCCGACCGCAATATAGTCAAGGAAGAAAAGCGGCTTTGCTCCACAGCAAATCACGTCATTAACACACATGGCCACACAGTCAATACCCACCGTGTCATGCTTGTCAAGGAGAAAAGCAAGCTTCAACTTTGTCCCGACCCCATCGGTTCCGGCCACCAAAACAGGCCTTTTATACTCCGAAACCGGCAACTCAAACAAGCCTCCGAAGCCGCCAATGCCGCCCAGAACCCCCTTGGTAAAAGTCGCCTTAACATAGGGCTTCATACGCTCAACTGCGTCATACCCGGCGGTAATATCCACCCCCGCGGACTTGTAGACATCGCTTCTGGAATCCTGCATAATAACACGTCCTTCCGTACCAATCATCGTCATTGCGGGCCTGTCCCGCAATCTTTCACTGCAGTATATGCATCACTGAAAACTACGCTTTTTCAATCTTTTTCTCGTAAATACTGCCCTCACCAAAGTCCTCAACCTGAATGGGATACTCTCCCGTAAAGCAGCCGGTACAAACACCGATGCCGTAATCTTTTGCAATCGTGTTAACCTTATCAACGGATAAATAAGCAAGGCTGTCCACCCCGATAATCGCCGCAATTTCTTCCGTAGAATGCTTATGCGCAATGAGCACATCCCGGTTCGAAACATCCGTACCAAAATAGCAAGGATGCTTAAAAGGCGGCGACGCAATCCGCATGTGCACCTCCAAAGCCCCTGCATCCCGCAGCATGCTCACAAGCTTCGCGGAAGTCGTTCCCCGCACAATCGAGTCGTCGGTCAGAATAATCCGCTTACCCTTCACATTTGCCGACAAAGGGTTCAGTTTCAGGCGCACGGCATTTTCCCGTTCTTTTTGAGTGGGCTGGATAAACGTCCGAGCCACATATCGGTTCTTCATAAGCCCGGCGCCAAAGGGAATACCGGACTGCTTGGAATACCCGATTGCCGCCGAAACACCGCTGTCCGGTACTCCGCAAACCATGTCCGCATCAACCGGCATCTCTTCCGCAAGCGCACGGCCAAGATCCTGCCGCGCCTGCTCAACCAGCACCCCGTCAATAATCGAATCCGGCCGCGCCAGATACACATATTCAAAAACGCAAAGCCCCATAGGCACCGGATTTTCCGCCGGAATGGAGCGCAGCTCATTGTTCTCAATAATAATAATTTCACCCGGCGCAACATCGCGAATCACCTTCGCACCGATGGTGTCAAACGCACATGTTTCCGAAGCAAAGCAGTAGGATTCCCCAAGCTTTCCCAGAACAAGCGGACGGAATCCGCTGGGGTCACGCACAGCAATCAGCTTCCGCGGCGACATAATCACCATGGAATACGCCCCCTGCAGCCGCTTCATGGCCGCCTTCACAGCAAGTTCAATAGAGCTGCTCTTCAACCGCTCCCGCACAATCAGGTACGTAATAACCTCACAGTCGGAATTTGAGTGAAAAATCCCGCCCGCAAGCTCAATCTCCCGCCGCAGCTCCGGCGCATTAACAATATTACCGTTATGCGCAACCGAAAGATTACCCTTCACATGCGTAACCGTAATCGGCTGGGCGTCAACCCGCGTTTGCGAATCGCTGGTAGCCGTGCGCACATGTCCGATAGCTGCCGAACCCTGCAGCTTGTCCAAAATCGCCGGTGAAAAAACGTCAGTCACAAGCCCCGTATTCTTGTGCATGTTAAAAACACCATCGTCGTTGACCGTAATGCCGCAAGCCGCCTGACCGCGGTGCTGGATAGCAAAAAGCGCGGTATACGCCTCAAAAGCCGGTGAAAACAAATCCGTCGGATGCCGAACAATGCCAAATACGCCGCATTCCTCCCGAAGCTTTGGGACATTCTGTGCAGTAGAAAATTCCATTTTTTTACGAACCTTTCTTCGCGCCCAATAGCGGGCGTGTTCATATTGCGCCTTTTTTAAAAATTACAAGCTTTGCAGCTTTAATCCCAATTCTGCATCCTTCTTTTGCACCTCAGAAGCCATGTCAGCCTTAAACTGAACAAGCTTTTCTGCCAAGGAATCATCCGAAAGCGCCAGCATCTGCGCCGCCAAAATCGCAGCATTCTCCGCCCCGTCAATCGCAACCGTCGCAACAGGAATACCCTTCGGCATCTGCACCATAGAAAGCAGACTGTCAAGCCCGTCCATCGTACTGGACTTTATTGGCACAGCAATCACCGGCAAGGTGGTAAACGCCGCCAACACACCGCCAAGATGCGCCGCCTTCCCCGCCGCCGCAATAATCACGCCAAAGCCCGCATCCTTCGCACCCTTGGCAAAAGCCTCCGCCGCGTCCGGCGTCCGGTGCGCAGAACAAACATGCCCCTCAAAGGGAATACCAAACGCCTTTAATTGCTTAAACGTCTTCTCCATAACGGAATAATCGCTGTCGCTACCCATAATTACTGCTACTTTTTTCATACAGTCACCCTTTCTAAATTTAACATCAAAGCCCCAAAAGCTCCCTTGCCCCCTGCAAATTCCGTTGCTCAAGCTCCCGCAGCCGCCGTGCATTTTCAAGCAGTGTTTCCCGTGTCCCCTGCTGCAAAACCGCCCGGTCAACAAGGGCACACAGCCGCTCCGCCGTGCAATCCGCCAGGTCAATACAAAGGTCAATATTCATATATTCCATAAAACTGGACACCTTTTTATCATAAGAAAGCCCAACAACCGGCACACCCTGCCCCGTGGCAAACACAAGGGAATGCAGCCGAATCCCAACCACAACCTGCATTTTCGATAGAATCGCAATAACGTCCTTAGCGAGATACTGCTTCTCAAAAAGCAGCGACGGACAGGGAAGCTTGTCTCGCACCTTCTTCAAAGCCGAAATATCCTTGGGATACTCCATGGGGAAAAATGCCGGAATCAACGAGCAGGTCTCATACGCATACGTCGCCATAGAAGCAATATCCGAAACTTTCTCATCAAACCCGCTCCAGTTGCGCAACGCAAAGCAAATATACTTCTTCGAATCGTCATATCCCTCTTCCAAAAGAGCCGGCAAGAGAAGCTCCACATCCGACGGCACAAGGGATAAAGTCGGATCCGCCGACTGAATAATCTTCGGCCGCACAACCTGCATATCAGCGAGCTCGTCCACCGAAAGCTGGTCCCGAAGGGAAATCACATCTGCCGTCCGGTTTAAGACCTTGCCCGTACGCTTACGGTTCTTCTTGTGGGAAATAGGCCCAACGCCGCAACCATACGCCATAACCTTCACCCCAAAAAACTTCGCAAGCCGCAAGGTGAAAAGATAATAAACAAGCGACCGCGTAGAGGTAGCATCCTGCAGCAAGGTTCCCCCGCCGTTAATAAAAAGCTTAGCACCGAAAAGATGCCGCGCAAAAGCAAAAATATTAAATATATGTATCGACCCAACATGAACCGTGCACTTTGTCTGCAGGGGATTGCGGCTCATAACAATCACATTCAAGTCGTCGTCAAGGCTAAAGAGCTCCTGCAAAATCGCCTCCAAAATGGCATCGTCCCCCGCATTGCCGCGTCCGTAAGCACCGCAAATAAGCACCTTCTTTCGGCGTCCCTTTGCCCTTCCGATAAATCGGCTGTAAATGGCAATTTGCGTATCCCGCATTTGCCCGATAGAAAAGTGCTTGCTAGCCTTATCAAGCAGCCGGCGAGCAAAAACCCGCCGCAAATCAGAGTCCAAAGACAAAGTCAGCATCCGCTCTGCCAGCGTGTCAACATCCCGCGGCTGAAATATAAACCCATTATATCCGCTGTCAATCAGCT
>JGI994J12354_10000653_pt1 | contig 34593 bp, 32 predicted proteins | sample IntmicLarv3ML3BL_FD_12354 | JGI IMG/M metagenome (IMG submission 12354) | reverse complement strand
CGCAAAAGTCAAGAATAATTCGCATTCGTACTTCTCAAAAAGATAACTAACATTTTCCAGACTTTATGAATCCGCTTTTCCATGGTCATATTTTTCATTGATACAGCATCGGGCATATCGCGCAGCGCCCGCTTTTTCAACGCTTCTCGACAAAATCCTTCCATCCGTATTCTCAATTCAACACGACTTACTGCTCCATATATGCAATCGTAATCGCCTCTAAAAAAATTCACTGTCCAACATTTTGTATATTCACTGTCCTCTTGCTAAGTTTTGCGAATCCTGATTGAACCTCGCCGCAGCCCCGAGTCAAAAGACGCGTACATACAACTCATTCACATGTCAGGCATGGTAATCCCCTTCCGGGCAGCGCTGCATTTCTCCTGTTTAGCATCGCATCAATCAATTTTACCGTCCTCTTTCATCCATTTCTCTCACGGCCAATTTTTTTGTACCTTGGCGCAACCCGAATGTTTTTTGGACAAAAAAATAACCGATATAATTTTCATCATATCGGTTAACCTTTTGATTATCATTTGCCCTGGAGCATATTCTTTACAAAACTACCAACAATTTTATTATCGGCACAACCTTTCACCTTGGGAGTAACAATCGCCATGACCTTACCCATATCCTTGATGCTTTGAGCGCCGGCTTCTTTCACCGCATCTTCCACGATTTTCTTGATTTCATCTTCGCTTAATTGCTCTGGAAGGTAATTTAATAAAATTTCGATTTCTTTGTTCAGTTTTTCGACCAAATCTGTACGACCGCTTTTTTCATACTCAGGCAAAGAATCACGTCTGGATTTCAATTGCTTTACAATCACATCCAAAACCCCTTCGTCATCCAGCTCGACTTTTTCGTCTTTTTCAATTTGCAAAATGCCGGATCGAATCAATTGTACCGTGTCTTTACGCAACGTGTCTTTTTCCTTCATTGCGGTTTTCAAATCTGCAAAAAGCTGCTCTTTTCGTGACATATAATCATCCCTTTTCGCCGTTTTCATTATTTGAACTTGCGTTTTCTAGCGGCTTCGGATTTCTTTTTGCGTTTAACGCTGGGTTTGTCATAATGTTCTCTTTTACGCACTTCGCCCATGATACCATCTTTGGCGCATGTTCTCTTAAAACGACGCAATGCGCTGTCTAAGGATTCATTATCTTTAACTTTTACCTCTGACATGAATTTCCCTCCCTCCAGATGCGAGATTCGTTTGCTGCAGATGGTAAAATTCTATCTTCTACCATACATCTACGCATTATACACAAAAAAACAGAGACCGTCAATAAGATAACTTTGTTTTTCCACAAGAAAATATTGTTTTTTCGCCTTTTGTCCGCTTTTATCTATGTCAAACCACAAGATGTAGTTTCCTGCATACTCATCTTGTTTTTGCCAGCACAATCATACCCAATGGCGGTATGCGCAATTGGATGCTTTCATCATATCCATTCCACGGATCTGCAAAAACGCGCAACCGCCCGGCGTTGGTAACACCGCTTCCTCCAAAACGAACTTCATCACTGTTGAATATTTCTTTGTATGCCCGTCCTTTGGGTACTCCCAACCGAAAACATTCATATGCCGTTGGCATAAAATTGCAAATAAACACCAGTTCTCTTTTTCTTCCTTTACGAATGAAGGAGACCAGCGAACTCTCCTCATTATCACAATCTATCCAGGAGAACCCATCTTCATCGAAATCCTTTATCCAAAAAGCATCCTCACTCAAATATAGCGCGTTTAGCTCCTTCATATATCGTTGCAATGCGTGATGCTCTTCATATTGAAGCAAGCCCCAGTCCAAACTGCGCGTCTCGCTCCACTCACGGTACTGCCCAAACTCTCCGCCCATGAACAATAGTTTCTTCCCCGGATGCCCATACATAAATCCATATCCTACCCGCAAATTGGCAAATCTTTGCCAGTTGTCTCCGGGCATTTTTCCAATCATTGCACTCTTCTCATGTACCACTTCATCATGAGATAGCACCAGCATGAACCGCTCACTGTGATGGTAAGCCATGCCAAAAGTCAAATTGTTGTGATGATATTTTCGATAGATGCACTCTCTTTTCATATAAGACAGAAAATCGTTCATCCAACCCATATTCCATTTTAATCCGAAGCCAAGCCCGCCATCCTTTATCTCCGCCGTAACACCTGCCCATGAAGTGGATTCCTCAGCAATCACCAATGCGCATGGATGGCGCTTTGCAATCACAGCATTCATATGTTTCAGAAACTCCACTGCTTCCAAATTCTCCCGCCCGCCATACTTATTCGGCGTCCATTCTCCGTCATTTTTACAAAAATCCAGATAGAGCATCGATGCCACCGCATCCACACGCAAACCATCCAGATGATATTCTTTCAACCAAAATAAAGCATTGGCAATCAGAAAATTTGAAACTTCCTTCCGCCCGTAATTAAAGATATATGTACCCCATTGCCGATGTTCTCCCTTTAGTGGATCTGCGTGCTCATACAATGCTGTGCCATCCAGTCTGCCAAAGGAGAATTCGTCTTTGGGAAAATGAGCCGGTACCCAGTCCAATATTACGCCGATATGATTTTGATGACAGTAGTCCACAAAATACTTAAAATCATCGGGTGAACCGTATCGGCTGGTTGGTGCATAATACCCCGTCACCTGATATCCCCAACTGCCATCGAATGGATGCTCCGCCACAGGCAGTAATTCAATATAATTGTAATTCATCTCTTTCAGGTAAGCCACCAACTTATGTGCCAGTTCCCGATAGGAAAGATACGTGTCTCCCTCCCCTTGCATCCATGATCCCAAATGGACTTCATATACGCTCGTGGGTGCACGAAGCAAACCCTCTTTCGTCTTTCTTTTCCCAAACCAACGCCTGTCCCGCCACATGTAAGATGTATTATCATATAATACCGCTGCTGTTTCCGGGCGTACCTGAAAAAACCGTCCATAGGGATCTGTCTTGTCCGTTTCCACACCATTGCATTGTACAACATGAAATTTATATTGGTCTCCTGCCGCAAGGCCGGGGATAAAAATTTCCCAAATACCGGACAACCCTAATCTGCGCATACAGTGGCGATGTGTATTCCATCCGTTAAAACTGCCTATTACGCTCACACAAAGCGCATTGGGTGCCCAAAGCGTAAATCCGGCTCCTGAAACGCCTTCATGCTCCATCAGCCGTCCGCCCATTTTTTCGTAAATTTCATAATGTGTCCCCGCACCGAATAAATGGCAATCAAATTCTGAAATCGTCGGCATAAAACTATATGGATCACGGCTTTTCCATGTGTCTCCATTTTCATCTGTGTAAATCAGCTCATAACGAAACCATTCTTCAACACCCGTTAAAATTCCTTCAAAAAAACCGTCATCATGAATCTTTGCCAACGAAAATGTCCTCTTCTCATCCGCAGCATCCACCACCGTAACACTTATGCCGTTCGGCAAAAAAGCACGCACAACAACACAAGGCTTTTCATCCTTCTCTACCATATGCATACCCAGCATATGGTGGGGATTGGTGTGCTCACCTGAAATAACACGAAAAATCTCAAAAATTTCTGTTTTCATATGAACGCCCCTCTCACACTAAATCCGTCTTTTTCATTATAGACGACGGCTCGATTCATTACCACCAAAATCATCCACATATCTCTGCATTTTTCGCAGCCATAAGAAACATAGTTCTTTTAAATTTTGGCATACCGCCCCAATGCCTTACCGCTCTCCAAATTCAGCAAATACTGTTTCCTGTCCAATCGTCCGCCATAACCAACCAGAGAACCATTCGCTCCGATAATGCGGTGGCTGGGAATCAAAATCGAAATATCGTTACGATTATTCGCCATTCCCACCGCCCGGGCAGCTTTCGGATTTCCAATCGCTTTCGCAATCTCTCCATAACTTGCCGTTTTGCCATAAGGAACTTCCATCATCGCGCGCCAAACACAGTTCTGGAACGCCGTCCCCCGAAATGCGACAGGCCCTGTAAATACGGTGCCCTCTCCCGCAAAATACGCCTCCAACTCCTCAGCACACTTACGGAGGGTTGCCGTCTCGCCCAAAACAGCATCCGTTAAATAATCTTCGGAAAAATTTAGGTATACAATCTCTCCATCTTCCTCTGCAATCACTGCTTTGCCCAAGGGCGTATCGTAAAAAAACTGATATATCATTCGCCCGCCCCTTTTCTCAGCCCTCTCAACAGGGAAATTTCCGCGCCGTACCCCGCCACCTCTTTGTGCGGCGTTTCCAAATAAAACGGCAAATCTTTCAGCCGAGGATCATTGAGAATTTTTTCAAATGTTTCTAACCCAATGAACCCCCTGCCAATTTGCTCATGCCGGTCTTTACGGCTTCCGACAGAATTTTTGCTATCATTTAAGTGAATGGCCTTTAATCGCTCTATACCAATCACCTCTTCAAATTCCTGCAAAACACCATCAAAATCTGAAACAATGTCATATCCTCCGTCGAATATATGACATGTGTCCAGGCAAATGCCAATCCGCTCATGCCCTTCCACACCCTCAATAATACGCGCAAGCTCTTGAAAATTTCCTCCGATTTCGCTGCCTTTCCCTGCCATCGTTTCCAACAGAATCGGCGTTTTTCCATCCACTTCCAACACTCGTTTGAGCATATCCGCAATATGCCCAATTCCGACTTCCGCGCCCTGATTCACATGACTTCCCGGATGCAGATTATACATCACATCGGGAAACAATTCCAGCCGCTCCAAATCTTCCATCATCATTTTATATGCAAACGCCCGCAGTCCTGCGTCCTTTGAACAGGGATTCAATGTATACGGCGCATGAACCAACAACGCACCGAACTGTCTCTCTTGGGTAAAGTGAATCAACGCCTCCAAATCCGCAACGTCTAACGCCTTTACATTTCCCCCTCGGGGATTGCGGGAAAAGAACTGAAACGTATTCGCCCCAATCACGCACGCCGTCTTTCCCATGGCCAAATATCCTTTTGCCGATGACAGATGACATCCCATCACAACCTTGCTCATACCCTCAACTCCTCCTGCACCCATTTGATTTTATCTTACCGCAAGCCATTCCTTTATGCAAGCAAGTGCGCACGAAAAAAAGACAACGCTTAACGCGTTGTCTTTTGTACTTTTAGACTATGCTGTTTTCCTTTTCGTTATCGCACGGACAATGTAAAGCGTTACAAACAGCGAAACAATTGCAATCGGCAAATTAATCATCCAGTTTTGAATCAGCGCCGCCAAAACATAGTTGATGGCTGATACCGCCGCCACTACAATTGCATACGGCAACTGTGTAGAAACATGGACAATATGATCGCACTGCGCCCCTGTGGATGCCATAATTGTTGTATCGGAAATCGGTGAACAATGGTCACCGCAAACAGCGCCTGCCAGCGTTGCCGCAACAGTAATAATCAAAATTTCACTGCTTGGATCCAATATTGGCACAATAATCGGCAATAAGATACCGAATGTCCCCCAAGAGGTTCCCGTTGCAAAAGCTAAGAATATCGCAATCAAGAATACAATTGCCGGCAAGAATACATACAGCATACCTTTGCTGCCCTCGAGCAGACTGGCAACGAATACATCCGCACCCAACAATCCGGTGATACCGCTCAGCGTCCACGCGAATGTCAAAATCAAAATCGCGGGAACCATCGCTTTAAATCCTTCCGGCAAACACTGCATCGCGTCCGTAAATGGCAAAACACCTCGAGCCATATAGAACATCAGTGTTATCAGCAATGCTGCTGCCGAACCAATCAGCAAGCCAACAGATGCATCACAATTTGCAAACGAATCCACAAAATTTTCACCCTCAAAGAAACCGCCTGTATAAATCATACCAACTACACAGCTGATAATCAAAACGATAACCGGTAAAATCAGGTCAATCACCTTGCCTTTGCCTGTTACCGCTTCCGATTCCACTCCGGCATATGGCCTTGCATCCGTTGTGTATAAATCATCATTTTCTATTGCGTTTTTCTCATGCAGTGCCATAGGGCCAAAATCAAAATTCATCATTGTGATAATAAGCATCATTGCGATTGTTAAGAGCGCATAGAAATTGTATGGAATTGCACGTATAAATAAATCCAGACCATTTACACCTTCCACCACACCGGCCACCGCCGCTGCCCACGAAGAAATCGGCGCAATAATACAAATCGGTGCCGCCGTTGCATCAATCATATATGCCAGTTTCGCGCGGGAAACTTTATGTGTATCCGTCACCGGGCGCATAACACTGCCAACCGTCAAGCAGTTAAAATAATCATCAATAAAAATCAAAACACCCAGAAAAAATGTGGATAACAGTGCGCCCTTTCTATCTTTGATACGTTTTCTCGCCCAAGCTCCATACGCAATCGAGCCGCCCGCTTTATTCATTAGCGAAACCATAATACCCAAAATAGCGAGGAACATGACAATCCCAACATTCCAGCCATCAGATAATTTGGCAAGCATGCCGCCCTCAGTTTCTGCAGTAAAAATTGTAAGATACGCATCTTTCAAATTGAAATTCGCATAAAACAAACCACCAACGACAATACCGACGAACAAAGAAGAATATACTTCTTTTGTTATCAACGCCAAAATGATTGCAACCAGCGGCGGAACCAACGACCAAAACGTTGCGTACATGCCACTTCCCGCCATTTCACCTGTATCAGCAAAAACAGTTACCGTTGTCGCCATAAATATCACGGCAAAAAGAACCACTTTACTTACCCAAGTATGCCTTCCTAATCTCATAACCTTTGCTCCCTTCCCTCAAAAAACAGAATACCTTCATCCCCGAAAAATAAAAAACCATGCGTCAGCGCATGGTTTTAAAGAAATCAGTCTTGATTGCTTTTCATTTCCGATAGCGCTTCACATCCATGTGACAGTACATTGCATCTTCTGCAATGTCCCAGCGATAATTTTTCAGGGCAAAACACCATCGCTTCGGCGATACCTCCTTTCCATACCCCGCCGCCCCGGCTTTTCTGGGAAATATGTACTAATAAGCACCGCACCTCTATCTTTGCTGCAAAAACATAGAACTTATCGTCTATTCATACCACAAAATGTCATTTCAAGTCAATACCTTTCACCAAATAAACCCATTTTGTCGTTTTTTCGGCAATAATACAATCATAAATTATTGCATTATTATCCGCAAAGTCAAACTTCTGTTTTCAATTCCAAAAAAAGCTGATATAATACAATTCACAAGTTATGCTTACTCAAACATTAAAATAACATTCAAGGAGGTTCTTTCATTATGGCAACTGCACATATTGCTGCAAAAACAGGCGATTTCGCCAAAACAGTACTGATGCCCGGCGATCCGTTACGTGCTAAGTTCATCGCGGAAACTTTTTTAGAAGATGCAGTCTTGGTAAATAACGTTCGTGGTATTCAAGGTTACACCGGGTTATACAAAGGCAAAAAAGTATCCGTTATGGCAAGCGGCATGGGTATGCCTTCCATGGGCATTTACAGCTACGAATTGTATGCTTTCTTTGGTGTAGAAAACATCATCCGTATCGGTTCCGCCGGTGCGTTTAACGACAAGCTTCAATTACGTGATATCGTTGCAGGCATGGGTGCTTGTACGACATCAAACTACGGAGCACAGTACGAAGTACCGGGAACATATGCCGCTATTTGCGATTATGAGTTACTGGCTACCGCTGTGGATTGTGCAAAGACACTTGGCCAAGACTTGAAGGTGGGGCAAATTCTCTCCTCCGACCAATTCTATGATGACCGCCCCAACGCAATGGAAAATTGGACAAAAATGGGGGTGCTTGCCGTAGAAATGGAGGCTGCCGCGTTGTATATGAATGCCGCACGTTTGGGTAAACGCGCTTTGGCATTGGTTACCATATCCGATAAACCGCTTACCGGTGAAGAGACTACCCCGGAAGAACGTCAGACTTCCTTCACACAGATGATGGAAATTGCACTTCAGACGGCTGTCGAAATGGATAAAAAATAATCATTCGCAGCAAGAAAGTGAACCGTACCCGGGAATCACTCACTGCAAAAATAAAACCTGTTTTGACAGCAAAACTGTCAAAACAGGTTTTTCTTATAACACCGGAAACCGAAGAACATTCCATATATTCTTCAAATATTCTACCCGCAAATTTTGATACTTTAGATAATATGCATGCTCCCATACATCCACACAAAGAATCGGCCTATGGCTCATCGGAAGCACGGTGTCCTGATTTTTCACATTCACAATCTCTAACTCGTCCTTTTCGGTCAAAACCAGAAATGTCCAGCCCGAACCAAAAACAGAAAGCGCCTGCTTTTCAAATAACGCCTTGAACTCTTCAAAACTGCCAAATGCGACATCTATCTTCTCCGCAAGCTTACCCTTTGGTGTGTGCTCATCTTGAGCCGCCGCAGACATACTCTCGAAAAAGAATCCATGATTATAAACACCTCCGCCATTATTACGAATGGCCTGTACTGCATCGCCGGACAAATCTGCCTTTAATAACTCGCTCAATGTCATTTGATGCAAGTCTTCTCTCTTCTCCAGCAATCCATTCAAATTGTTGACATACGTCTGGAAATGCTTATCGTGATGAAAATGCATCGTTTCCGCATCTACATAAGGCTCCAATGCATCATAAGCATATGCCAAAGGAGGCAATGAATACGGATATTTCTGTTGACCCATCATAAAAATCCCTCCGATCAATTTTTGGCGAAAAGACGCCGCTCTTGTATACCTTACGCATTCCCCGCCGGAACACATCGAAACATATTCTTTGTTCCCACGCTCGTCGCTCAAGTACACTCTAAATCACATCTGTATATATCCGCCGCCCAGAAAATGGGCGAGTATAACCAATATCACCACAGGCACTGCATGGCTGCCGCACTCCGCGCGGATATAAAATCTTCGTCCGCAAAACCAAAGAAGCCAACCCAAAATGCCGCCCAATGTATTCATGAACAAATCATTGATATCCGTAATTCTCGCACAAAACAGCTGGCTCAATTCGATAAAAAGTGATAACCCGAAAGAAAATAATACCGTCCTTCTCATTGGATGATACCGCTTCCAAATAAAGGGTAGCAAAAAACCCAGCGGAACAAACAGCAACACATTCAAGAAGTATTGGAGCCTATCCCCATAAAACCGATGGAGAGGCTCTAGCGTAAGGTTAAAATCCACCTCATTCCATCCGCCAAAGTAGGAAGTCCTGTTACCCAAATAATACCACACATATAAAACACAAACAACCATATATTCACTTTATAAACGAAAGATTTTTTCCGTTGAGAAGGGAACATCTGCCACAAGAAAACAAACGGAAAAACCAGCAAAAATACACTGGCTGCCTGTACACAAATATGGATTGCAAACGCCGCGTAAAGCAAACCGCTTCCCCCTTTGATAACTATTTTTTCTTATTTTAAACAATTCTTCTTAAAAACACCGAGCGAAAATCTTACAGTACCCTTAAATTTCCCGGCGCATATCGTATCTACGCAAAAACATATGAGCGGCAGACTATATTCCGCCGCTAAACAGGCCTTTCGATTCGTAGAATCAAGCGTGTGCATGGTGATTCAAAAACTGTCGGACTATTCGGCACTTATCTTTGCCATAATACGAATTTTTATAATTTCTCATATATTTTTCGCCACAAGCATCTCCGAAATATTGACAAATCTTGCTTTTCCCTGATAGAATGGTAAAGTCGGTGATTGAACAGGTATCACCTCGATTTGACATCGAATTTGCATCCAATCCCGCCAAGGGATTTTTTTAAGCAAAATTCGGGTCATTTTTTTGTTTAAATATATAGATCCTTTCGGTTCTTTCAAACAGAACAAAAGATATTTATTTTTCAGGAGGTACGCATTTATGGCAGGAACAATTTCAAGAGGTATCAAAGCACCCATCATTCGAGAAGGGGACGACATCGTAAAAATCGTTACTGATTCCGTTTTGGATGCGGCAAAACAAGATGGTTTTTCTTTACAAAATAAAGATGTCATTTGCGTGACAGAAGCCGTTGTTGCCCGTGCAGACGGTAATTATGCTTCTACCGAGGCTATCGCCGCAGATGTACATGCAAAGCTTGGCGGAGAAACAATCGGCGTTATTTTCCCTATTCTCAGCAGAAACCGCTTTGCCATCTGTTTAAGAGGTGTTGCAAAGAACGCAAAAAAAATCGTCCTTATGCTTAGCTACCCTTCTGATGAAGTAGGCAATCATTTGTTTGATTTGGATTTGCTGGATGAAAGCGGCATCAATCCCTACACGGACGTTTTATCCTTGGACGATTACCGCAAAGCATTCGGTTCTATCAAACATCCCTTTACCGGTGTGGATTATGTAGATTACTATAAAAACTTAATCGAAGAAGAAGGTGCAGAAGCAGAAATCATCTTTGCCAACCATGCAGAGGCTATCGTGCCCTACACAAAAAATGTACTTTGCTGTGATATCCATACGCGAGAGCGTTCCAAGCGCCGTATTCTAAACGCAGGCGGCGAAAGGGTTTTCACACTTGCTGAAATCTTGAACCAAAGTGTCAACGGCAGCGGATATAACCCCGCATATGGGCTTCTGGGTTCCAACAAAGCAACGGAAACAACCGTAAAGCTATTCCCTAAAAATGCACAGGAAACAGCTGAATCCATTCAAAAAGAAATTCTTTCCCGCACAGGCATCTGTGTCGAGGCGATGATTTACGGCGATGGCGCATTCAAAGATCCTGTAGGTAAAATTTGGGAATTGGCCGATCCCGTTGTCGGTGCCGGTTACACAGATGGGCTGAACGGATTGCCTAATGAAGTAAAGTTGAAATATCTGGCGGATAATGATTTTGCAAATTTGAAAGGCGCTGCGCTGGAAGAAGCCATTCGCCGCCGTATCAAGGAAAAAGATATCGACTTAAAGGGCGATATGGTATCAGAAGGAACGACACCTCGCCGTTTGACAGATTTAATTGGCTCCCTTTGCGATTTGACCAGCGGCAGCGGCGACAAAGGCACACCTATCGTATTGGTTCAAAACTACTTCAATAACTTTGCCAACGAATAAGCGCTTCCCCGACATCTCACCATTATCGGATGTCGGGGATTTTTAGTCCGAAACGGATTTATTTTAGAAAGGAGCAATTATGACTCTTCCAAAAGTACTACTAAAAAAAGGCGAAGGACGCATGCTGAAAAATGGCGGCCTTTGGATATTTGACAACGAAATTGCGGATATCTCCGAGCACATAGAAAACGGTGCTCTGGTAAACGTCGAAGATTTCGATGGGTATCCCATGGGCATCGGCTTTTACAACGCCCAATCAAAAATCATCGTTCGCATGATGACACGAAATAAAGACCAGGAAATTGACGAAAACTTCTTGCGTATGCGAGTGGAAAACGCATGGGCGTACCGTAAAAAAACAGTCGATACTTCGTCTTGCCGTTTGATTTTTGGCGAGGCAGATTTCCTTCCCGGACTGGTAGTAGATAAGTTTGCGGATATTTTGGTTGTACAATCTCTTGCCTTGGGTATTGACCGTATGAAAGAAGCCATTCTAAACTTGCTAAAGGAAACCTTGGAAAACGACGGTATATCTATACGCGGGATTTATGAGCGCAGTGATGCCAAAGTTCGTTTGCAAGAAGGTATGGATAGAATAAAGGGATTTTTGAGCGAACCTTTTGATACCAAGGTGGAAATTGTCGAAAACGGCGTTCGATATATCGTCGATGTGGCGGATGGGCAGAAAACGGGCTTCTTTCTCGACCAAAAATATAACCGCCTGGCGATTCAAAAGCTTTGTAAAGATGCAGATGTTTTAGATTGCTTCACCCACACCGGCTCTTTTGCCCTAAACGCCGGAATTGCCGACGCAAAAAGTGCGTTGGGCGTGGATGCATCTCAACTTGCCGTTGACCAAGCAAGCGCGAACGCAAAACTAAATGGCTTAGCAGACACGGTTCGCTTCCAATGTGAGGACGTATTTGAACTTTTGCCAAGATTGGAAGCGGCAGGCAAAAAATTCGATGTGATTATTCTCGACCCGCCCGCCTTCACAAAATCTCGGCACTCTGTAAAAAACGCGGTCAAAGGCTACCGCGAAATCAATTTACGGGCGATGAAACTGCTAAAAGACGGCGGATTTTTGGCAACTTGCTCCTGCTCACACTTTATGACCCACGAGTTGTTCACCCAAACCATTGGACAAGCGGCAAAAAATGTGCGTCGGCGCTTGCGCCAAGTGGAATACCGCACGCAATCGCCTGACCATCCGATTTTGTGGGCGGCAGATGAATCCTATTATCTGAAATTTTACATCTTTCAAGTTTGTCAAGAACCTTAAACATTCAGACATTCCGCTTATTCGGAAACATTCCCGGCTATATTGTGAAAACCGGCGTAAACATGGACAAAATTCATCTATATATATGTCGGTAGTCGAATTTTGCCCACACTGCGATAGTGACAGGCGATTCATATATCCTTCACTTTGAAAATACGGCCGACAGCAGGAGAGATACACTGCAAATCGGCAATATTTTATAGAACCGGCATCGATCATATTTTAAAACTGGCTGATGATAAAGAACCTCACCGCAAGAAATGGCCTCGGGCATTTTTCGCGGTGGCTTTTCACAACCATACCATTTTACACCTGTCTTGACACAAACAGATACATCGCTTGAAAAAAATCAGAAACGCCGATTCTACGTCAGCATCATAATTATAAATTGCCTTTGTAAAAAGCTAATGCCAGGAGGCGTTATTCAGATACCATTCCAAAAACCGAAAATTCGAAGTGAAATCAGACCGGCATTGGCACAAAATTTTATATTTTGAAAAAACATCACTCTATGACGCAAAGCGGGCACAACTTTGCTGCGAAAATCAAAAGACGTAGACATGTACTTACAATATAATAAAACCGAAAATCTGAAGATAGCCACTCCGAAAATAAACCATCTCACCATACGTCCCCGCAAAGTTTTTTCGTATTGGAAATTCATCGGCAAGCCCACCAAACGGAAGGGATATAAAAAGGGAATGGTGTTAATTTTGTACCGGTATCAGCGGCGGACTGTGTCAATTGACCATTTCTACCGAATAGACAATACATACACCACTGACTGTATCGGAACATCACGGACACGGGTATGATGTTTTTCCCGATTCAAACAGAACACAGCCGTTTGGCAGCAGTGCAACTTGCTAGTACAATTATGGCGATTTGCTGATTAAAAACGAAACCAAACAAACATTTCAACTCATGATTGAGATAACAGAGGATGATTTAATCGCTTCTTGAAGATCAAATTTCCCAATGCAATATCGTTATGAGGTATATGAGAAAGAACCTTTGATACAGCACGAACCTTGGGGCGGATATACATTGGCGAAATAACATAACCATCACGGCTAATCCCCCTAAGAACATAATCAACAGATTTTTGAATTAATTCGACCTTACGAACACTTTCTTTCCGGTGGTAAAATTCCTTATACAACTTATCTTTTTCGGCGGTAAGTTTTTTATGCTCTACTTTCCAATCGTAAATTAGAATTTTTTTCATGCCCATTCAGGTTTCCCCTTTTTAAACTTGTGCAATTCACGGCGAACTTAGCACAAGCATAACCATGATACAGATATCTCCTCAGACAGACCCACAATCCCAATCAAATTCTTGCCTAAACAGCAAAAGTAAAGACCCCGGGGCATCCCCCAAGGTCTTTGTTTTATTCGTCAATCTTGTCAGTTTCTTCTGTTCCTTCGCTTTTTTCTTCCTCGTCCCAATCATCCATATCGACATCGCCGAAAGCAGATTTCAAAAATTCTTCTGCACTATCTATCTCAGCCATCTGCGCCTGCAACGATGAAAGTGCGTCCTCCGCCATCGGGATTTCCTCATTCTCGTCGTCTTTCAAGAAATCCTCTACCGGCTGGATAATCGCATCGTCAACAAAATCGTCCTCCGTCGTATTCTCTGCTTCCTTATCGAACCATTCGTCTTCAAATTCATTTTTCTTTTCTTTCATCTTTTCATAGTAGGTTTTCAGCTCATCTTTAAACTCATGTGCTTTTTCTGTCATGCGAAACGCTGCATCTCTTGCCATCGGTTGTAATTCATCGGCTTTGTCTGCAACCTTTTCAGCCATATCCTTTACCATTGGCTGCATCTTTTCTGCCTTCTCGCCAACCGTTTTCGCAACCGAGTTCAGCGCAGTACCCGCACGCTCCAATGCACAACCGATTTTCTTGCCAACACCTTCACCCAAACCGTTATGCAGTGTGCTCAATAAGCGTTCCGCCTCATCAACCGTGATGATTCCTTTTTCCAGCATATTTAATATTGCCATCCGTTCATCTTTCATATCGTTTCCTCCTTGATCTTCCTTTTATTTATAGAAGTATTCTTCCGGTTTATTTCTTCTTTCCCCAAAATGATATAAAATACTCTCGATAATTCGTCGGGAGGCATACCCATCCCCAAACGGATTTGCCGCTTGTGTCATACTTTTATATATGTCGCAATCTTCTAAAAGCATCTTGGTCATCTCGTATACATTTTCTTCTTCGTTTCCCGCCAACTTCAGCGTGCCCGCTTCCAACCCTTCGGGGCGTTCGGTCACATTGCGCAAAACCAGGACCGGCTTATTCATCGAGGGCACTTCTTCCTGCAAGCCGCCGCTATCCGTTAAAACCAAATATGCCCGTGCCATAAGATTATGCATATCCTTTAAATCAAGCGGTTCCGTCAAGTGTACTCGGGCAATACCGCCAAGTATTTCTTGCACCGGTTCCATAACCGCCGGATTTTTATGCACCGCATATACCACCTCTACATCCGGATAATCCTCCACAATGCGTCTCACCGCACGGCAAATCTGCTTCAGCGGCTCTCCCAGGTTTTCCCGCCGATGCGCCGTCATCGCAATAACCCGCCGATGCGCAAAATCTATTTGATTTAGCTCATCAACAGAAAATATATAGTCCTCCTCGATGGTATGCGCCAATGCATCTATCACAGTATTTCCTGTAACGAAAATCGTATCTTCACTGATATTCTCTTTTAGCAAATGCGCCTTCGCCAAAGGTGTCGGGGCAAAGTGCAAATCTGTGAGCGCTCCCGTCAAACGGCGATTCATCTCTTCCGGAAACGGCTGATACTTATCATACGTACGAAGACCCGCTTCCACATGTCCAACCTTTACTTGATTGTAATACGCTGCCAACGCACCCGCAAAAGTCGTGGATGTATCTCCATGCACCAAGACAATATCCGGCTTTTCTTTTGCGATAACATCCTCCAAACCATTTAGCGCGCGCGTAGTGATGCCTGCAAGTGTCTGAAATGGCTGCATAATATTTAAATCGTATTCCGGCGTTAATGAGAAAATCTGCAACACTTGATCGAGCATCTCCCGATGCTGTGCCGTTACACAAACGATGCTCTCCACCTTCTCCTCTGCTTCCAACGCCTTCACCAACGGCGCCATCTTAATCGCCTCAGGCCTCGTTCCGAAAACACTCATTACTTTTATCTTACCCATAGAAACTCCTTATCCATACAACATTATTTAATTGTATTGGTCAGCACACCAATACCCTCGATTTCACACTTAACAACATCGCCTTTTTTCAGATACTTCGGCGGTTCAAAACCCATACCGACACCTGCCGGTGTACCTGTCGCGATAATTGTACCCGCCTTTAGCGTCATTCCCTGAGAAAGCTCACTAATCATCTGGGCAATACCTGTAATCATCATCTTTGTATTGCTCTCTTGTCTCAGTTCTCCATTCACGTAACAGCGAATCGCCCGCTCAACGGGCATCTCAAATTCATCCTTCGTCACAATCCAAGGGCCGATTGGTGTAAAATCATCCAGACTCTTTCCAAAATACCACTGATTGTGTTTTTTCTGCAAATTTCTTGCGCTCATATCATTTAGGATAGTATATCCCAAAATATAATCATATGCATCGGCCTCTGATACATTTTTTGCTTCTTTTCCAATAACAACCGCTAACTCTACTTCATAATCCAGACCTTCTACAATATCAAAATGTCCATCGATTTCTTCGCCGTCACCCAAAGTACGGTTTACACGCTTGGAAAAATAAATTGCATCCGGATGATCTCCGGCCACACTATTATCTAAAAACTTCGCAGATTCCGTGCCATGGTCAAAATAGTTGACACCCAAACAGATGACATCTTGCTTCGGATAGGGAATCGGAGACAAAATCTCAATATCTGCCAGTGCAAAGCCCTGCATCAGTTCCGCATTGCGCTCAATTTTTTGCTTCTTCTCCTCCGTCAACACCTCTATGAGGTCGTTCATATCCCGAACACCACACCCCAAATAATTTACAGGAACAATTTCTGCCCCGTCCTTTTTCATAACCGCTACACCTGTCGTTGAACCACTACGGTAAGTCAAGAACTTCATCCTGTTTCCTCCTCTTTTTGCCTATCATGAAATTTAATACTTTGTGTAAAAGCAAAAGTTATTTTTAGTTATATCATAACATAATTCTCGCTGTCCGAAAAGAAAAACACATGTTAAGAATCTCTGCACTTATATTCCTTGCATAAAACACCGCATAACCCGCATGTTTATTCACCTCACCGCTTTCTTTTTCATTCTGTCCCCGAAAAAAGCACTAAAACGGCAATGGATACAATTCCAGAATTCATGAACTTTTACAAAATGCAATCAATTCCTTTTTCTCTATTGAAATTTTTGAATTGTTTTTGTATAATCATTAATAATATACATTGATTCGCAAGAATTGCATTCGGTATTTTTCGCCGCATGACAATTCCCATTGCATAAAGGAGGACATATTTTTATGAAAGAAAAAATTGTTTTGGCTTATTCCGGCGGTTTGGACACATCTGTTATTATTCCCTGGTTAAAAGAAAATTACGACGCAGAGGTTATTGCCGTTTGCGGCGATGTTGGGCAGGGCAAAGAAACCGATGGCTTGGAAGAAAAAGCCTTGCGCACAGGCGCAAGCAAATTATATATCGAAAACCTGATAGAAGAATTCATCACGGAAGCGATTTATCCTTGTATCAAAGCAAATGCTGTTTATGAGCATAAATATCTTTTGGGCACTTCTATGGCAAGACCGATTATTGCAAAACGACTGGTTGAAATCGCAAAAAAAGAAGGTGCCACCGCAATCTGCCACGGCGCTACAGGAAAAGGCAATGATCAGGTACGCTTTGAGTTGACCATCAAAGCACTTGCTCCCGAATTAAAAATCATTGCGCCTTGGCGTTTGGACACATGGGGTATGCAAAGCAGAGAAGACGAATTGGCCTACCTTGAGGCAAGAAATATTCCCTTCGAATTGAAAAAAGAAGATTCCTACAGCCGTGACCGTAATATCTGGCATCTAAGCCATGAAGGCTTGGAGTTGGAAGACCCCGCAAACGAACCGAACTACAAACACTTATTGCAAATGGGCGTAACCCCTGAGGAGGCGCCTGACACACCGGAATACGTGAGTGTGGCATTTGAAGCCGGTGTTCCCGTTTCTGTAAACGGCGAAAAATTAGACCCAATTGCTCTTTTGACAAAATTAAACGAAATCGGCGGAAAAAACGGCGTTGGTATTACGGATATTTGCGAAAATCGCGTTGTCGGTATGAAATCCCGCGGTGTATATGAAACACCGGGCGGCGCTATTTTATACTACGCACACCGTGAATTGGAATATCTTTGTTTGGATAAGAAAACACAAGCATTCAACGAAGTGGCAAGCAATCAATTCACTGAGCTTGTTTACAGCGGCGAATGGTTCACACCTTTGCGTGAATCCTTAAGTGCATATTTTGACAAAACAAATGAATTTGTGAGCGGCTCTGTGAAAATGAAACTTTATAAAGGCAATATCATCTCCGCCGGTGCAACATCTCCTTACAGCCTCTACAATGAATCCATTGCAAGCTTTACAACCGGAGATTTGTATAACCACAAGGACGCCGATGGTTTTATCAACCTCTTCGGTTTGCCTCTGCAAGTTCGTGCAATGATGAAACAACAACGCAGCAAATAAACAATCAAACAACTAAGAACCGCACTGCCATGTGACGTGCGGTTCTTATATAATTTCAAACCCAGAAAGGATGATCTGTATGAAATTATGGGGCGGACGCTTTACCAAGTCCACCGATAGCTTTACCGACCATTTCCATTCGTCTATTTCCTTTGACAGCCGTATGTACAAAGAGGATATTACAGGAAGCATTGCCCACGCAACTATGCTTGGGAAACAAGGTATTATTCCACAGGCGGATTCAGAACTGCTCGTAAAGACACTGAAGGAGATCCTCGTAGATATCGAAGGCGGCAACGTTTCATTTGACGAAAAAGCCGAGGATATTCATATGAATATCGAGTCCATACTAATCAGCCGCATCGGCGATGTGGGCAAACGCTTGCACACAGGCAGAAGCCGTAACGACCAAGTGGCACTGGATATCCGCATGTACAACAAAAGTCAAATAACCGAGATTCAGGTTTTGGTAAAGGACTTGGCCATAACCCTGAATAACCTTGCGAAAGCGCATACGGAAACCATTATGCCGGGTTATACCCATTTACAGCGGGCACAGCCGGTGACCTTGGCGCACCATTTATTGGCATATGTCGAAATGTTTAAGCGCGATTACAACCGCCTTTCCGATACCTATAAACGCACGGATACCATGCCCTTGGGCAGCGGCGCCTTGGCGACCACGACCTATCCCTTAGATCGTGCATTTGTTGCGGAACAATTGGGCTTTGCCGCCATCACCCAAAACAGTATGGACGGCGTGTCTGATCGCGACTTTTGCATCGAACTATTAAGCACATTGTCCATTTTGATGATGCATTTAAGTCGTTTTTGCGAAGAAATCATTCTCTGGAGCAGCCATGAGTTCCGTTTCATCGAGCTAGATGATGCATATTCTACAGGCTCCAGCATTATGCCTCAAAAAAAGAATCCGGATATGGCGGAATTGATTCGAGGCAAAACAGGACGGGTTTACGGAAATTTACTCGGACTGCTGACAACCATGAAAGGTTTGCCATTGGCGTATAACAAAGACATGCAAGAGGATAAGGAAGGCCTTTTTGACGCCATCGATACGGTTAAAATGTGCCTGCCCGTATTCACAAATATGTTGGCGACAATCACTGTACGCAAGAAAAACATGTTACATGCAACCAAAGGCGGCGTTCCTTTTCGGGATGCACATGAAATTATCGGCAAACTCGTACTCTACTGCATCGAAAACAATACCAACCTTGATGACTTATCGCTAAAGGAATACCAGACAATTTCGCCTGTATTTACCGATGAAGTATATGATGCTATTTCTGTAAAACGATGCGTAGAAGCAAGAAATGTCATAGGCGGTCCGGCAAAAGAGATGACCGAAAAAACGATTCTGGCAAACAGCGCTTTCTTTGCTTAGGAAAAGAAAATTTGGCGAAAACTTGAAAAAATTGAGAAACCGTGATATCCTTTGTCTAGTTTAATACGTATAAAAAGGGGGAATTATATGGCAGTCGCTTCATTGGTATTGGGAATTTTATCTATATGTTCAAGTGTGTTTTTAGGTCAGACATTCTTTGGCCTGATTTTCGGGATTGTCGGCATTTACTGCGCAAACAGAGGACGGTTTGAACCGGATAAAGAAGGACTTGCACGTGCCGGAAAAATTTGTTCCATCATCGGAATCATTCTTTCNCTTTTCCTTTTCGTGGCCTGCGCTTTAGTCTTGGGCGGTTTAGGNATCATTGGATATTATCTTTACATCTNAATCAAGTACTTCAAGCACTTTTGCGTTTTCATTTCGCAAAAGTGCTTTTGCTTTACCTTCTGCTCAATCCATTATCCGGATATATAACCCGAACAACTTGAACGGCTCGAACGACTTGAACGACTTGGAGGGAAAATCTATGGAACACTTACAGCAAACCATTATCTTATTCGATTTGGACGGCACCTTGACCGATTCCGCCGAGGGTGTCATCCTCTCGGCACAGTATATGCAGGAAAAAATGGGAATCCCCAAATGGGAATATGAAGATTTACGATTCATCGTGGGCCCGCCGCTCATGGCCACTTTTCAGGAGGATTTCGGCATGGATAAAACACAGGCGGAACAAGCGCTTCTTTATTTTCGCGAGCGCTACAGCACGGTGGGCCTGTTTGAAAATAAGCTATACGACGGCATTGAAGATATGCTGAGCGTTTTGCGCGCCAAAGGAAAACGCCTCGCCGTTGCCACATCTAAGAAACAGGCCTCCGCCATACGCATCCTTGAACATTTTGGTATCGCCGGGTACTTCGAAGTCATCGGCGGCGATGACCAAGACGCTAAGCGGGATACAAAAGCGAAAGTAATCGACTACGTTTTAGACACAATGAAAGTTGACAAAAAAGATGTGATTATGGTTGGTGACCGCAAGTTTGACATAGACGGAGCCCATAGTCTGGGTATTCCTTGCATTGGCGTATTATACGGCTATGGCAGCGAAGCAGAATTCACCGCCCATCGTGCCGACTATATCGTTGCAACGCCAAAAGATATTTCCGATATTTTTTGATACCGGATGCCGTTTTGGAGGGGCAATGCTCCTCCAAAACATATCGCAGGCTTCTCGGAAAGCGCTCGGTTAACAATTATATATATTGTTTTATACTCATGGCTTTTTCCTCCCACACTGCCCTTTCTCGTTATCTCCGGCCTTTATATTCTCCTTTGTATATTCCTTTCTTCGCTCACTTCTTTCCCTCTGCTCAAACCACATACATATATTGTCTTGACAATAAGTCTCCCTCCCGAGAGATAAAATCTGATGGAACAGCACCTCTCTATCCCTTCTTATTCCTCACTCAACAGTACCGTCATCAGCATTCTCGCCAATGGCTCCATTGCGTTCATCGCCTCTTCCTTCGTATTCGTCTGCGCACCGACCTCAACCAGAATTGAACGCGGCAACATATGTAAGCTGAACCGGTATGCTCCCAGATAAATTTTTCGTACAAAATCCGGAAAGTTTCGGTGCGCCACTGTCTGCATCTGCAAACTAAATGCTAAATTCTGTTCTATCCAGGGATTCTCCAGTCCACCGATATCCTTTGGCACACCGCCTTGGTTCAAACGGCAAAGACCATCAAAAAGCATAATTTGGGCACACATCTTTCCATCAACCTCCGCCACCAGACGCTTGTCTTCAGCGATCCCGTCACGATGCATATCGATACAAACCTCTATCGTCGGATTATCCTTCAATATTTGACGAATACGCGGCTCCATTCGTTCATAGGCACCTGTAATCCGCGTCTGCCCGTCGACCAAGTCATATTGCCCATCGTCATGCAACACCTCGACACCATAGTCCTCCTCTAAAATCCGCTTCAGCTCCTCGCCAACGCCCCAAATGCCCTCCTGCAATCCCAAAGACATATCGCTGTCAGCAAATCCTTCATGCGAATGTGTATGAAAAATCAAAATTTTCGGACCGCCGCTATCCATGTCCAACGAAAAATCTGTGCGCAGCGCCTCCTCCACATCTATATCTGATTCTAAAAATACCGTACGGTGATCCACAATATAATACTTATTTTTTAAATAAGAGAAATCCTTCATCGCCTCCAGCTCCTCTCCCGAAATACCAAGGCTCTCCCTTGCCAGAGCAATCGGCTTCATCCGAAATTCAACATCCCCAACGCCCCAAACTGCCTGTACCCCTCCGGCATCCGCCGGCATATTAAAAACAGCTGCAAACGAAACTTGTCCAGGCAGCACCTCCGCCAACAGCCAACGTGCTCCGCCCACTTGCAAAAAGAGAGGCAGGTTCAGCGCAAAAATAAGCATCCCCAAGAGGCTTAGGTATACATGTCTTTTTCGGCTTTTCTTCCTTGCCAATTCCACCGCCTCCCTTCTTGCCATATGTATGCCAAAAAGGGCATTATTAGAACAAAAAAGAGGGCGTTCCCGCCCTCCAAAACCATATCAATTTCTTTAAATTTCTCTTCGATTCACAACAGAAAAATACTCCCCCGCACAACAACCCATAACTGCAATATTGCACCGGAATGCCGCCCATCCATTCTTCTCATACGAAAGCACCACCCCCGAGAGTATTTGATCCAAAGCCCGCTTGCTCTCCTCCATACGCTCCTTCGGAAACAGTGCAATCATATCCTCAAGGCTTCCCCAAAAAACCAAATTTTCCTTTGGTATCTGCATCGTCAATGTCCATACCCGCAACTCTCCCGCAAATATCATCTCCCGCAAATCACCGCCCGCCGCTATCCACAACTCTTTGGCAGTTTCCGATTGATTCAAACAAACCAGCAACCTCTCATCTGAAAATGCTTGCAATTTATTTTTAAGCATAAAAATCCCTCCAGTTATAGACTTATTATGCTATACCCGGAGGGATTTGTCTATTTGATTTAATTCGCAGCTTTTACCTTAATCCAAAGCTCAGCCAATTTTTGTTTCAGCACCTGATTATCTTCGAACACTTCATCTTTATCATAATCCGTACGAGGGAGATATGCCTCATTGTCCGCAAACTCGTTTTCGCTTAAATCCGCCAATACCTCTTTATTCGAGGAGGCATAACCCACCGTAATGGAGTTATCATATGACGCATCATAAGTCAAAACATAATTGATGAACTCATGCGCAAGCAAAGGATTTTCCGCATTGGCAGGAATAACCATCGCATCACTCCAAATATTAGTACCTTCCAACGGCATGAAGAAGCTCATTTCTTCGTTCTCCTCCAAAATTGTTGTTGCATCTCCACTGTAAACCACTGCAATATCTTTATTGCCATTAATCATCCCATCAATAACCTCATCCATCACATACGCAGGATTCATTGTATTATTGAGCTGAACCAACCAGTCATACGCCGCATCAATTTCGCTTTCTACATCCGTGTTCATAGAATAGCCCAACGACTTCAACGCCATCATAAACGCATCACGCTCGGAATCATATATATAAATTCTGCCTTTGTATGTCTCATCCAGCAAAATGCTGTAACCCAAACGCTCCACCTCCGCAGGATCTACGTTGTCATGATTATATACAATCCCTACATTTCCCCAAAAATAGGGAACCGAATAGGTATTATCTACATCATATGCCAGATTTTTTACGCCCTCAGACAAATTTCCGATGTTCGGAATCAATGATAAATCCAACGCTTGCAAACTTCCATCCGCAATCAATCTCTCTATCATATAGTCTGAAGGAATCAACACATCATAAAACTCACCGGATTGCAGTTTCGTATACATCATCTCATTGGAATCAAAGTATTCCAAGATAACTTTTACCCCAAACGTATCTTCAAAATTACTGATCAAATCCTCGCCCATGTACTCGCCCCAGTTATACAACTTCAGCGTAGCGGAGCCATATTCTTCTACTGCCTCCGAAGTCCCGCTGTTTCCACAGCCTGTTACCATCATTGTCATACCCAAAACCAAAGCAAATAACTTCTTCATATTTTCGCTCTCCCTCTTTTTTCTTTAATAATTGGTATTATATTCACCACCAACAGCGTCACACTAATCAAAAGAATAACCAGTGTACTTAACGCATTAATGGATGGATTCACCCGTTTACTCATGGTGTAAACCAAAATCGAAATATTATTCACACCATTGCCTGTTACAAAATATGATATGGTAAAATCATCGAAGGACATGGTAAACGCAATCAATGCACCTGTGATAATACCCGGTTTAATCTGCGGAACAATAACCTTCCATAACGCCTGCAGCGGCGTCGCGCCTAAATCCAGTGCCGCATCGGCAAGATTCGGATCCAGTGAGCGCAGCTTCGGCGTAACACTCAAAATGACATAGGGGATACAGAACATGACATGTGCCAAAAGCAGTGTTCCCAATCCCTTTCGAACACTCAATGCGCTAAAGAACATCAGCAAACCAATCGCTGTCACAATTTCCGGATTTAAAATGGGCAAATCGTTCACCTGTCCTACAATGCCTTTTACAATTTTTCGGGACTTGGATAAACCGATTGCTGTCACCGTTCCCACTACTGTAGATATTATCGTTGCCAGCACCGCAACCAATATGGTATATCCCACCGCGGACATCATCGTGGAGTCTGAGAACATTCTCTCATACCATCTCAGAGAAAAACCATCAAATCTCGTCAAAGAACGCGAGCTGTTAAACGAGAATAAAATAATATACAAAATTGGTGCATAGAAAAATATCGCTGTTATAAAGAGCAATACTCTGGAAAAAAGGCTTTTCTTTTTCCGCATCATTCCGCCCCCTTTCCTTGCGTATTGATATCCACTTTTTTCGTCACATACATAGAAATCATGATAATAACCGCCATGGCCAACGAAATGGCGGAACCGAAGTTCCAGTCACCGGAAGTCAAAAACTCCATCTCTATCACATTGCCGATCAACACAAACTGCCCGCCGCCCAAAAGTTTGGGGATGAAAAAGCTGGAAACCGCCGGCAAAAATACCAGTGTAATCCCACTGATAACACCCGGCAACGACAACGGAAGTGTGATACGCAAAAAAGACTGTATTTTATTCGCACCCAAATCGTTTGCCGCCTCCAAGTAACTTTTATCCATCTTTGTCAGCGATGTATATATCTGCAAAATCATAAATGGTATGAAATTATACACCATACCCAAAATAACCGCAAACGACGTATGGAGCATCGTCACCGGCCCGAGGCCAAAGAATGTCAAAACACGATTAATAATCCCATCATCCTGCAAAATGCCCATCCACGCATACGTGCGTACAAGCATATTAATCCAGGTGGGCATCGTAATCAGCAATACCCAAAACACACGGCTCTTTTCATCCCAATTGGCAATGATATAGGCAATCGGATAGCCAAACGCAATACAAATCAGTGTTGTCACCACTGCAATAAATAACGAGCGGCGCAGCACACTCATAAACACTTCATCACTAAAAAAGCGCGCAAAATTATCCAATGTAAACCGTATCGTTGCTACATCGTTTCCTTTATCCGTAAACGCATACAGTATAATCATCAGCATGGGCGTAACAATCATTATTACCATCCAGATGATATAAGGGAGCGTCATTCCACGAAATTGTCTCATGTCAAACACATCCTCCCTTAATTCGATTTTTTCATAATATGAATGTCTTCCGGCTGGAAGAGTAATCCGACCAAGTCACCTTCTTCGTGTTTGTCCGTCGTATCCACCTTATACTCATAACCTTCTGTCGCAAAGGTCACATTATAAATGCCTGAGGTAATGTTTGCGGAGTCAAAATCATATTTCACATTGGTAATCTCTACCCCTTCTCCGTCCTCCAAACTCCAGGCAGAAGCATTCGCCCACGTCTTTAAGTCCGTCTCCAAAGCGATGGACTCTTTGATATCATCCACTTTCTTGAAGAAGTTCACCGCAAAAATTTCTTCTTGATACTCTTTGTTGGCAATACGGTTCTCGTCTTTCACAATCATCTTTACTGTAACAGATGTACCTGCCGCCGTAGAAAATGTTACGGGATATTCCCCATTTTCTTTCTTGATGTCATAGTTAATTTCTTTGATAGAAATCCATTCATCACTCTCCGGATTCCATGCCTGCGCATCCGCACGGGCCACGATTGTACCTTCATCCAATTCGTCCACATCATCCACGTCTAAATAGAAATCATTTGCAGAAATCTTTTCCCCTGCCGCTTCATTATAGACAGGGTGATCATGCGACACATTCATCTTCACTGTAATCGAAGTCCCGACTTTTGTCTCCACGATGGTTTCATAGTGCACACCTTTAAATAGAACCGATTTTACAACGCCCTTTAATTTCCCCTCAGCTCTGGAAACAATATCCAAATCTTCGGGGCGAATCACAACATCCACTTTTTCCCGCTCATTAAAGCCAACATCCACACAATCAAAGACCGTATCTTCGAACATAATTTTATAATCCGCCAGCATAACACCGTCCATAATATTGCTTTCGCCGATGAAATTTGCCACATACTCATTGACAGGCTCATTATAAATATCTGTTGGCGTACCTATTTGCTGAATTTCTCCATCTTTCATAACCACGATTTTATCTGACATCGTCAGCGCTTCCTCCTGATCGTGTGTCACATANACAAACGTAATCCCTACCTCTTGCTGAATGCGCTTCAATTCCTGCTGCATCTCTTTTCTCAGCTTCAAATCCAGCGCTCCCAACGGCTCGTCCAAAAGCAATACGTTCGGTTCATTGACCAACGCACGNGCAATGGCTACACGCTGCTGCTGCCCGCCGCTCATCTCGGTTACAGAACGCTCAGCGTACTCTTCCAAATTCACCAGCTTCAACATACGTTTTACCTTTTGTTCAATAATGTCTTTCGGCTCTTTTTTTATCTTCAACCCAAAAGCAATGTTGTTGTATACGTTCATATGGGGAAACAAAGCGTACTTTTGAAACACGGTGTTGATTTCCCTCTTATATGGCGGCACTTTTGTAATTTCTTCTCCATCAAAAAATACCTGCCCTTCATTTTGGGTCAAAAATCCACCCAATATTCTAAGCAATGTCGTCTTTCCGCAACCACTGGGCCCCAGCAGCGTCACAAATTCGTTTTCATATATATCCAGGTTGATTCCCTTCAAAACAAACTTTCCGTCAAATTCCTTGACGATATTTTTAAACTGAATCAGCTTTTTCATTTGCGCTCCTCCAAAACAAATCTAGAACAAAGGCGGTGTTGAAATCCAAAGAACCTTTGCTTTTGTTTTTTTCTCATTTTTCATATAATGGCTATTCTTTCCCTGCAAATAAAAGGTTTCCCCTTTGTGTACTTTTTTTTTTTCCTCTCCGCCATGGGGATCCATAACGAAAGTTTCTCCGCCTTGCGGCAACTCGATCATAATCGGCTCCATTTCGTTTTTTTGCGTATTCGGTACAATCCAATGAACCGTGTAACCTTCCTGCTCATCCACAAAAAAATCTTTTTTACGAAAAACAAGTTTTTCTTCCTTCTCTTCTTTGAAAAACTCACCCAAGCTCGTTCCCAAAGCTTCCAATATATCATCCAGTGTTGCAATGGATGGTGATGTCAAATTTCGCTCCATCTGTGACAAAAAACCTTTTGTCAACTCGCTCCTGCTGGCCAACTCTTCCAAAGTCAGCCCCTTCTGGACTCGAAGCAATTTAATTTTATGACCAATATCCATTTCAAACACTCCTCTTTTCGCATAACGAAACATTAAATTTACTTTGCAAATCCAGACTATTATATCTTATTTTTCAAAGAATGCAATAGCAAATAAACAAAAAATTCGATATATCGAACTTTTTGACATAATGCATCAATTTCAATTGCACTTTGGTTGTATTCTTAGTATCTTCGTTGATTTCAGCGACTTCAAAGCAAACATAGTTTCACAATTTCTACCGTTGTTTAGTATCAGGAAACCTCGGGTAATGATTTCATAAACCCTATACCCGCTTCTTTTATTGTGCTTCGAACACATCTTCCGACATCACTCTTCTCCGTTCTCTCCAACAGAAAATGTCGCTCTCTTCCATAAATATTCGCCTACATTTTACATAAGTAACAAAAATATTCATTCTTTTTTGTATTTCGCGTATAGGCAAACCTTGTCATTTTACATTGACAGCATGGCGGTTTTATGGCTTAATATTGATAGTACATTTTCTTCTTCATGGAAGAGAAATTGTGTCAATTAATAAAAATCAAAAGGAGGTACTTTCATTATGGTACGGTATGCACAAAGAATGGATAACTTAAACAGTTCGGACATTGGGGATTTATTAAAACTCATTGCTCGTCCTGACATTATCTCCTTTGCAGGAGGCTTGCCTGCACCCGAGCTTTTTCCGGTTGAAGAATTAAAGGCAGCCGGCATGGAAGTTATGGATGAAATGGGTCGTGTTGCTTGCCAATACTCTTCTTCCGAAGGATTAATGGCTTTACGGGAAAAAATCGCAAAACGAATGGGCGACAAAAACAATATCAAAACAGATGCTGAACACATTTTGATTACCAGCGGCTCCCAGCAGGGTCTGGACTTCTCCGCGCGTGTCTTTGTGGACAAGGGCGATGTTATTTTGGTAGAGAGTCCTTCCTACCTGGGCGCAGTCAATGCGTTTAAAGCATGTGAGCCAACTTTCATCGAAGTGCCGACAGATGACGGCGGTATGATTATGGAAGAGTTGGAAAAAATACTTGCTGCAACAGATAATGTAAAAATGATTTATGTTATTCCCGACTTCCAGAATCCAACAGGACGTACATGGTCTTTGGAAAGACGTCAAAAATTCATGGACATCGTAAACAAACACGAAATTCCTGTTATTGAGGACAACCCTTATGGCGAATTGCGTTTCGAAAACGACGATATGCCTGCATTAAAGTCTATGGATACAAAAGGTCTGGTTGTGTTCCTCGGTACACTCTCCAAGGTTATGGTTCCCGGATTCCGTATCGGCTGGGTTTGCGCAGAGGATGAAATACTCGCAAAGTATTCCAGAATCAAAGAAGGCGCTGACCTTCAGTCCGCAACCATCACACAGCTTCAGGCAAACAAATACATGGACATGTACAGTCTGGATGATCATGTGAGCAAAATCCGTGAAATCTATAAACACAGACGCGATGTTATGTTAAAAGCAATGGAAACCTATTTCCCAAAAGAAGCAAAATTCACATATCCTGACGGCGGTCTGTTCACATGGGTTGAATTGCCTGATTATATCAACACCAGAGAAATGGCTGCGCAGTGCTTGGAGAGAAAAGTGGCTTACGTTCCGGGCGGCAGCTTCTTTCCGAACGGCGGAAAAGAAAACTGCTTCCGTTTGAACTACTCCGGTTCTTCAGATGAGAAAATCATCGAAGGCGTAAAAGCATTAGGAGAAGTTATCAAAGCGAACTTGAAGTAAACCATAGACGCAGGCATTCAAATTAAGCCAGGTCTCATGGTGTGCGCTTTATCACAAATCAATATATTTATAATCAAACAGCGTGTTTTCGAACACGTTGTTTTTTGTTTTCCCTTCCCTTTGGCAGTATTGTACAAAATCCAAAACATATCTCGAAAATTCATTCTTTTTTTGTGTGATTTTTCGCCGCCTTTTTTATTTCTACTCTCGCGAAGAAGTTTCCCATTGGTAAAAATTAATATATTTTTGCGAAATCCCTTTTATATTGTATCGTTTTTTGAACATATTTCAATTCATTTCCGATTCTTTCTTCGTTGACTTTGGTGAATTTATGTGATTAAATGAAGATAAATAGATATGTTTTTAAATATTTTTACTTGTTTTTTGACAAGTACAAACCTATTGTCATACAAATAGCGCAATGAAGGAGGATTCAACTTATGCTACAGTTTGCAGACAGAATGAATTTGTTACAAGGCTCCGAAATCAGAGAACTACTAAAACTAACCTCTCGGCCGGATATCATCTCCTTTGCCGGAGGTATGCCTGCGCCGGAATTATTTCCCGTCGAGGCAATGAAGGAAGCAGCAATCAAAGTACTGGACGAACAAGGGCGTGCCGCTTTGCAGTACGCATCCACAGAAGGCAATCCTGCTTTACGTCAGAAAATTGCAGACCGAATGAAAGAAAAAAATGGAATCACAACCACAGCCGATCACATCATCGTTACCAGCGGTTCCCAGCAGGGTCTGGATTTTTCTGCACGGGTATTTTTGAACAAGGGTGACGTTGTTCTTATGGAAAGCCCATCCTACCTTGGCGCAATCAATGCGTTTAAGGCTTGCGAACCGACATTTATTGAAGTTCCCACGGACAACGACGGTATGATCATGGAGGAATTGGAAAAAATCCTGGCAACAACAGACAATGTTAAAATGATTTACGTTATTCCCGATTTCCAAAACCCCACCGGACGCACATGGCCTCTGGAAAGACGCCAGAAGTTTATGGAATTAATCAATCAGTTTAAAATTCCCGTTATTGAGGATAACCCTTATGGCGAGCTGCGCTTCGAAAACGAAAACATGCCCTCCCTAAAATCCTTAGACACGAAAGACTTGGTTATCTTCCTTGGCACATTCTCCAAAATTTTGGCTCCCGGCTACCGCTTGGGATGGGTATGCGCTTCCGAGGAAATTCTTGGAAAATATAACTTCATCAAACAAGGTGCCGACTTGCAGTCCTCCACCATCGCACAGTTGGAAGTCAACACATATTTAGATATGTATCCTTTAGATAACCATGTGAAAAAAATCAAAGACGTTTATATCAAACGCCGCGACTGCATGTTAAACGCTATGGACGAATACTTCCCGAAGGATCATGTCTCCTGGACACACCCTGACGGCGGTTTGTTTACGTGGGTTATCTTACCTGAATATATGGATGCAAAAGTGCTGGCGAGCCAGTGTCTGGAAAAGAAAGTTGCCTATGTGCCTGGCGGCAGTTTCTTCCCAAATGGCGGTCATGAAAACACATTCCGTATGAACTATTCTTGTATGCCTGAAGATAAAATTCGGGAAGGTGTCCAGCGCATCGCCGAAGTAATCAAGGCAAATTTGAAGTAAAAACAGAATCGCTTTTCTTCTTCACAAAAAAGCCATGTCTGCACGATAAGTGACGGATATGGCTTTTTCTTTTTCCAAAAACATACGCTTTTCTTTGACATTCATGGCTTATTATCAGTATAATAATCATAGCTTTAAGGCAAGTTATAAAAATCAATCCGATTCGTGATGAGGAACCTCAATGAAAGCTGCTCAATCAATTACTTTGTATTATAAACACATCCCTGACGGCATTATGCTTTTACGCATGGAAGGACGAGCTTCCTCGGTTGTCATACCCGAAATCATCGACAACAAAATGGTAACGGCAATTGCGCCTTTCGCATTTGCCATCGAAGAAGAGTTGCCTCTTTCTGACGAAGAATCCCTTGCAGCCTTCACCTTTATACAAGATGACGCCCTCCTGCTTGCGCCCATTTGCGCAAGCGAAGGCGCGGCACTGAAGCATCTGCATTTACCAGATAGCATCCATACCATTGGCGAGTACGCCTTTGCCGGCTGCCGTCATTTGGAGCGCGTACACTTGCCTGCATCTTTGCGTACTCTGTCAGACCATTTATTTTCCGACTGTTCGGCTTTGGAGAAACTGTATCTTCCCTCCGAACTGACTTATATTGATCCTTATGCCTTTTATAATTGCCAGCGCTTGTCATCTCTAGCGCTGCCTGAAACATTGTTATCCATCAAACGATATGCCTTTTATAACTGCCGTTTGCTCACCACAATAAATATCCCAAAAAACACGCTCCATCTGGAGACCGGCATATTCTTAAACTGCGATTCCCTTCACGATTTGCATTTTGGAAAATGCCGCCATGTTTCGGATATCATCTCCGGGCTGAACCACGAATTGCTCTTGACCATCGACTTTCCTGACGGACGGGCAAAATTGCTGATTCCCGATTTTCAATATGAATACATCGAAGACACACCTGCCCGTATGCTGCACACTGTGAATTATGGTACAGGTCATTTATTCCGTCAATCCATCGGAAATTATGATATTGATTTTCGCCGGTATGACGAACTGTTTTATTTGACCAGACGAGAGGATGCCGCTGAATTGGTACTTCTGTTGGTGGTGTGCCGTTTATCCCACCCTTACCGCCTTCCGGATGAACACCAAGAAAATTATGTTTCCTATGTCCGCGAGCATTTCATTTGGGCGGCAGAATACTATATTCGAAAAAAAGATTTGGACACCATACGCCTCTTCGCAAAACTCGGACTGCTCTCTCAAACGCATTTACCCGAGCTCCTGCAAAAAGCACAAAAACACCATGCCGCATCTATCATCAGCTTTCTCATGGACTACCAGCACAAGCATAGCAACCGAACATCGGCGAAAAAGACCTTCGACTTATAAAACCATTGGAGAGGAGAGATCTCTCTTGAACGACAATCACGAAAAATTAAACCGCATCGGCAATCAAATCCTCACCGCGTCCCGAAACGAATTATACGTATCTATGCGGTTTTTGGATATTGCTCTAAGCGCACTAACATACGAAATGAATCTGTCTTCTCTTTTCGTCGGCACCGACGGAGAGAAGATTCTCTTTAATCCCCGTTATCTGGCGGAAAAGTATCTGGATAACCGCCTTTGGGTAAACCGCACCTACTTGCACATGCTCCTTCACTGTATTTTGCGCCATCCGTTTAACCAAGACGAACGGGACGAAGAATTATGGTACACCGCCTGCGATATCGCCGTAGAATCCATTATCGATACCCTCCACGCAAACGCAATCAAACAGACAGTTTCTGATTTGCGAAATGAAACCTACGATATGCTCAGAGACTCGCTGCGTGTGCTCTCTGCTGAAGGCATTTACCGCATTCTAAAAGAAAAGCAAATGCCCTTAGAGGAATTTGGCCGCATGCAGCTGGAATTTTGGATGGACGACCATGTTTTTTGGAAAAACAAAAAACCGGAAAATGATGACAATCAGAATGATAACGACAATTCCGACCAAGACCAAAACGACAAGCACGACCGGAACCGCCAAAAAGAATTACAAGAAAAATGGCAGCAAATCGGCGAAAAAACCGAAACCAATTTGGAGACGTTTTCCAAAGATTTCAGTGATGAAACAGGCGATATGTTGCATGCATTGAAAATCGAAAATCGCGAACGCTACGATTATCGCCGCTTTCTTGATAAATTCGTGACACTAAAAGAGGATATGCGTGTGGATGACGATGCATACGATTATATTTTTTACACCTATGGCTTAAATCTATACGGCAATCTTCCGCTTATTGAGGCGTTGGAATATAAAGAAGTGAAAAAAATCGAGGAACTGGTAATTGCGATCGACACATCTGCATCCTGTGATATTTCTATTGTGCAACGGTTTTTGGAGGAAACTTACGCCATACTCAAAAATAACGAATCTTTTTTCCGCACGTATAACATCCATATTCTCCAAGCGGATGCCACAGTGGCACGGGATAAAAAAATCTCGTCAGAAGAAGATCTCGTCACCTACATGAATGAATTTGAAATGCTCGGCGGCGGTGGAACGGACTTCCGCCCCGTCTTTACCCATACCAACCGTTTGATTGAACAGCAGGCTTTTCAAAACCTGAAGGGTCTGATTTATTTCACCGACGGCTACGGTACTTTTCCCACCCACAGGCCACCGTTTGATACCGCTTTTGTTTTTTTCCACGAAGATTATCTGGACGTAAACGTACCGCCTTGGGCGATGAAGGTTATTCTTGGCCCCGAAGACTTTACTATCCAAGAAAATAAGGAGGGTACCCTATGAATATCAAGCAAGCAAAACAAGAAATCCATCGCACCATCCAAGCCTACCTCGCCACCGACGAGCTGGGCGAATATTTAATTCCCCGTGTACGCCAACGTCCCATCCTACTCATGGGCGCACCGGGCATCGGTAAAACCGCTATTATGGAACAAATTGCAGCAGAAAACCAGATTGCTCTGGTTTCTTATAGCATTACGCACCACACCCGTCAGTCGGCTATCGGCTTGCCTTTTATCAGTCATAAAAAATACGGCAATAAAGAATATGCCGTGACCGAATACACCATGAGCGAAATCATCGCCTCTGTTTATGACAAAATGGAGGAAACCGGTATAAAAAACGGCATTCTTTTCATCGATGAAATCAATTGCGCTTCGGAGACTTTGGCACCTGCCATGCTACAATTCTTGCAGGCAAAGACTTTTGGCGCGCACAAAATACCGGATGGCTGGATTATCGTTTCCGCCGGCAATCCGCCGGAGTATAATAAGAGTGTACGGGAATTCGACGTGGTTACTTTGGATCGTGTGAAAAAAATGGATGTCACAGCGGACTTTATCGTTTGGAAAGAGTACGCCTATCGTCAAGGAATTCATGGCGCAATTCTTACTTACTTGGAAATCAAAAAAGATGACTTCTATGCCATGGAAACCACTGTGGATGGAAAACGTTTCGTCACCGCCAGAGGATGGGAAGATTTGTCCACCATCATTCAGGTCTATGAAAAAAACGGAGAATCTGTTGATGAAACCCTGATTTATCAATACTTGCAACATCGAAAAATCGCGAAGGACTTCGCCAACTATTACGATTTATACCAAAAATATCAAACTGACTACCGCATCACAGATATTCTCAAAGGAATTATTTCACCGCAAAGTCTGGCCCGCCTGGAGGGCGCCGCTTTCGACGAACGGTTGAGCATCATGGGGCTGCTCATTTCCGCTTTGACCATATCTTTCCGTCAAGCTTACGAATCCGATTTGTTCGTAACGGCACTTCATGATGTACTCTCGGAATGGAAAAATCAACTCTCACAATCCGCTGCGCCCTGGACGGACACACTGTCCTTGAATATGGCGCAAGCAGAAGTACTATTTACCAGCAAAAAATCGGCAGGTTTATTGGACAAGTCTCAACAAAAATGTCACTCACAAGTACTCTCCTGGCTCGA
>JGI994J12354_10000652_pt1 | contig 34610 bp, 22 predicted proteins | sample IntmicLarv3ML3BL_FD_12354 | JGI IMG/M metagenome (IMG submission 12354) | reverse complement strand
GCTCTGCCTCCCCCCCACCGCAAGCGCACGTGCGCTTGACCACGTAATTACACGAGCGATGCTCGTGTTTTTTTATCTTTTAGGTTCCACCTTAAAATCTCTCTTTAATTTAAGCTTTGAAATATAAAAAAAGAACGCACGTATGTGCGTTCTAAAAAAAGCGGTCAAGCGTGCTACGCTTGTCAGGGTTTGGGGCGGAAGCCCCAAGGTCTTAATCTTAAAAAAAACTGTGTTTACTTTTTTAATCTTATAAATGTACTCTTAATCCACTAGTTGTTGAATTAATAGGGCTACCAATATGGTATGCGGTGAAATCAAAACGAATATATGGAACTCTTGTCCCATTATTTCTAAGTGTAAAATGATTAAAGCTAATGTGACTCAATAATCGATTGTCAATTATGGCTGGGATAAAGCTTTCACTATTTGATTGAACAAATCTAGCACCGTCCTCTCTCTCAAAATACCAAACTAAACCATACACTTTCCCAACAGTAGCAAAGCTGTGAATAACATCACTAATGCCTACGGAATCTCTCCTAAACCTATTATAAGGGTTAACTTGTGCAGAAGTTTCCCTTGGCACCCATATACCATCCACATACACGTGGTTATAAGCCGTCATTAATCCTATATTTATTAAGCATATAGAAAAGCCCAAAGATGAAACACCATATGTATCAATTGTAACAATGAGATTTTCTAAAAAATCATGCTGCAAACCTTCAATTACAATATGCCCATCTGTGTGAAAATCTCTTATACGACGCATAGCATTAAAAATAGGAGATTCAATGTCCCTTAAAATTTCGCTAAGTAATTCAGATGAATTCTCCGAATCTACATCAAAATTGAGTGGGATAGCAGGCATACCGATATTGTTAAGTGTAGATTGAAGTATATCAAAATAACGCTGCTCAGTATGTGTAATAACAATATTTGCATCGATGGAATTTTCTGAAGCCGTCAATAGTATAGCTGGAGAGAATAAAAATAAACTTGATAAAGCCACCATAAATATTTTTTTTACTTTCATAATGTTATACCTCCAATTATTTATATCCATATTATTTTATCATAAATTTAATCTCTGAAATATAAAAAAAGAACGCACATATGTGCGTTCTAAAAAAAGCGGTCAAGCGCGATGCGCTTGTCGGGGTTTGGGGCGGAAGCCCCAAGGTCTTAATCTTTTAATCTTTTGACCTTCTAAACTTTAGTCAGAATAATACTAGCAATTTTTTCTGGTTTAGACTGTACTGCTACTGCACCTATATCGTATGCTACTTTAGGCATACCATATACTATACTGCTTTCTTCATCTTGACCTATTGTGTATGCACCCGCTTCTCTCATTTTAAGTAAACCAGTTGCTCCATCTTTTCCCATTCCAGTTAATATTACTCCTAAACTATTTTTACCAACAGTCGCTGCAACAGAATCAAATAAAGCATCTACAGAAGGTATATGACCGCTAACTGGAGGCCCTTTTTCGCAATTAACAATAAGCTTATCATTTTTCATAGTTAATCTCATTTGCTGATCACCTGGAGCAATAAGTGCTAGACCTGGTTCTAGTACATCGCCATTTTGAGCTTCCCAAACAGTTATTTTACATTCATTGTTTAGTCTCTTAGAATACAACTTTGTAAAAACTGGTGGCATATGCTGCACAATTAATATAGGCGGTGCATCTGCGGGCATATCTTTCAAAATTCGTAGTATACATTCAGTTCCTCCAGTAGATGAACCTATAGCGACTACTTTTCTGATTTTTTTATTAAATCTATTTTTAAGTTCTCTCGCATTTTCAGTGTATGCTTTATAAATTTTATTTATTTTCATACACAAATTATTAAAAAAAGATTTAAGTTCAGTGCTATTATCACCTTTAGGAAGGGTACACATATCATCTGCACCTTTACTTAACAAATTGAAACCCTCTTTAACGCTATCGCACAAAACTACTGACTTCATCTTTTTGTTTTTAATCATTGATAAAGCCTGAATATTAAGTTGTTCGCGATATTGCGTTCCTTCAAGTAAAACTAACAATTTATTATGTCTGCCCATAATTCTTTCAAGCTCTGATAAGCTGATTGTATGTCCCACTACTTTATAGTTAATATCGTTTTTAAAAATTTTGTTTAATAAAGTTAGTATTTCACCTTCAGCAAAAAACAAAACTTTCATTGTATCATCCATTATATAGGACCCCTTGTTGAGTAAAGTTGTTCTTGAAACTTGTCTTTATGAAAAATCTCGGGGCGTATCACGCCCCGAAATCTAATCAAACTTAACTTATTCTATTTAAAAAATTTAATATGTTTAATTATTTTTCTTCATCGTATAATAGCTTATCTGTTTCTACTAGTAAAACAACTCTATCATCTGAACGCCCTAAGCTTTTTACAAATTGATTCGAAAAACTTAATTTAGCTGAAGGTGGAGATGATATATTACTCTCCTTAATATATTTAACCTCATTAACACTATCAACTATTAGGCCGATATTATCACCTTTTTGCTCTACTACAATTATACATGTAACGTCATCATAAGGTCTTTCTTCCATCCTGAACCTAGCTCTAACATCCATAACAGGTATAATATCGCCCCTAAGGTTAATAATTCCTTTTACATAGCTTGGGCTACTTGGTACTTGCGTAATAGATACTATATTTATAATTTCTTTTACACAAAATATTTCTATCCCAAATTCTTCATTACCTACCATAAAAGATAAATACTTATTCTTCGTAGTATCCTCTTCAGCGAAATTTTCTAGCTCATCAACAACATTTTTATCTGATTTATCTGCTTGTTTTTCCACTTGTATGCCCCCTAACTTTTTTTATTTTCTAACGATCAAAAAATCCAGCCACATCAATAATTAGGCTTATATCACCGTTTCCAAGAAGTGTACAACCACTTAATCCATGAACTTTTTTAATATATTTTGGCATATTCTTTACAACGACTTGTTGTTCTCCGATAAGCTCATCAGCAAAAACGCATACTGTTTGGTCACCATTCTCAAGCATTAAAACTATACCATCTTCTATATTATTCGTACCTATGTTCAGGTTAAAATAAGTATTAAGTCTAACTAAGTTGTAACATTCTCCCCTAACCATAATCATTTCGTTATTATTAGGGTCAAGTACTATATCACTCATAGTTGCTTTGAATGACCTTTTTATAGATATGATTGGTATTGTGTATTTAGCATCACCAATATTAATAATCATACCTTCTATAATAGCAAGAGTTAGTGGTATTTTTAAAGTGAACATACTACCTTCACCTTCAATACTATCAGCGATAACCGTTCCACCCACATGCTCAATATTAGTAGATACAACGTCCATACCTACACCCCTACCTGAGTAAGAGGTAACTTCTTCATTTGTTGAAAAACCTGGTAAAAATATGAATTGGAATACTTCTTTATCAGAATAGTCTTCCTCTGGCTTTGTTAAAAGGTCTTGCTTTTTAGCTTTAGCCATTATTTTATCCCTTTTAAAGCCTGCTCCATCATCTTTTATTAATATGAGAACGTCTCCACCTGAATTTTTCGCTTCAAGTGTTACAGTACCTTTTTCATCTTTACCCGCTTCTAATCTATCACTTGGCATTTCTATACCGTGATCTACAGAGTTTCTTATAATATGCATAAGAGGGTCTGAAATATGCTCTATAATATTTTTATCAACTTCTGTATCATCACCTATTACTTCAAGCTGTACTTCTTTTTTAAGTTGTTTACACATATCACGAACAATTCTATGCATTTTGAAGAATGTAGGTGAAAGTGGTACCATTCGCATAGACATAACAGTATCTTGGATATCTGTTATTATTTTACGAAGCTGTCTTGACTCTTTTGTAAAACTGTCAAGCTCAAGTCCTTCAAGTTCAGGGTTTTGAGTAACCATAGCCTCAGATATAACAAGCTCACCAACAAGATTAAGTAACTGGTCAAGTTTATGAACATTTACACTTATAGAGTGATTGATTGCTTTTTTCTTATCTTTAGGTTTTTCTTCTTCTACAGCTAAAGATTTATCTTTACGTGCAGCACCTTTATTTTTTTGTTTTGACTCAGAATCCTGCATTTCTTTTACTGCTGAATCTTTTGCGCTTTCCAAGCTGGCTACACTTACATTAGCAGCTTCTACAACTGCACCTGTATCAGCTTTATCTCTTTCCGTTATTTCAAGTGATTCTAAGTAGATAGTTTCAGCAAGCATTTTGTGTATATCATCATAAGGTTTATCTGTAACTACTTCCATTTTAAAACCTTGCTGACGTATTACATCTATATTCGCTTCATCTAATAAATCTTGCGGTTGGTGAATTATAGAGTCTACATGACCTTGCAAATTGTGAACAATTGTATAAGCTCTTACATTTTCCATTTCACATTCATTTTGGAATCTTATAACAACATCAAATACATTTTTACCACTTTTTTGCACTTCTTGTAAATCCAATTCTCTTATGAAAATACTTTGCATGAGAATTTCTTCTATGTGATTGTAATCATGTTCACTATAAAATCTAACATTAAAGCCATTCTCACGTATACTAATAGCAGAAGCTTCCGCTTCTTCTAAAATATCTGAAGGTATATGGGTAATATTAACTGCGACTTCCTCTAAATTATGCACTAGTGTGTAAGCGCGCACATTCTCCATTTCGCTGTCAGATTGAAAAAATATTTTAGCCTTATATTGTTTAAGACCTTCTACTGACCCAACGACAACTTTCGTAGTGTCCGCTACCTTAGCCTCACTTTTTACAGCTGGTTCTTCTACATAGTTACTATCTATACCTTTTAAATCATCTACAAATATTTTTATATTAGCTATTAAATCTTGTGGTTCAGGATCTATTTCTTCATCATTTTCTATATTAGATAGCTGAAGTTTTATAAAGTCAACAACCTCTAAAACTAAATCCGTAACTCCTGGATAATCAACATTGTCTGGAGCGTTTTCTCTTAAATAAAAGAATAAATCTTCAATAGCATGAGACGTAGTAGCTATGCTATTAAATAACATCATTGATGCTGAACCTTTTATCGTATGCATTACCCTAAAAATCTCATTGATCATATCCATTGAATAATCTTCATCATTTTGTATCGTATTATTCTCTAACTGATCAATCAAGTTAGTCATTTCTTGAACAAACATCTCTAACATGGCTTCTCTATTAAAATCATCCACTGTGTATCACCCTTTTCTAAATATTATTTATATTTTATATGTATCAAAAACTATATCTAGTACGACCATAAAAACATACTTTATAACGTTAGCCTGTAAGGTTAGCCTTTATTGTATACGGCAGGTATCATATATTTATACTTGCTATCTGAATAACCTAAACTTTCTGACTGCCCTATAAATAAAAAGCCTCCATTTTCTGTAACTGAATAAAATTTATTAACTAATTTGGTTCTGGTGTTAGAGTCAAAGTAAATCATTACATTTCTACAAAAAATAACTTGAAATTCTTTTTTAAATTTGAATTCATCTTCGATAAAATTCACTCTTGTAAAATTTACATCATTTTTTATAAAATCTTTGACCATCATTGTGTCCGCGCTATGTTTTGAAAAATATTTAGTCTGCCAAGTAGATGGAAGGTCTGCAACACTCGACTTAGCGTATATACCTGCATAAGCTTTATTAAGCATTTTATTTGATATGTCAGTGGCTAAGAGCTGTGTATTCCAGCCTGGCTTATTTTCAAAATATTCTTTCATAAGTATTTGTAATGTATATGCTTCCTCACCGCTTGAGCAACCTGCACACCATATCCTAACATCTTTGCTTCCATTATGCTTTTTCTCTATGTATGGAAGCACATGGCTTGTGAAATAGTCAAAATGTTGTTTTTCTCTCATAAAAAATGTATGGTTAGTAGTAATTTTATCAACAAATTTTTTCGACATTTCTCCATCTTTATCTTTTTGCAAACAGTTATAATACTGCTCAAAAGTGGTTAGACCCATTTCTTCAATAAGCCCTCTTAATCTGGAATATACTAAAGATTTTTTCTCATCACTTAAATTTATTCCATAACGCTTTTTAATATAGTCCCTGAAGAGTTCGAATTCCTTATTAGTTAAATCTTTCATATTTTCACCTTTAAATCTTTTTATACAATTTATTATATCGACTAGTTATAAGCAAATATAAATATGATACTTACAAAGTACTAATATCAATTTTAACACATAAATTTCTATTTGTGCAGTTTATAATTAATTTTTCATTGATTTTTTCAAAAATAAAATTTATCATACTAAAATATATCAATAGTTTAGCAGCCAAAGGAGGCATATTTTTGAATATTTTAGGCATTATAGTCGAATACAATCCATTTCATAATGGACATTTATATCATATAAACGAATCAAAAAAAATATCAAAAGCTGATAAATGCATAGCTATTATGAGTGGGAACTACATGCAAAGAGGTATGCCGGCACTTTGCGATAAGCATTTAAGAACAGAAATGGCTCTTAAACATGGTGTCGATATGGTAATTGAATTGCCTGTTCATTATGCGTCCTCTAGTGCAGAATATTTCGCTAGTGCTAGTATAAATATTTTAAATTCTACAGGAATAGTTAATAGCTTATGTTTTGGCACAGAAATAGGTGAGCTTGAAAACATATATGAATGCGCTAATGTGCTACTATCTGAACCTGATATATTTAAAAAAAGTCTAAAAAATTTTTTAACGTCTGGAGTTTCTTATCCTAAAGCAAGACAAGAAGCTCTAAGCCACACGTTAAATAAAAATTGCGATTTTTTAAATAATCCCAATAATATATTAGGGCTAGAATATATAAAAGCACTCATCAAAACTTCTTCAAATATTAAACCATACGCTATAAAAAGACATATAGCAGATTATCATTCAACGAATATTATGGATAATATTTCTTCAGCAACTGCAATCCGTAAAGCTTTAAATGAAAAAGATTATATTAGCGTCCAAAAAAGTACTCCAAATGATGTTGCAGAGCTATTAATAAAACTGGCAAAAAATAATATAATTATTTCAAACATGGATTCTTTAAGCCATATACTTCACTATATATTAAAAAGTTCAAATCATTCCGACCTTAGTAGTATATCAGGTATAACCGAAGGTTTAGAAAATAGAATATTATCAATAGCTGAAAAGCATTTTAAAATATCTGACATATTAAACCACTTAAAATGCAAAAGATATACTCTTACAAAACTTCAAAGATGTTTACTGCATATAATACTAAACATAAAAGAAATAGACATAATCAATCCTCAGTATATAAGAGTTTTAGGTTTTAGAAAAGATTCTGAATTTCTTTTAAAAGAGCTTAAAAATAAATCAAGTCTTCCTGTTTTAACTAATCTAAAAAATGCTCATAAAAACTTAAACCTTGCAGGTCTTGCTATGCTGAACAAAGAAATATACGCTACAGATATATATTATTTATCGCAAGAAAAATATATATCTAGTCCCTCAGTTAAAAATATAGAGTATACAAAACCACTTGTTATAATATAAAAAAATCCCCATTAGGGGATTTATATATAACCAAGTCTATAAGCCGGGTTCTGTCAATGAACAGTCATCCATCTACGCCTTGTGTTACCACAACGCTCTTGCGACATACTCAGAAAACAAAGCGAGCAACTTTAGCTGTTTTCTTTGTCTTGCTCCAGGTGGGGTTTACAGAGCCCCCATTGTCGCCAACAGGGCGGTGAGCTCTTACCTCACCTTTCCATCCTTACCTAAATAAATAGGCGGTTTATTTCTGTTGCACTATCCTTAAAGTCGCCTTCACTGGGGATTATCCAGCACCCTTGCTCTACGGAGCCCGGACTTTCCTCATGTATAAATACATGCGACTGTCCAACTTACTTATATACCTCATAATCATATCATACAACTGTCAACTTTTCAAGTTATCCTAAATCAAAATATCAAAAGACTAAAAGATTGTGGGGTTCGGGGCAACGCCCCAAGATCTTTATCTTTTACGCAAAAAAAATAAGAAGAAAAAACAAACTATATTAGTTGTTTTTTCTTCTTATTTAATTTTGATTTAAATAATTTCATTGCCGCACTTTCGTATATATATACTCCAAATAATCAGATAAAATGAACTTATAGAAATTTTCATCTTCAAACAGCTTTTTGAAAAAGCTGTCCCCTTCCAAATATTTTTGAGTGGCCATAAGATTGAACTTTTTTTCAAATATATGACTGAAAGTTGCTTTATCGTTATTTTGTGCAAAGTATATTACATCGTCATCACTAGATATATAAGCTTCTATTTGTTTAAATGCCTTTTTTGCAACTGGAACGCTAGTTCCAAACTTTTCATTAATTTTATTTATTAAAGCATTTAAATGCTCTTTAGGATTTGCATCTATATCAGAAATAATATTTGCATCTTCTTCTATATCTAAATTGCTTTCCATATGCTTTTCTAATTTACTGCATTCTAGCAAAATTTCGTCATCTAAAAATACTCTGTCCTTTTCTTGCTTGAATAACATTTTCTGCAAAAACTTATTAAATATATAAGTTTTATGCATGCTTCTACTAAACATTCCACAAACTTGGCTAATATAAGAATATGAACGTAGAAACGTTTCCAGAGTCTGCTTAAAGTGTAATTTTTCTTTTTCTGTTTTATCGGAAAACCTATTTAAACTTGGCCTTAAATACACTAATGACCCCTCTATACGATTGAATCCTATACTACTTTTTTTATAAAAAACTTTACTAAATTCATCTACTTCAGTGTTAGTGTAAATGTTACACTCGCTTAACTCATCGTTAATACGATGAATATTATCTAAAAATTGCTTATTCTCCAAAATATTAGTTTCATAAAACGGTTTAAAATATTTCTGCATTCTTTTAAGTGAATTTCTAAAATCTAGTATAAAATTATCTGTTTTGCCTTCACAAATTTTTCCTACTCTGCTTAAAGTTTGCACAGCTTGAATGCCCGATAATTTTTTATCTATAAACAGAGTGTGTAAAAGTGATTCGTTAAAACTGGTTTGATATCTTTCTGCTACTATAAGAATATGATAGCTTTCTATGAGCTGTTTTTTTGTATGATTTTCTTTAATTATTCCGCTTGACTTTACTTTACTTATATTGCCATCTTTATATGTTTTTTCAATTTGATCTTCGTTATCAATAATTCCATTAGGTAGGGCAACCACAACATTAATATTATTTATATGTTTTCTTTTAAGATATTTTTTAAACTCTAAAAAATATTTAATAGAATTCATCCGAGAAGATGTTACAAGCATCGCTTTGGCTTCACCATTTATTTTTCCTTTTGTAATAGATAAAAAATGTTCTACCATAATACCGGTTTTCTCTTTAATATTTTGCGTACCTAAAGTTTCATAAGCTTTATTCGTTTTAATATGTCTAAATATTGGCACAACAGAATTATTAGCAGCATTTTTTATTATATCATGATATATATCATATGTTGTATAATTTTGTAATACATCTAATGCGAATCCTTCTTCAATAGCTTGACGCATAGAATAAACATGAAAAGGTCCAGATTTACTGTTATTATTTTGTTTTTCTCCAAACAGTTTTAGAGTTTTATCTTTTGGAGTAGCAGTAAATGTGAAAAAAGATAAATTATTACGATAACTATGAGAAATTAATTCATCCATTAATTTATTTTCATGATCATTGTCATTTTCACTAGTATCAATTTGAAAATTTTCTTTATAGTTTGCATATTCTTCTGAATGAATTTCTGAACCAATAAGATCCTTTTTGAATTTACTAGCCGCTTCTCCTGTTTGACTAGAATTTGAATCATCTACAATAATGGCAAATCGCTTTTTACTTCCTGAATTATCTAAAAATGAAAGTGAAAATTTTTGTAAAGTTGTAATAATTATTTTTTTACCGCTATCAATTGCATATTTTAAACCTACAGATTTTTTTTTGTCATCTATTCTTTCTACTACACCCGCTACATGATCAAGTTGATAAATCGTCTCTTGTAAATGAGCATCTAAAATTTTCCTATCAGTTACTACAATTATAGAATGAAATATAACTTGATCGTTTTCGTCATGTAAACCTGAAAGCCTATGCGCAAGCCAGGCAATGGAATTAGATTTGCCTGAACCTGCACTATGCTGAATTAAATAATTCTTGCCTGCCCCTACTTGCTTGACACTATTTAATAATTTTGTAACTACATCCAATTGATGAAATATAGGAAAGATAATGCGCTCTTTTCCGCTAACTTTATTTTTTTCTAAATATACATACTTATATAATATTTCCATAATCATATCTTTTTCTAAAACTTTTTCCCATAAGTATGAAGTAGGGAAATTTACATTATCAGGATTCCCCTTTCCTCCAGCCTTACCGGCTCCATTTGAACCTTGATTAAATGGTAAAAACTTTGTGTCTCTTCCAGCTAACCTTGTAGTCATTTGTACATCACGTAAATCTACCGCAAAGTGTACAATACTTCTATTTTTAAATTCAAATATGGGTTCATTAGGATTTCTTTCTTTTATACAATTTAGTTTAACATTTGAAGCATCATGTACTGCATATTGATTTTTTAACTCCAATGTAACAATTGGAATGCCATTTAAAAACAATACCATGTCTAAAGTATTTGAACTTTTAGCGGAATACTGAAGATGTTTTACACAAGAAAAAATGTTTGATTCATATAAGTTTAATATCTCTCTGTTTATTGATGTTTCTGGTCTGAAAAAACATAATTTAAATTTTATACCTCTATCATAGAAACCTTTTCTGAGTACATCTATAATGCCGCGCTGTGATATTGCTTTTACTAAATTTTCTAAAAAATATTTTTTACTCTGTTCACCATACATACTTTCATATTTTGCCCAAGCTTCTGATTGACTACGCTTGATAAAGTCAAATAACATAACTTTATCAAGGCCCAACTTTTTATCAAAATTTTTTCCAGTCGCTTTAACATAACCGCATTCTTTAATCAATGTTTTTTCTATGGCATTTTCAAAATCTTTTTGCAAGATTTTCACTATACTACCACCTCCATCTTGCCAGTTACAACTTCAAAAATTAAAGACTTTTTATATTCTATTAGTTGATCTATCAAGTCTTCTTTTTTTGCAATTGTTTCATCGACTTGCTCACATTTTTTATCTAAATAATTAGCTATAGAAACTTGCTCCTCATATGTTGGGAATGGGCAACGCATATTTTTAACATCATCGGTATTTATTGAATTATAGGTCGAACCTGTTGAAAATAGTTCAAGTTCAACTTTCATTAAATCTATCATAAACCACATGAATTTGTAATATGAATCAACACATCTAATAGCACATAGCCCACGACCTATCGCATATTTCTTATCAGAAATATTTTTTGAACCTACAGGTGCCCTTATAGAAAGTAGTATGTCATTAACATCTGAATATTTATTAGCAACTATAGTATAAACTCTTTCCTCGGGAAATAGTAGAGTAAAATCTGCATTTCCTTGCAAAAAAGGAAATCCCTTTCCATCTAAATTATAAGCTTCAGAGCTAGGAGATTGCCCAATAATAATATCTGCTATGGTTTTTAGCTTCCTTAACTCCCATTTTTTTGGAATTTTGCCAATCCATTCTACTCTACTATCTTTCATCTCGACAGTTTTATCTAATCCTTTTGTAACTGCTTCAATAATAACTGAATGTCTATAACATTTTAACTTCTCTATTTGCTCTTTAGTTTTTTCTATAATAGTATCTATGTTTCCGCACTTTTCATCCAAGAAATTTACGATGTGTGTCTGTTCTTCATAACTTGGACATACTATAAGCAACATGAATAATTTACTTGCTTTTATTCCTATAGCTGTAGAACCTGTTGCCAAAGTTTTTAAAAAATCTTGAAATCCGGCGGACATCATCCAATATTTTAAAAAATAATTATTTATTTCTGACTCAATTCCTCTAAATTTTATAACTCTTTGAGCAAGTGCGATAGGTTCAATGTCAACATTAGCTATTTCGCCAAGAGGTGCTTCTGTAGTAAAAAGCACATCACTTATTTTAGGATATCCCCTTTGCATAACGTTATCATACTCTTCAAATTTCACATACTCTTTTGAAGAATTATATTCAATTTTCCCATTTTTGATGTTTTTTGCTGTTACTAAAAAAATACCATTCTCTGTTTTTACTGGAGTTTTTCCACGATAATCAACTATCGACTCCATTTTCTTTTTCAGTGGTGCTATACTCCAATTTTCTGGTATTTGACCTATCCACCCTACGCCGCTATCTTTCATCTTTCTCATTTATCAAACAGCTCCTTTATTGCACCGTCTAATTCTTCTTCTAGTTGCAAAATTTCGTTCATCAAGTTACTTGATGATCGTGGAGCTTCATATTTGTAAAAATAGCGATTAAAAGGGATTTCATAACCTACTTTTGTTTTGCTTTTATCTACCCATGCATCTGGCATAAAAGGTTGTATTTCTCTTTTAAAGTAACCTTGTATATCTTCTGATAAAGGAACATTTTCTGTTTGCCTTTTAGCAGTGTCTGGTAAAACTTTGCCCTTTTTAGTTACAGGATTTCCTTCACCATCTAATAAAGATTGCTCTATAGTTATTTTATTATACCCAAATTCTTCATTAGAAAATATTTTACACTTTTCATTTTCTGTGAAGTCCCTATGTATTTTTATTATTTCTTCCATATGGTGCTTCGCTATATTATTTCTTTTATTTCCTAATGATTTTCGCCTTTTTTCAAAAAGGTCATTTGCATTTATAAGCTGAATTTTACCTTTCCTAAGCGGTGCTTTATTATTAGTTAATACCCATACATACGTAGTTATACCTGTATTATAAAAAATATCATTAGGTAGTGCAATAACAACTTCGAGTAAATCGTTTTCTATTATATATTTTCGTATATTTGACTCTCCGCTTCCTGCATCTCCTGAAAATAATGGTGAGCCATTGTGAATAATTGCCACCCTAGAACCTTGAGGCTTCATTTTCCCTATTGCTGCTTGCAAAAATAACATTTGTCCATCTCGAATTGCAGGGAATCCAGCGCCAAACCTACCTTTGTCACCTTGTTTTGATTCCTCTTTAACCGCTTTTTCTTGTACTTTCCACTCGCGGCCAAATGGAGGATTACACAAAATATAATCGAAACGTTCTTCTTTAAATTTATCATCTGCCAAAGTGTCGCCATTTTTAATTTTATTATCATCAGACCCTTTTATTAACATGTCTGCTTTACATATCGCATAAGTTTGATCATTTATCTCTTGTCCAAAACATAACAACTGCATAGAGCTGTTAAAACTTCTCAAATATTCTTCTGCGGCTGTAAGCATACCTCCTGTTCCACAAGCAGGGTCGTATATAGTTTTTATTTCTTTTCCTGCATTAATATCTTCTGAACTAAATATTAAATTTACCATTAATTCAATTACTTCTTTTGGGGTGTAATGTTGCCCTGCTTCCTCGTTATGGGACTCTGAAAATCTTCTAACAATTTCCTCAAATATATATCCCATTTCTATGTTAGCGACTTCTTTAGGATGAAGTCTTGCATGTTCTGTTGTAAATTCTTGAATAACTAAAAATAATAAATTTTTTTCAGCCATTCTACTTATATGCATATCAAAATTAAAACATTTTATAATATCCAGAGCATTTTCAGAAAATCCCGCTATATAGCTTTTGAAATTAACTTCTATATTATCAGGGTCAGCTAAAAGTTTTTCAAAATCAAATTTACTTACATTATAAAAATCATGTCCTGCTACTGTTTTTAATATACTTGATTGCAAATTGACGGAAAGATCTTTTAATTCTTCATGCTTTTTTACCACTGAGTCCTTTGTATCCGATAAAACACTATCGAACCGTTTTAGAACAGTCATAGGCAAAATAACTTCTCCATACTCATGAGGCTTGTATGCCCCTGTTAGTTTGTCGGCTATGCTCCAAATAAGGGCTGCCTTTTCATTTACATTAATGCTCATAAACTCCCACCTTTATTACTTGAATGTTATAACAGTATAAGACAATTTGTGTGATGAATGCAAATACTAAATTAAGTCCTATTTTAGTTTAGTATTCATTTTACTGATTCTTTTAATAATTTTCCTCTATTTTTCGATAGCAAAATCTCTATTTTTTCTCTACAATAATACATTTATAGTCAATAGCTAAAATTTTCGCTCATAATAACCTAAATTTTACAAAAATTTTGTTAAGTATAATATATACTCAATCGTGAAATATTAAAAAATTAGATTAATTGTAAAAAGCTTAGGCATAGCCTAAGCTTTTAAAAATTTAAGACTGAGACTTTTTTAAAGCTATAAAAATAGAGGAAAATCTTCTCATTTTATTTTTAAATATGGAAACAACTTCCACCTATAAATTCGCGCAAAATAGAATTATGAGGCACAGATTCACTAGTAACCCCTAAAAAGCTATCTAAAAGCCTAAGAAGTCTTTTCGCTTCTGTGTACTGAGGCATAGACTTATCTATTTTAAATAACAATGGCTCTGCATATTGCTTTAAAACGCTCATCTCATAAACAAGTGCAGAATTAAACATAGCATCCGCTTTTTCTTGATGCGGGAAAATATGTAACGCCTCACCTCTCATTACAGAAGGCCACATAGCTATGTTAGTCAAAGCATCAACACCTCTAAAAGTGCTATCTCTTACAATTCGACGTATCATACGAGTATCCCTAGTAGCAATTCTGTTATGGTCATCTAAATTAAGTTGTGTTAAAGCACTTATAAATATTTTGAATTTGTTATTTACTGATATACCTTCCCCTATTTTATCGTTCAAACCATGTATTCCTTCTATAACTAATACATCGTTATCATTCATTTTAAATGGAAGGCCTTTGTAAATCCTTTTGCCTATTTTAAAATCAAAGTTAGGTATATCTACAGCTTTGCCAGCAACCAACATTTCTAAATCTTTATTTATAGAAGCAACATCTAAAGCTTCTAATGATTCAAAATCTGGCTCTCCAAATTCATCTTTAGGTATAAATTCTCTTTCTAAATAGTAATTGTCTAGCGAGATAATATGTGGACGTAAACCATTAACTCTCAGTTGTATGCCTAATCTCTGTGCGAATGTTGTTTTACCAGACGACGATGGACCCGCAACCAAAACAATATTTTTATTTTGTTCATGTATCATGTCTGCTATATTCGCTATTTTCTTTTCATGTAACGCCTCTGTTACCCTAATAATATTATTTAGCCCTATTTTGCTTATCTCGTCATTAAGGGCCCCTACAGTATCCACTTTAAGTATTTTTGCCCATTGTGAGGACTCCAAAAATACTTTAGAAATCTTTTTAAGTGGTTTTATTTCTTTTAATTCCTCTGGATTATCTGGGTTTGGAAATTGTATTATGAACCCTTTGCCTTCTAACTTTAATTTAAATACTTTCAAACCACCCGTACTTGGTAATAGTTGATCATAAAAATAATTATAAAACCAGTCTAATTTATGAAAACTTACATTAGTAGTTCGCCTATATTTGAGAATTTTTTCTTTATCTTTGAGCCCAAATTTTTTAGCTATACTTCTTGCTTCTTCCATAGGTACAGATACTTTTTCTATTGGCAAATCTTTCTCTACAAGAGCTTGCATCTTCCCTGTTATTTTTTCTAATAATTCTTTAGTTATTTCAACACCTTCTTCTGGTATTTCACAATAAAAGTTTTTATCTATAGAATGCTCTACAATAACTCTTGTTTTTTTGCCTATTATTTCTTTTGCTGCATATATCATCAAAAATACGATGCTTTTTTGATAAGTTCTAAATCCGCTAGATGAAGTTATATCTAAAAATTCTATAGTACTGTCTTCTAATATACTTTTTCGCAAATCTTGTAACTGATTATTTACTTTAGCAAGTAAAATAGGGTGTTCTAGCCTATCTCCATATTTAAATGATAAATCTAGCAACGTTGTACCTATAGGCAATTTGATAGCCTCATCATTCATAACTGTTACATTTACATAATCTTTCATAAATTAGGCAACTCCTTTGGATATTAGATATTTTTAAATGTTTGACCATTCACCTTAGAAATTATCAAACTTATATTATGACTCTCTAACCTATGTGCAAGATAGTTTTTTAAATTTTCAGCTACTATAACTTCACTTGCATAATGCGTTGCATCTATTAGACATAAATCCATCTCTAAAGCAAATTGTGATTCATGGTATCTAATATCTCCTGTTACATAGACCTCGCAATTTTTTTCTTTAGCTAATTTAAACATCTTACGATCTGACGCCGCACCAGTTGACAAACCAACTTTAGTGATAAGTTTTTCAGAATCTCCAAAAAAACGTATATTATCAAGCCCAAGTCGTAATTTTGCATACTTAGCAAATTCACTAAGCGTCATACTGTTTTTCAATGTGCCAGTTCTTCCTAAAGAACCATTTTTGTTATCATATTCTATAAAAGGCTCTTTATTCTCTAATTCAAGTAAGTTAAATAATGCGTCGTTTGTCCCACCTTCTGCTATATCTAAATTAGTATGCGATGAATACACGCAAATTTTATTTTCAATCAATTTTATGATGCGTCTACCTAAAGGCGTTTCATTATTAATTTTATTTATAGGTTTATACATTATGGGATGATGGCTAATTATAAGGTCAGCTTTTAAATTTACCGCTTCCTCTACAACTTCATCTGTTACATCTAAAGCGATTAGTACAGTATTTACCTCCATATTACTATCACCTACAAGTAATCCTGCATTGTCCCATTCAAGAGCTAGATTAAGCGGTGCTAAAAGTTCCATCTGATTAATTATCTCTTTACATCTCAAATTATAAAACCTCCTTATAAATTTCTATATACGAGTTTAAATAAGCTATTTTTTCTTCTATGCCAGTATTTTCTTCTTTTTCAATTTTTTTAATTACTGCTTCAATTTTATTCTTTTCTTTATTTATATACTCAATAAAAATAGGGACTTTTTTCTCTATTAAAATTTTGCCAAGAACATATTCTGTTGGTGTATATTTTTCTTTTTCTCCTTTTATAGAGTTAATCACTGTGTAATACTTGCCAGCTTCCTCTATAAATTCTTCATTAACTATTCTAAACCCTATGTCATGTATGTATCTTCTTACATTTTCTATTTTAGATTGTGGTTGTAGTATTAACTGGGAAAAATTTTGTACTAATTCTTTACTACAATCTAAAATATTTATTATCAAGTCTCCCCCCATTCCTGCTATAGTACAGGTTTCTGATTCACCAGCCTGTATAGGTATTAAACCATAACCTAGACGTGTTTGTATATATTTGTTTATTTCATATGAAAATATATTCGACTTTGCATTCAGTAGCGGAATTTCATTCACATCGCACGCTATGGCACTATCTATTTTCGCAGTTTTATAAGCATATATTGGTATATATCCATGATCTGTACCTATATCTGCCAGTGTTCTATGCGATATTTCGTCAACTATAGTTTTTATTCTTTCTGAAACATTCATATATTCACCTATTTATGAACAAAAAAAGGAAGACTATCTCCCTTTTTTTGTTCATATAATTTATTCTAAATAATCTTTAAGCTTTTTACTTCTGCTTGGATGCCTTAATTTCCTTAAAGCTTTTGCTTCTATTTGTCTTATCCTCTCTCTTGTTACATTAAACTCTTTTCCCACTTCTTCTAACGTTCTTGCTCTACCATCATCTAAACCAAATCTTAGCCTTAAAACTTTTTCTTCTCTATCTGTAAGAGTATCTAAAACATCCATCAGCTGTTCCTTAAGAAGTGCAAAAGCTGCAGCATCTGCTGGTGCAGGAATATCATCATCTGGTATAAAATCTCCTAAATGACTATCTTCTTCTTCACCTATTGGGGTTTCTAATGACACAGGTTCTTGAGCTATTTTTATTATTTCTCTAACTTTTTCTACTGGCATTTGCATTTCTTTGGCAAGCTCATCAAGAGATGGGTCGCGCCCTAATTCTTGCAACAACTGACGCGACACACGTACAAGTTTATTAATTGTTTCTACCATGTGAACAGGTATACGTATAGTACGAGCTTGATCTGCTATAGCTCTTGTTATAGCTTGACGTATCCACCATGTAGCATAAGTACTAAATTTAAATCCTTTTTTATAATCAAATTTTTCCACAGCTTTTATAAGGCCAAGGTTTCCTTCTTGTATCAAATCTAAAAATAACATGCCACGTCCTACATAACGCTTCGCAATACTAACAACTAGCCTAAGATTAGCTTCTGATAATCTTTTTTTAGCCTCTTCGTCACCTTCAGCCATTAATTGAGCTAATTTTATTTCCTCATCCGCGCTTAAAAGAGGTACTTTACCTATTTCTTTTAAATACATACGAACATGGTCATCTATATTTATATTACTTTCTACTATAGATAAATCGAGCTCTCTTACAGCATCTTCTTCTAAATCCATTGCACCTATAACATCTATACCTTGTATCTCTAAATATTCATATACTTTATCAATTTGATCAGGGTCTAGGTCTATATCACCCATAAAATCCATTATTTCTTTATATTCTAAAACGCCCCTCTTTTTCTTACCAAGAGCTACTAATTCCTTAAGTCTAGTAATTACCAAATTATCATTAATGGATTTCAATAATAACCCTTCCTTTCATCTATTGTTAAATATTCTAACCATCTAATATTGATATATTCAAATTTTCTATATTTCGCCTAGCTTCTATAAGCGGCTGAACCTCTTTTACGTCCTCTATTTTCGATATCTTAAAGTCTATGTAGCTTTTTTTGATTTTTTTAACTTGGTCGCTAACAATTTGCTCAATATATTCTCCGTTATCTATATCCAAATGCGTAGAAAATATATCAGAAACAATTTTTTGTTCTTCAACAGTTTTAAAATAATTAACTATATCAGCCGGATATATGTTAGCTTCTTTTTCCTGTAAATTATATAAAACATCCAAAACTTTAATATAAATCTCTTCACCCATTTCATAAGGTTGTAAATAATTTTTTATTTTTTTATACATAATAAAATTAGTTGCAACTACGTATAAAATATTTTTTTTAGCTTCATATAAGCCTTTATCTTTTATATCTTTTTTTTTTAATTTTAAGTTTTTTGCATTTGATGTTTTAACTACTTTACCATTATGTTTATTTAGCTCTGATTTTATAGCTATCTGCGAAATACCTGTTAATTTTGAAACATGTGAAATATAAACATCAAGTTCTATTTCTGACTGGATGCTAGATAAAATTTTTGATACTTCCATAGCGAACGATATTTTTTCTTCTGCTTTTTGAAAATCAAATTTTTTGCTTATATTCTCAATTTGAAAGTCTATATGATTTTTTGCGTTTAAAATTTCGCTTTTAAGCAAAGAACTTCCGAAATTTTTAATAAATTCATCTGGATCTTTTGCATTACTAAGCGTTAAAACCTTAACTTTGAGACCATTATTTAATAATATCGGTATCGCCTTCAGCGTAGCAGTTATTCCAGCGGAATCTCCGTCAAATAATAATATTACCGAATCCGCGTATTTATACAACAGTTTGGCATGTTCGACATTTAGTGCAGTACCGAGTACCGCTACTACATTAGAAAAGCCAGCTTGATATAAAGTTATAACATCAATATATCCTTCTACAAGAATAATCTCTTTTTGTTTTGACTGTCTTGCATAATTCAAGCTATATAAATTTCGGCTTTTATCAAAAACTATTGTTTCGGGACTGTTCAAATATTTAGGTTCTTCATTTGACAACGAGCGACCGCCAAACCCAATAACTTTTCCACTAACATCGAATATAGGGAACATCAACCTATTTCTAAATCTGTCAAAAAAACCACCTGTTTTATTTCTAACTACTAAACCACTTTTTACAATATCATCTGAAGAATGACCCATTTCTAAAAGGTATTTATAGAGTTTATCCCATTTTTTTGACGAATATCCAAGACCGTATTTTACACGCATTTTTTTATCTATAAGTCGTAAATCTAAATATTTTCTAGCTTCATTACCTTCTTCGCTCAACAAGTTATCATAAAAAAATCTTGCTGTTAATTTATTTATATTATAAACGACATTTTTAGTATTTGTAATTTGCTTAGACTTTGAGTAATCATCACTTTCAGGCAAAGAATAGTGTATTCTATCAGCTAAAAACTTGATAGCCTCCATGAAATCATAATTTTCCATTTGCATAACAAAACTGTAAACATTGCCAGAAGCTCCACACCCAAAACAATGAAATAACTGTTTGTCAGTACTTACACTAAAAGATGGGGTTGACTCATTATGAAAAGGGCACAGCCCAAAGTAAGAACCACCCTTTTGTTTTAAATTGATATATGAAGCTATTAAGTCAACAATATCATTGCCTTCACGTATTTCTTCAATTATATCGTCAGAATAGTACATGATTCCTCCTCAAAAATACGTACATACCTATACTTCGACATTTTACAAAAATAAAGTAAATTTTTTATCTAGTAAAAACTCTAACTTTTATCACATACTTCTCTATATAGTATACTCCGTATTTTACAAAAATCCTTTTTAATATCACATAAAAAAATTTATATTTTTCGTGTATAGTATTACTTTTTGTATAACAAAAAATACAGATGACATAATTTTTTAAATTTAAACAATTAATTTAGTAATTTTTTATAATTTCATGTATATTAGATAGGCTTAAGAAAGATACCCGTCAAAAGATTTCACACTTTTTTGAAAAAAGTGTAGCAAAAAACTTTAACAGCAACCACGCAGTGGTTGCTAAAAAGGGTCAAAGACGGAACCTTCGTGGAAGTTTGAGGCAAGCTTTATATAAAAAACAGCAGCCACTACGTGGCTGCTGAAGTGGGTCAAGGGCGATTACCCTCACTGAGGTTTGAAGGCAAGGCCTTGCAAGTAGCCCTAAGGTCTTTATTTTGTCTGCTCTACCTCAAGTTAAATTCTTCAACCATGTTTCTAAATGTTTCTGTTTGAGATGATAATTCCTCTGAAACAGAAGCTGATTCTTCTGATGTTGCTGTATTTGATTGTGTTACTATAGCAATTTGAGCTACTCCACTGTTAATTTGCTCTATAGATATTAATTGCTCAGTTGAAGCTTTTGCTACATCTTCTATTAATACGGATATATCGCTTATTTGAGAAACTATACTATCTAGTCCTTGTGCTGTTTTGTTTGCTATTTCAGAACCTGCGCCTGTTTTTTGTATCGATGTTTCTATTAGAACATTTGTTTCTGCTGCTGCGTCCTTACTCCGCGCCGCTAAAGCTCTTACTTCTTCTGCTACTACTGCAAAGCCCTTGCCATGTTCGCCTGCTCTTGCCGCTTCAACCGCTGCGTTGAGTGCTAATAAATTTGTTTGAAAAGCTATATCGTCTATTACCTTTATTATTTTTGAAATATTTTCAGATGCTAAATTTATTTCTTCCATAGATATAAGCATTGCTTTCATGTCTTTATTTCCTATATCCGCACTATCTTTCGCTGATAATGCAAGCTTACTAGTTTCATTAGCATTTTTAGCGCTACTTTGCACTTCAGAAATCATTTTTTCTATTGACGAGTTAAGACTTTCTACAGCACTTGATTGCTCTGTTGCACCTTGTGCTAATGTTATGCTTGATTCTGATACTTGTGATACTCCAGATGCTATTTGAATGCTTGATGAATCTATTTCTGATATAACTTGATTGAATGAATTAACTATTTCGTTTATAGACTCTTTAACTCCTATAAATTCACCTAGATACTCTCTGTTTATTGATTTTGTAAGGTCTTTATTAGCTACGTTACTTAATATATCATTTATTTCTACTATGTAACTTTGTAGATTTGTCACTGTTGTATTAATTGAACCTTTAATAACTGTTAAGTCGCCTTTATAATCTCCTATTACTCTAACAGAAAAATTACCTTTTGCCACTTCTTGTAATACTTCGTTAGATTCATGAATCGGTTTTGAAATAGCTTCAAAGACTTCATTCAGTCCCACAATAATTTTTGCCCACTCACCTTTAAATTCGGATGTATCAGCTCTATAAGATAAATTTCCAGCTAACGCGGCATTTACATGTGCATTTATTTGATTATTAATCTTAATTATGCCATCTCTAAGTAAGTCTATGGTATCCATTGTCTTGTGAGGAAGCGCCTTAGTTTCTGGATATGATGTTGTTTTTACAGAAAAATCACCTTGTTCAAAACTTTGAAGACATTCTAAAGCTTCAGATACAGTGGCAACATAGCCTGCTACCGTATTATTAATGGATTCCGCAACTGTTTTAAAGGAGCCGTTAAAATTCTTTGGATTCATAAAATATTCAAAGTTGCCCTTATCCTGTTCTTCAGACATAACGTTCATTCCATCAATCAAAGAACTAATACTGTTTATTACTTCCACAAAATTTTCTGTTAAATCTCCTATTTCATCGTTAGTAACAGTAGGTATATTAACATTAAGGTTACCATTAGCTATCTCTTTAGAAGCTAGAACTAGAGACTTAATAGGTCTTATTTTTAAAGATATAAGTAAAATACTCCCTAATACTGTAACAGCTAATATGGACACAGAAATAGTCTTTAATGTAAACATTAAATCAGCTATACGTCGCTGTTCTTGTGTTTCGGCCTCAACACGAGCATCCTTAACTCTTTGAAATTCGTCCATTGTCGCGATTATTGGTGCTTGAAGCCTGACATATTCATCTCCAAACATAAGGTTTTGAGCTTCTGCAAAATTGCCTAATTTTACAGCTGCAAATGCTCTATCCTCTAACTCAGCCAAAACATTGGAAAATTGAGCCGCCTGCTCTATCAAAGCAAGTTCACTTTCTGGAGCCCCAAGTTCTCGAAGCCTTGCCACAACATTTTCTCTGGTTCGTGTTACTTCCACTTCTTGCATGTAGGCATTGTAAGCCCTAATGTCTCCAGTAACAACATACATTCTCGCATATGCTGTTAAAAATTCAGATGCACTAGACAAATCTAATCCAAGTTGAGTAAATTCGATTTGCCTATCTTTTGCTATCCTCTCAGCATTTATTGAGTTTAAAGCTAGTACTAATGTTATAATACTGATTGTAGCTAAGGTAGTTACGATTGCACCAATCAGTTTTAACAGTGTTAAGATTTTCATATCTATTATCCTCCAATTATTTTTCGTTCAATTTATCGAGTATTATAGCATATTAATGTGAACGATTCAATCAAATCCACTGACTCGCCGAAATGGTGTTAAAATTTTCATACCCATTATCCTCCAATTATTTTTTGTTCAATTTATCGAGTATTATAGCACATTAATGTGAACGATTCAATCAAATCCACTGACCTGCTAAAACTGTCTAATATATTAGACTATTTTTATCAAATTTTATTATGAATATTTTTGATTACACATTAAAAACAAAAAAACCCCCTTTTTATAATAAAAAAAGGGGGTTTTTTTACTTCCTTTACCTCAAGCGAAATTCTTCAACCATGTTTCTAAATGTTTCTGTTTGCGATGATAATTCCTCTGAAACAGAAGCTGATTCTTCTGATGTTGCTGTATTTGATTGTGTTACTATAGCAATTTGAGCTACTCCGCTGTTAATTTGCTCTATAGATATTAATTGCTCAGTTGAGGCTTTTGCTACATCTTCTATTAATACTGATATATCGTTTATTTGAGAAACTATACTATCTAGTCCTTGTGCTGTTTTATTTGCTATTGCAGAACCTGCACCTGTTTTTTGTATCGATGTTTCTATTAGAACATTTGTTTCTGCTGCTGCGTTCTTACTCCGCGCCGCTAAAGCTCTTACTTCTTCTGCTACTACGGCAAAACCTTTGCCATGTTCGCCTGCCCTTGCTGCTTCAACCGCTGCATTAAGTGCTAATAAATTTGTTTGAAAAGCTATATCATCGATTACCTTTATTATTTTTGAAATGTTTTCAGATGCTAAATTTATTTCTCCCATAGATATAAGCATTTCTTTCATGTCTTTATTTCCTATATCTGCACTATCTTTTGCGGATAATGCAAGTTTACTAGTTTCATTGGAATTTTTAGCACTGCTTTGCACTTGAGAAATCATTTTTTCTATTGACGAGTTAAGACTTTCTACAGCACTTGATTGCTCTGTTGCGCCTTGTGCTAATGTTATGCTTGATTCTGATACTTGTGATACTCCAGATGCTATTTGAATGCTTGATGAGTCTATTTCTGATATAACTTGATTGAATGAATTAACTATTTCATTTATAGACTCTTTAACTCCTATAAATTCACCTAAGTACTCTCTGTTTATCGATTTTGTAAGGTCTTTATTAGCTACATTACTTAATATATCATTTATTTCTACTATGTAACTTTGCAGATTTGTCACTGTTGTGTTAATTGAACTTTTAATAACTGTTAAGTCGCCTTTATAATCTCCTGCTACTCTAACAGAAAAATTACCTTTTGCCACTTCTTGCAATACTTCGTTGGATTCATGAATCGGTTTTGAAATAGCTTCAAAGACTTCATTCAGTCCCACAATAATTTTTGCCCACTCACCTTTAAATTCGGATGTATCAGCTTTATAAGATAAATTTCCAACTAATGCTGCATCTACATGTGCATTTATTTGATTGTTAATCTTAATTATACCATCTCTAAGTAAGTTTATAGTATTCATGGTTTTATAAGGAAGTCCGTTTGTTTCTGAGTATGATGTTGTATTTATGTTAAAATTACCTTTTTCAAAACTTTGAAGGCATTCTGAAGCCTCAGACAAAGTGGCAACATATCCCGATATTGTATCATTAACGGATTCCGCAACTGTTTTAAAAGACCCTTTAAAATCTTTTGAATCCATAAGATATTCAAAATTACCCTTATCCCGCTCTTTAGACATAATATTCATTTCGTTAATCAAAGAACTAATACTGTTTACTACTTCCACAAAATTTTCTGTTAATTCTCCTATTTCATCGTTAGTAGCAGTAGGTATCTTAACATTAAGATTTCCATTAGCTATTTCTTTAGAAGCTAGAACTAGAGACTTAATAGGTTTTATTTTTAAAGATATAAGTAAAATACTCCCTAATACTGTAATAGCTAATATGGACACAGAAATAGCCTTTAACGTAAACATTAAATCAGATATACGTTGCTGTTCTTGTGCTTCGGCCTCAACACGAGCATTCTTAACTCTTTGAAATTCGTCCATTGTTGCGATTATTGGTGCTTGAAGCCTGGCATATTCATCTCCGAACATAAGGTTTTGAGCTTCTGCAAAATTGCCTAATTTTACAGCTGCAAATGCTCTATCCTCTAACTCAGCCAAAATATTAGAAAATTGGGCTGCCTGTTCTATCAAAGCAAGTTCATTTTCTGGAGCCCCAAGTTCTCGAAGCCTTGCTACAACAGCTTCTCTGGTTCGTGTTACTTCTACTTCGTGCATGTAGGCGTTATAAGCGCTAATATCTCCAGTAACAACATACATTCTAGCAGATGTTGTCAGAAACTCAGAGGCACCAGACAAATCTAATCCAAGTTGAGTAAATTCGATTTGCCTATCTTTTGCTATCCTCTCAGTATTTATTGAATTTAAAGCTAGTATTAGCACTACGATGCTAATTGCAACTAAGGTAGCTACGATTGCGCCAACTAACCTTAATAGTGTTAAAATCTTCATACCCATTCTCCTCTAACAATTTCTTTAATCATTTTTTTGAATATTATAGCACGTTAATGTGAATGATTCAACCAAATCTATTGACTTGTTGAAATAGCGTTAAAATCTTCATACCCATTCTCCCCTAACAATTTCTTTAATCATTTTTTTGAATATTATAGCACGTTAATGTGAATGATTCAACCAAATTCATTAATTTGCTGAGACTGTCTAATATGTCGAGATATTTTTATTAAATTTTATTATAGATACTTTAAATCGCTTATTAAATATAAAAAAAATCCCCTTTTTATAATAAAAAAGAGAATTTTTTTATAACATCGATTTTTAATTTGAAATATATTTTTTGGAGATATCAAGGTTGTAAAAGATTCTAAACAAATCTTAAGGCATTGCGTCCATAGGCCTTAACATAACTGTACACGCATATGCCCCAAAGTCTTTATACTTTAATAAATGATTCGCTTTTTATATTAAATTCAAATTCTGACATAAGTAGTTTACGTATCACCCTCAATTCGCCTAAACTGCATTCATCTAAATTAAATTTATATAAAGATGCTAAATCAGAATTTAAAATATACTTTATTGCATAAAATGTTGTTTGGCTTAACTTAATAAACCCTTTACCTTCAGATGATACACAAGCATTACATGCGATACCCTCTTTGCTAAAGTATATACTACCAAGTTCAACATTTTTTCCACATTTAATACACGCTTGCACTTCTGGTCTATAACCACTATAATCTAAAAGTTTTAATTCAAATATTCGCGCTACCAACTCTAAATTAATATTATCTATACACGCAACCTTTAATGTTTTTAACAAAAGTAATAATACATTATTACTTTCCATATCCGACATTAAAGATTTATCTGCAATCTCTAAAAAATAATTAGCATAACAAAGTCTATCATACTCAAGTCTAATATCATAAAAGCTTTCTATTATATCTACTTGCGATAATACATGATACTTGCCTCGTGTCTCAATCATAAAATCTGCATATGTAAAAAGTTGTGTACCAGCTAAAAATTTGCTTTTAGAACGTCTTGCATTTTTAGCTTTTACACTTATTTTCCCATAATCTTTAGCAAAAATAGTAATAAATTTATGCGTTTCTGCAAAAAAAACTTCTTTTAACACTATGCCTCGAACTTTGAATGATTTCATAATAGCTTAATTTCCAGAGTTTATTTTCTTTTTATCATATCCAAAATTTCTAAGTAGAAAATCATTGTCTCTCCAGCCTTTTTTAACTTTTATCCATAGCTGTAAGTATACTTTAGAACCAAGTAACCTTTGTATATCTGTTCTACTTCTTGTACCTATATCTTTTAGCATAGCCCCTTGCTTACCAATAATTATCCCTTTATGTGTATCTTTCTCGCAGTATATAGTAGCTTCTATATCTACAATATCTTTGCCTTTTCTTTCTTTCATTTTCATTATTTCTACTGCAACACCATGCGGTATTTCATCTTGTACCAACTTTAATATTTTTTCTCTTATTATTTCCGCTGCAATTTGTCTTTCTGGTTGATCTGTTATCATATCTTCAGGGAAAAACTGAGGACCTTCTGGCAAATATTTTTTAATCGTATCTTTTAACATATCAATATTTTTACTTTGCATTGCTGAAACTGGTATAAACTCTTTAAACTCATGCAGTTTTCTATACTCGTCTATAACTTTTAAAATTTGGTCTTTAGGTATAGTATCTATTTTATTTATCACCAGAAAAACAGGTGTTTTTACTTTAGATAAACTTTCGATAATCTCTCTATCTCCTGAACCTACATTTCTATCTGGCTCTATAAGTAGCAAAACAACATCAACTTCACCTAAAGTCGTCTGTGCAGACTTTAACATATATTCACCTAACTTATTTTTTGATTTGTGTATACCTGGTGTATCTATAAATATGATTTGACTGTCTTCTTCTGTTAATATGCTTTGTATTTTGTTTCGTGTAGTCTGAGGTTTATTAGATGTAATCGCTATTTTTTCGCCAACTAATGAATTCATTAATGTAGACTTACCAACGTTTGGTCTCCCTATTAGCGACACAAATCCTGATTTAAATTCCAAAACATTCATCCTTTCGTTTTCAAAAATTCAACTTAAAATCAAAAGATTAAAACCTTGGGGCTTTCAGCCCCAAACCCCGACAAGCGCACGCGCGCTTGACCGCTCCAAGCATGCGCTTTGCGCATGCGTTTAAAAATTTTTGGTCAAGCTTTTTGTAAAAAGCTTGCAGGGTGTGGGACAGAGTCCCACAAAAAAAATTTTAATCTCTTTATCTGATTCAAAATCATAAGTCTAATGCAAGACCGTGGGGCTTTCATCCCCAAACCCTGACAAGCGCACGCGCGCTTGACCGCGTTTTTTTGCAAGCGCGTATGCGCTTGCTTAAAATTTTTGATTAAACTTTTTTTAAAAAGTTTACGGGTTTGGGCTGCGCCCAAGGTTTTGTAAATTTCTTCTATAATCTCTTTATCTGATAAGGCCTATCATATTTAAAATTTTCTCTTGCTTTTCAAACATAATTTGCTCTGAGTCGTCGTCTTGATGATCATAGCCCATAAGATGAAGCATACTATGTGCTATAAAAAAACCTATTTCTCTATCAAGGTTATGACCATATTCTTCAGCTTGTTGTATCGCTTTATCAAAAGAAAATACTATATCACCTAATAAGTACTCGCCTTTTTCAGGTGCGCTTTCTCCTAAAGCAAAATCAATTTGAGGAAATGACAAAACATCTGTCACTGAATTTTTATCTCTAAACGTATTATTTAATTCTTGAATTTTTTCATTAGTTACAATAGTTACACTTATCTCTGCTTCACTATTATACGACTCCATTTTTAAAGCCTCTTCAATAATTTTGTGAACCATGTTTTCTTGTTCTAAACTAAATTCATGTGAACTTTCATTTTCAACAATAACTGTCATTTAGCTTTCCTTTCTATCTTTTCCCTTTACATCTTTCGGATACGGTATTCTTTTATGGTACATGCCGTTAAATACACGCATAAAAGCTTTTTTTATAGTGTCTAAATCTTTTATAGTTAGCTCACTATCAATTAATTGGCCTTCATCTAGCTTGTCCTTTATTAGCTTATCCACAAAATTTTCTATAGATTCGCTTGATCTAGTTTGAGATACCATAGATCTTACCGCGGCCTCTGATACGTCTGCAAGCATTACTATCGCCGCTTCTTTAGATTTTGGTGTTGGATTTACGTACTTAAAATCGTTTTCGCTAATCTCCATATCTGGATTTTCTTGTTTAGCCTTGTGATAGAAAAACTGAATTTTTGTAGTACCATGATGTTGCTCTATTATATCTCTTAGTACTGTCGGCAATTTTTTTTCATCTGCAAGCTGAAGGCCATACTTTACATGATCATTAATAATTTCAAAACTACTGAAAGGATCAATCTCATCATGAGGATTTTCACCAACCTGATTTTCTACAAAATATTGGGGATATCTGAGTTTTCCTATATCATGAAAATATGCTCCAACTCTAGCTACAACAGTATCTGCTTGTATATCATATGCTGCTGCTTCTGATAAATTAGCAACAACTATACTATGATGATAAGTTCCTGGTGCTTCTGTAGTTAATCTGCGTAATAACTCATTATCTGGACTTGTTAAATCTAATAGTTTGAGTGGTGTAATAACATTAAATACACTTTCCCAAAAAGGTAAAGTACCCATACATATTATTACTGTTAAAAAACCATTTAAAAAAGCATACGTTATTATAAGTAATATATCAGCACTTATTGCCCTATCTAAAAATAGACTTGTAGAGCCTGCTATTAAAGCACTTAAACAGCTTATAGCTAAACTAAGTATAATAACTTTGTTACGTTTTAGCGCGTATTTTGTGAGAATAGCAGTTATTGTACCTGTTATTAAAAAGTATATAAGATATTCAAGTCCACCTTTAAATATAAGGAAAGTAATAATTGTAACTAATGTATTTAAAACAAAAGCTAATTTGAATTCAAGAAGCATACCAACAATCATTGTAAAAATAAGTATCGGTACAAAAATATAAGATAAACTTGCTATGAGTCTTGTAGATATAATTAAAAACATATAAATAGTAAATAAAAGTTTGACATGGTTTTTATTTTGGTAGAGATTTTTATTAAATAAATATATATATACTAGAGCAATTCCAAATATAATTAAAATTAGTAAAGTAGAGCCTATTATAGGAATTATATTTGCTGTGTATCCATTGTCTACAAATCCAAGGCTTTCTAATATGTGAAATATCTCAACAGTTATTATATTTCCTTCGCTAACTATATTTTGATTTTGAAGAAGAATAACTGGTACCACTTCCGCTGCTCTTTCTTCTCTAAGCCTTTCTGTAGTTTCTTCATCAACTAATATATTAGGCTGTATATATGCATTTATTAAGCTAGATCCTATTAGAACCATCTGGTTTGGGAGTCCTTTTTCGGCAAGTCGTACGCCAACTTCTATTTTAGACTCCTCTAAAGTATCTTCTCGTATTCCTTCTGTTATTAAATTCTCAAATACAATATATACACTATTTTGAAAGTTATTAAAATTAACTATATCCAAATTAACAATATAAGCAATTTGATCTGATGTTAGTGCTAATGATGAATCTAGTGATTCAATAAATAGTTGTATGTTTTCTTGCAAAATAGTTTGATATAATTCAGTGTTTCGTTCTATTACAGCCATTCCTAGTAACGCATTTGTACCTGTATCAAATACTTCTGCAAATTCATCTACTATAACATCGTTTTCATAAATTAAAGCGTTTTCTCTTAGCCTTTCTTGATATATATGCTCATAATATCTACTATCAGTTACATGCTTAATATCTGCAATTTCAGCAAAGAATAAATCTAGCCGTGTTTCAATATATGTCTCTACTATCGGGTCTTGCCTATAAACTGTTATTACTGTTGCTCTTGCATCTTCTCTTAATCTTTCTGTCGTTATTCTATCTTCTACTTGCCTTGTTGCTTTAAAATCTCTGGGGGATACATCTCCTATAGAAATGCTATAACCTTCCTGTATATAAGAGCCTATAATTACTAGAAATATTGTAGCAATTATAGCGAAAAATATTAAAAATTGATTTAATCTAAAAGTTTCGATTTATTATCCCCCCCCTATTTTTCGGGCTTACTACCATTCATTTTTTTCTTGTACCCGTTTTATCTTTTGACTCATATTTTTCATATGCATCTACTATTTTTTTAACTAAACTATGCCTTACTATATCCCCCTTGTGTAAATTACATATACCTATATCTTCTATGTTCTCTAGCACTTTTAGCGCACCTACCAAACCTGATTTTTTAGTAGGCGATAAATCTATTTGAGTTACATCTCCTGTTACAACAACTTTTGACCCAAAGCCTACTCTAGTTAAAAACATTTTCATCTGCTCTTCAGTTGTATTCTGAGCCTCATCTAAAATTATAAATGAATTATCAAGCGTTCGCCCCCGCATATATGCAAGAGGAGCTACTTCTATAGCACCCCTTTCCATATTTTTTTGAAATGCTTCTGCACCCATTATTTCATATAAAGCATCATAAAGTGGCTTTAGATATGGGTCGACTTTTTGTTGCAAATCTCCAGGTAGAAATCCCAAGCTCTCCCCTGCCTCTATAGCTGGCCTAGTAAGAATAATACGATTAACATTACCAGCCTTAAATTCTGTAATGGCCATTGCCATTGCTAAATACGTTTTTCCTGTTCCTGCTGGTCCTACTCCAAAAACTATAGTATTCTTTTCAATTTTTTTAACATATTTTTTTTGACCCAATGTTTTAGGCTTTATAGGTTTTCCATAAAAAGTTACGCATATCTGTTCATCAACGATCTTGTCTATATCTTCAAAATCAGTTGTTCCAACACTCGATATAATATACTCAACAGTTTGGTCAGTTATTTTTTCGCCTTTATTTGCAATCATAATCAATTTTTCTAAAATACTACCACCAGCTTGATTTACTTGTTCTTCTGAACCTATTATATTTAAACTTCCATCCCTATTTAATATCTTAACCTCAAAAGCTTCTTCTATTTTAAGTATATTTTTATCTAGCTTGCCAAATACATTTAAAATTGTCTCTGTACGTATTTCTATTTGTTTTTTAATTTCATTATCCATAAATTTACCATCCTTTATCTCTAGTTTTATAGTGGATAAACTTAACAAATATAACAATCAAAAGATTCAGAACTTGGAGATTTCATTCCCAAACCCTTGGCAAGCGCAACGCACTTGACCGCTTTTTTAGCATGCGCTTTGCGCATGCTTTTAAAGTTTTTGATTAAACTTTTTATAAAAAGTTTACAGGGTTTGGGACGGAGTCCCAAGACTTTATAAATTTCTACTATTATAGTTTAAAAGTTTATTTACTATTAATTGCTGTTAGAGATTATTAGATTCTTCTTCACCTTCAAGTTCTTCTAGGTCTTCATAGTATATATTCATTGGACTATCTTGCCCTATATTTTCTGTAGTCGTTATTAAAACTTCTACGTTCAAACCATCGGCTATTTCCTCATACCTTATTGTTTTATCTATAATATCAGTAGAAAAATCAAATTCTTGTAGAATTTTCTGAAGTATTAAATTTTCAGCCAACTGCTTCATTTCCTCTAAACTTCGCTCTCTAGTTATAGGTACAAATTCTTGATATACATCAGTTAAAATTATTATTGGAAAAGGATAATTTTCACTTAAAGATAGTTGATTCATATTAGTAGCTTTTTCGTAATAATCAAAATTATTAGAAAAAGGTAAAAAATCAAAAACCTGACCCATTAAATTGAATCTTAAGTGTCTTTTGATTTCTCCTGTTGGTTGATTTATCGTGTATATGATTGGTACACTAAAATGCATAGTGTAATATAATCTAGCTTTAACTTCTGCTATAGAATGGACATAATCTGTTATTATACCAGTTTCATCATTTCGCAGTACAAGCTCTCCTGTCACTAATAAATCACCTTGACTTACTATGTCACCCACTTGAACAAGAGGTGTACCTGCGCTTACATATATACTTTCTATTAAACCATCTTTAGTTGCTATAATATTATTTGGAGTGGTACGGTCTATTACTTCTTTTTCTGGTATTGTTTCTGTTAGTTTTATAATAGCTTTAGTACCTGTCATTTGAATATTTAGAAAAGAAATTTCTGTAAATTCATATATTACTAATCGTTCTAGCTCTTGAGCATTTATAGAATGTTTAAACGACCCTATTCTAAGCCCATTTTCAGATAAAAAGCTTGAAAGCTCGTCATGTTTTATTCTATCATAGCCTTCAATTGTAATTAGCCATACAAACGAAGATAGAAAATATACAATAAAAATAAAAAAGGCTACCCCTCCAATAAGAGCTTTTCTTTTTCTGTATCTGAAAAATAAAAAAGGCATTCCTATTTTTTCAACTATCTTCATTTTACATTTAGTCTTTTTTACACAAGATTTAAGTAATTTATATCCTTTGATGGATACTTTCATTTTTATAACGCCATTAAAATGCTGAATATCCCAAATATATATACCTCTATGTACCGCTAAATTTATGAAGCGTTCAACAGAAAACCCGCTTACTTCTATAATAACATATCCACGTAAGTAATTCCATAAATTAAGTAACATAATAGCCTCCTTAATCCTAAAAATGCAAAGTCTGATGCTAAATATTAGCTTCAAATATGCTTTTTTTATATCATAGTAAATATTCCAAATTAGTTATGCTACCTATAATTATGATGTATTCTGTTGTGATTTTTTTTAAAAATAAACTTTTTCCCTCTATTTTAACAACGCCACAAGAAGTATTAAATCGTATACGTTCCTCTGAATATTCTATTAACCCTTTATAATTTTCTATTGTTACCTCTTCCTTGCCTATCATAGAGATTATAGGTAAATTTAATGTTATCTCTTTAGGTAAATCAAATACGCTTGTCAGTTTATTTTTTATTTTTCGATTTTCTAAGCCTTCGCCCATTAGGTATCTCTCCTTTGTGTTGGAAATCCATATAAAAAATTATATGATAATAAACTTAAAGGTATCCATATTATTCAAAATAAGCTATTGAATGAACGCAAAAAAAGAGTAACGTCAATTTGACGTTACTCTTTTTTCTTTACGACCCAGAAGGGGCTCGAACCCTCGACCTCTGGCGTGACAGGCCAGCGCTCTAACCAACTGAGCTACTGGGCCGCAATAAATTTTATAAAAAGCTACTTATACTGATTGCATAAGTAGCTTACACAAGTGGATCCTCGGGGACTCGAACCCAGGACCGTCCGGTTATGAGCCGGATGCTCTAACCAACTGAGCTAAGGATCCTCAAATGGAGCCGATGACCGGACTCGAACCGGTAACCTGCTGATTACAAGTCAGCTGCTCTGCCAATTGAGCCACATCGGCATATATATCTAGCAACCACCTACTCTCCCAGGCAGCTTCCCGCCAAGTACCATCGGCCGCTTATGTCTTAATCGTCGTGTTCGGTATGGGAACGGATGTTTCACATAAGCGCATCGTCACTAGAAATTTTGTAAATGACCCATAGGGGAATCGAACCCCTGTTACAGCCGTGAAAGGGCCGTGTCTTAACCGCTTGACCAATGGGCCATAATGCTCCCCGAGCAGGATTCGAACCTGCGACCCTTCGGTTAACAGCCGAATGCTCTACCGCTGAGCTATCGAGGATCAATATGCTACTATCATAGCATAAAAACTAA
>JGI994J12354_10000651_pt1 | contig 34613 bp, 30 predicted proteins | sample IntmicLarv3ML3BL_FD_12354 | JGI IMG/M metagenome (IMG submission 12354) | reverse complement strand
GGTGTACTTCAGCTACTTAACTAGTTTAACTAGCTAAAAGCAAGCCTTGGATATATAAAGCCTTTTTATCAAGGCTTGCAATTAAAAAAATAAATTTAGTCTATATCGAAAAGTAAGATTGCGACTTTTACTTTTCAAAGTCAAAATATTAAAATCAAAAGATCAAAAGATTAAGACCGTGGGGATTTCATCCCCACAACCCCAGACAAGCGCGCTGCGCTTGTCTGGGTTCGGGGCTGAAAGCCCCGAGGTTTTAGTCTTTTGAAAAGAAAAAAGCAAGCGCGAACGCGCTTGCAAAAAAAGGGTCAAGGGTGTAACCCTTGTCGGGGTTCGGGGCTGAAAGCCCCGAGGTTTTAGTCTTTTGAAAAGAAAAAAGCAAGCGCGAATGCGCTTGCTTAAAAAAAGCGGTCAAGCGCGCTGCGCTTGCAGGGTGTGGGACAGAGTCCCACGAATCTTTTAATCTTTATCTTTTGATTTTAATCTTTTAATCTTTAGCTTCTACGGCCAATTGTAGCATTTCTGCTACTATTTCTTCAGGAAACATTCCAAACACTGCCCAAGTCATAGCGTGTTCTAAATCTCGTCTGATTAACTCTTGTGGTGTAAATTGTAATTCGTTGCTGTTCATAAGTCGTTCTTCTTCTCGCGCTGAAGGGATAAGTTCTAATTGCTCAACAGAAATTAAGCCTTCATCTATTAAATCTTGTACGTTAATTAATATACTGCGTTGCCCTGCATAGTCGGAAGTAATTACAGTTCTAATTTTTTGTGCGTTGCAACCAACAATTGATGTGATAGTAGTTGTGTTATCAAGAATGAGTAGATTAATGATTACGCTACTAGGACTGAGAATAAAATTGGTTTCAAGTCCATTTGTAGCCACCCAAGTAGAAATCCATTCATCAGGATTAATGTTACTCATATCAATAGGTTCTATAATTGGGTTTTGTTCACGCATAATTTCATAAAATGCTAAATCCCTATTTGTTATTTCTAAAGAATTTATTTCAGCATCCCATTTAATACATGGATTAGTAGGTACAATATCTTGAATAGAAACAAATTTATATACTTTGTCGCTACCTTGCATTTGTACGTCTAAGACTTCTATATCATTTCTCGGCCATCTATCGAATAATACTTTTGTATTCGAAAATTCTATTTTTTCTATAATAAGGTTGCTATTAAATTCTGTAGTTGATATATCTGTTGAAGTGTTAGCCAAGACAGTAGTAGGCGCAAAAATTCCAAATAATGATGTTGGTAGAAAACTTTGTTGGTAAAAGATTTCGGAATCATTAAATCCTAGTTGCTCTAATCTATTTATTATTACTGATAACTCCTCATTACTTAACTCACCAGATTTTACAATCTCTTTAAAAGAATTAAAATGCATTACTGCATCATATTCTGCTACTGTTCCGTATATCGCCCTAATTTCTAACATTCTGGATATTTCTTCATCTGAAAATATATTATTGTTTTTTAAATCTTGTATATTAACTTCATATGAATGGTTTACCTCTATAACCCTTATATTTGCAGTATTACAATTAACTATTGATGAAACAATATCAGAGCTTTCAATTGTTGAGCCCAAACTATCAATAACTTCTATAAGGTCTACGGTATGTCTTTGTATAATTATAGAAGCGTCACCTGAATTAACTCTACCTGTATATTCATTATTGTTTCGTGTGACTGAGAAAGTATATTCATAACCATTATTCAAAGTGGAAAAAAAGCTAATATTTATCCATTCGTCGAGATTTACATTGTTTATATCTATAGGCTCTATAACTTGAATTTCATTCAGTTGCTGTTCAAATTTTAAAAAGTTCTCACTTAATATTTGTATAGTATCGGTTTCACTATCCCAGTAGGATATGATACTATCCCAAAAATTAATTTGACTTAAAAGGTTTGGGAGTTCTTTGTAATAAATAAAATGAGTTGGTTCATCACTATTAGATAATTGTACACTCAAAAGGCTTTTATCTAATTCTATTCTACGTGTTATGATTTCATCTTTATCGGTGTGAAGCAAACTGTGTCTATGAGTATCTGAATCCCATTCTCTAAAATATACACTAACTTCATTAAATCCAGCTTTTTCTATAGTTGTATTTGCAGGAACAATCAAGGTTACTAGTAAAGTAGGGATAATCAAAATAACACCAACTAATTTTTTCATAAAATCATCCTTATATTATTATTTATGTGAGTAGACGAAGAAGCCAGAACTATAGTTCTGGCTTCTTTTGAAAAGTTTGGGAGGATAACACTATCCTTACAGATCCCTATAAAAAAATACATACTCTAGGAATTTTTCAATTTTATTTCTTCAATTTTATCTAATGGCAAACCTGTTATTTCAGAAATCAAATCTAAAGGAAGATTTTTAGTTATCATTGTCTTAGCAGTCGACAATTTTTCTTCTAACTTACCCTCTAACTTGCCTTCTAATTTGCCTTCTTCTTTAGAACTATTCATATCATGTCTATGATCAAGTAATTCACGTTCTCTTTTATGGTAATTAGCAAGAGATTCTTTGTCTTGAGATATAAATGCAATTTTTTCTTCAGCCATTTTTAACGCTTTATCCATATTTACCAACTCCTGAACGATATTAGGTGAAGTATTTTTATCAAAATAAGTTAACCATCTATGAAGAGGATTATTAATATCCCTATACTTTAAGCGTTTAAATTTGATCATATCAATAAAATGCATCTCAAGCTTATCTGTTAGCTGAAGATCTTGAATAAAGTCCTCTCGGATATGAAAGCTTGTATGAAATTCGTCAGTTTCTTTGAAAAATTCAGAGCCTAAAATATTAATAGTAATAACACTAGGCAATTTATTATAATCTTGTCCAGCATCTAATGCTACTCCAAATTCTCTACTCCAATAGAACAATGAACGGTCGCCCATATTACCAACATTTTTTACTTGTACTTTTATATTGATCTTTGTACCATCATCTAAAGTAGCTCGTATGTCAAGGATACTTGTTTTGTCTCCAGTGATCACAGGAGTAAGAGTTTTATCTTGAATGATTGTGGCATTAGTTATGTTGTTTTTACCTGTCCTAGTTAAAACAGCATTTAAAAATGATATAAGTTGAGGTTCAGTTCCTTCTTCGCCTAAAATCTTTTTAAATATATAATCGTTTAATGGATTAATTCTTTCCATAACTATTATTTAACTTCCTTTCATTCTTTATTTTAAGTTTATTAATTTTCTATATGAGGCTTTATTAAAGTTAGTAGTTCTTCTAGCCTTTCATCAGAAAAAAGACCTGCTTCAATTCCCCATATTAGGCTTTCTACATTCATTCTAGCAATATCTTCTACAGAAGGTCCTTCGTCACTCAACATTCTAGCTTCCCTTTTTATTGCTTCTGGAATTTCATCCAGTTCTTCTTGCAAGAATAAACCAGAGTCTATTATGTCTTGTAAATTAAATTTAATTCCAAATCTATCTATGTCAGGTTCAAGTATAGCTCTAATTTTTTGTTGGTTGCACCCAATAATTGATGTGAATGCAGTATTATAGTTATCAGGAAATCTTTCAGAATTTCCATGAACGCTGACTGTACTCGGTCCATGCGTCATACCAGCGTGTAAAATTGACATAATTACAGATGCACTAACCCATTCATCAGGATTAATATTGCCCATATCTATGGGCTCTAAAATTGGGTTTAGTGCACGGTCAATCTCAAAATCATTCAATCTACCTTGAGTTATATTAATCGTATTTGTATCATTGTCAATTCTAATACCCACCCAAAAAAATTCTAGCAAATCTTCAAGAGCTATAAATGTACGAGTATATTCACTGCCTTGTACTTGGATGCTTAGAGGCTGATTAGTAAATTCTCTGTTATGTCTGTTAAATATTATCTGTGCATCAAAAAACTCTGCATTCTCTATTATTTTGCTATCGGCTACAATATTATTAGTATTAGCACCAGTTAGAAGGTTTAGTATATTTACGGGTATAGTGGCTTCAGGGTTCCAATATTCAGAAGTTTGAAGGATTTGTAAAGTTTGAAATAAAAATTCTGATAAATCTTCTACAGAGTCAAAAGAATATATATTTTCTATATTACCCATTGGCAGGCTAGTTAAATTTTCAAATAAATTTAGTGGGTTATTTATTATTGGTTCTATTATAGGACTTGCAAAAACATTTGTAATGCTAGTTAGTGTAAATGCTCCAGCTAGAAGCATTGGTATAAGCTTTTTCATTATTATGTATCCTCCTTAGTTATATAAGTTTTTAATTTTTTCTATTCGTTTGAAAGTCTTAGCTCTATACTACCTAGAATATCCGATAACACCTCATCAGATAATACACCAGAGTTTAAAGTTTCTCTAAAAGAATTAAATAGTGTTGATATGTGAAACTCCTCGAATGTGCCATATATTTCTTTAATTTGTAGCAGTCTTGAAAGTTCATCATCTGAAAATATATCGTTATCTTTTAAGTCTTGTATATTAATGCTATGTCTATAGTCATAATCTGAAATTACTCTTATATCTTCGGTATTACAACCTATAACTGAATCAATAAGTGATTTAAAATCTCCAGTTTCCGTTTCTACTTGAACAGAAATTATTTCACTCGAAAACCAAGAAAATGACATAACATTTTGTTCAGAATGCATAGCAGAAATAAGCCAAAAGTCAATCCATTCATCAGGATTAATGTTATCCATATCAATAGGTTCTATAATCTGAGTTTCTTGCCACCTTCTTTCAGAATCTAAAAATTCATCAGTTAATATTTCTATAGTGTTAGTGTTGGCATCAAAATTAATGTTAAGTTCATGATTTAAAAACTGAATATTAAGCTCTTTTAAAAACCTTGGAACTTCCGCAATATCAATAAAATGAATAGCCTCATTATCTGATACATGTACTTTTACAAGATTTGTACTTGATTCTATTTTACGTGTTATTATCTTCCTATCTTCAGTTATAATATCAAAAATATCAAATGGATTTTCAGGCTCCCTTACGTATATGTTTACATTGCTAAATTCCGCATTTTCTATGGTAGTGCTTGCAAAAACATTTTGACCTGCTAACATAAATATGCCACTTAAAAACATTGGTATTAATTTTTTCATTATAATTCTTCCTCCTCTTGATTGTAGGTTGCAAATTTTTATCAAACTATAGTACATGATTTAATTATAGACTATTTGATATTTTGTGTAAATACGTATTAAAGTTTTGAATTTTAATAAATTAACAAAAACTTTTTTGAATATATTACGTATATTTTAATATAGGAGGTGGTCAAAATGCGTTGTTATGTTCATAGTGAAGAAAAGGCAGTAGGAGCCTGTGTAAAATGTGGTAAGTTTGTTTGTGAGGCTTGCAATGTAGAAGTAGATGGTAAGACTATATGCAAAAATTGCATACAGGAACAAACTAGAACAGACAGAAGACAGAGAAGAAAAGAAAGAAAGTATGGTAGGGATATGCGCGCAGGAAACAGGCATGATGAGCGTATGAGTAATCCAGAATTTGAGGAGGGGGAAAGTAAGGAAGTAGCCAGTAGATTTTCATTGTTTTTATTAACATTTTTTACTCCAACAGGTTTTAATTATTTAGCTTTAGGTTTAAAAAGGCGAGCAAGCATATTTTTAGCTATAAGTTTAACTGTGGGATTTAGTTTAATCATGCCTTTCATTATCACAGGGGGGCCTCCGGTAGGTGAGACTATAGTCATGACCTTCATTAGTAATACTATTATACTGATGTCCTATCCATTTGTTAAACTTATAATCTTCCGTGATGTTTTAAGGATAAGGTCAAGAATGGCAAAAGGTATGGAAATAGATGATAGTGCAAGGGATTTAGCAAAATTCTTTAAATCATCTAGGCATGTATTTATGATTGCTATTTTTGCATTAGTTTTTATAAATGTATCTGGTGTAATTGGGATTATGAATGGAGGATTAGATTCAGTTTTATCTGTGATATCATTCCCATTTTTTATAATGTTACTTTTATCTATACCTTATTTACTATTTAGAAGCTTAAGAGGAATAAATGGTGTGTTATCTAAAAAAGATATTTCGTCGCCAGCATTTGAAAGTAGATTTAGCAAGAAAGAAACATCAAGAGAAGTAGTAGAAGTAAAGGAAAATCAAGAACCAAAAAGCGAGTTAGTGATTAAAGGGGAAGCTTTAGCTAGGAGATTCAATGAAAAAAGTAACACTCTTTACCATACGAGTATAGGGAATCAAGTAAGAGAAATTGCAGATATAACATATAAAATGATTTCTTATATAGAAAAAGAGCCAGAAAAAGCTAGGGTACTTAATAAATTTATAGATTATTATATGCCGACTACACTAGAGCTTTTAGATAACTATGAAATTCTAAAAAAACAAAACTTGCCAGGTAAAAATATAGAAGAATCTTCAAGAAAGATAGAAAGAACTATGGACAATATGGTTCTGGCTTTTAGAAAGCAAGCTGATATGTTATTTGAAGAAAAAGCTCTTAATATTGACGCGGAAATTAGTGTACTTGATGATTTATTAAAAAGAGAAGGACTACTTTAAAAAGGAGGGGATTTTTATGAGATGTTATTCACATAGTGAAAGGGAAGCAAATGCTGTATGTGTAAGTTGTGGTAAATTTATATGTGATGAATGCAAGGTAGATATACATGGAAAGAATATGTGTAAAAAGTGTTTGCAGGAATTGACAAGCCCAACATTTAAGAATCCTGTAAAGAAGTGGTTAGGGTTTTCAGAAAATGAAAAGAGTGAAAAATGTAAAGGTAATAAAGCGAGTATAAAAAGCGAAGATAAAAGAGGCACGAAAAATAATGAAAGTTCAAGAAGTACATTTATACTTGCCATACTTTCGTTCTTTGCTCCATTAGGATTTAACTATCTATATCTTGGACTTAAGAAAAAGGCTATGTTTTTCCTTGCAGCTTATACTTTATCCTATTTACTCATATTCCCAATAGTTGCAGGTGTTCATGCTATTACTATGTTTATAGTTCCATCAGTATTTATGCTTGCTTTTAGAATAGTGATATTTCACGATAGTTTAAAAATCAAAGAGAAATTAGATGATGGTATAGAAGTGCTTGATGGTCCAGAGGCTATAAAAGAGTTTTATAATTCTAATATAGTATTGATTACTATTACAGGATATATGTTTGCCATAGCTATATTCAAAAGTATATTTGGTGGAGTTATGGGTAATATGCCTACAATCTTAATAATATACCTAGTTTACGTTTTTGGTTCTGATATTTTTGATGATTGGATGTCTGATTCAAAAGAAAAGCCAAAAGATTCAGAAGAACAGCCAGAAGAAAAATCAGCGGAAAAATGTTCAAAAGATATAGTGGAAGTAAAAGAAGAATCTGGAGAAAAAATTGAAACTATCGAAGATTCACTTTTGAAATTAACAGATTTAACTACTGAACTCAATAAGAAAAGAAATATCTTTAATGTTGATATGAAAATTCAAGCAGAAAAAATTGCAGATGTTTCAAATAAAATGGTTAGCTTCATAGATGAGAGACCAGAGCAAGTAATAAAACTTAACAAATTTATAAGTTATTATATGCCAACGACTTTACAGCTCTTAGATAGCTATGAAAAGCTTGAGCAGCAACCAGAAGGAATAGATATAAGTGGAGCATCAAGAGATATAGAGAATGCTATAAATAATTTAGCAGTAGCATTTACTAAACAGTTCGATATATTAGTTGAGCAGGAAGTTGCAAATGTAAACGAAGAAATTAATGTTTTAAATAATTCATTAGAAAAAGAAGGACTTCTATAAAAATTATAAAGGGCTGTATCAAAATTTATTTGATACAGCCCATTTTAAACAAAGAATAAAAGATAGAAGAAAAAGACTTTAGGGCGTGATATTATAGGTACGGACTTAAGAAAATTTGTAAGCAAGCACATACGTGCTTGCAAATAAAGCGGTCAAGCGTGCTACGCTTGTCGGGGTTTGGGGCAGATAGACCCAAGGTTTTTCGCACTAATATAGATATTGTAATAGGTGGTGATATTATGGTAAATTGTCATTTTCATAAAGATATGGTTGGGATAGCTGTTTGCAGTCATTGTTCAAAAGATATATGTGAAGATTGTTTAATTTATATTGATGGAGAACCTATATGTAAATACTGTGCCAAAGATATAGCATCTTCACAAGCTAAACATGAAACTTATGTGCTTAACGATAAGAGAAACATGTCTTGGATGTTGCTTCTTTCTTTTTTCCCAGGAATTAATTATATTTATTTAGGGTTAGTAAAAAGAGGGTTACTGTTTATTGCAGCGTTTTTAATGGCTACATATATTACTATTGAAACTTGGTCAATAGTTTCATTAGCTGCAATGTTTATTATTTTTGCAACATCGTTTATAGATGGTTTTATTAAAAAAGGAAAAATGTTATTAGGGGTTGAAGTAAATGATGGTATAGAAGATATAAAAGCTTTCCTAGTGAGGCGCAAAGCCCTTATTGTTCCATTAATAATATTTAGTATAATAATTACTATTATACAACATATGATATTCGCGTTAGTAAGAGGGGTTTTAGGGTTATTAGGTTTTTTACTTGAAAGTTTATTTGGAGTAATAGTATTATTATTTCATGTATTTAGACTTCTGCTTCAATTTCTGGGAAATATTTTAAATGTATTTACTGTTATTAATATATCTAGCTTAATACTTATTGGGGTAGGGTGCATACTTTTAATAAAATACAGTAAAAAATAAAATATTAATATAAAAAAATAGAGTTGAACACTCTAAAACGTTGTATTAAACTCTACGTTCATGCACGCATACAGGCATGGACGTGGAGTTTAATACTGCTAAATCTTGTGTTTGACTCTATATTTTTTGAAAAAAATGTTTTAATTTAATAAAAATGGTTTTTTTTTACTGGAAATTCTGTTATAATTTAAAAATCTGTATTCATGGATATACATATTCTAAGAATCAATTATAAGGGATGGTGAGCACTTGGGAAGAATAATAGCTATTGCAAATCAAAAAGGGGGTGTAGGTAAGACTACTACAGCCATAAATTTATCAGCCTGCTTAGCTCAAGCTGGCAAAAAAGTTTTAACAGTAGACAGTGACCCACAAGGCAACACTACAAGTGGTCTTGGAGTTGATAAAGATCGTTTGGATAAAACATTTTATGATTTGATGCTAGGTGAATGCTATATAGAAGAAGTAATGCAAAGAACAGTTGTACCAAATTTAAAAATTTTACCCTCTAATATGAATCTTGCAGGTGCAGAGATAGAGTTAATAAATTATGAGAGACGAGAGTATTTACTTAAAAGGATACTTGATAATATAAAATATTTATACGATTTTGTAATTATAGATTGTCCGCCTTCTTTAAATATGTTAACTATAAATGCGTTAACTGCGGCTGACTCTATACTTGTGCCGATTCAGTGCGAATATTTTGCGCTAGAAGGTCTTAGTCAGCTTTTACATACTATAAAACTTGTACAAAATAGGCTGAATCCTAGCTTGAAAATTGAAGGTGTAGTCTTTACAATGTATGATTCAAGGACTAATTTATCAATGCAGGTTGTAGAAGAAGTTAAAAAATATTTGAGTGACAATGTTTATAAAAGTATTATTCCGAGAAATGTAAGGTTAAGTGAAGCACCTAGTCACGGAAAACCTATAACTCTATACGATCATAGAAGTAAAGGAGCCTATGCTTATATGCAATTGGCGGAGGAAGTTATGGAAAGGGGCTGGGCTGTTGGTGAAAAAAGGTTTAGGTAAAGGGCTTAGTGCATTGATTACAGGAGAAGAAAAAGTTGAAAATTTACTAGTTAGTGGACATAATAGTAATATTATGGAGATAGATATAAATAAAATAGAACCAAATAAAAATCAACCTAGAAAAAATTTTGATGAAGAATTAATACAAGAACTTGCAAGTTCTATAGAAGAATTTGGAATAATACAACCAATAATAGTTGTTAAAGAAAACGACTTCTATACAATAGTAGCTGGAGAGAGACGTTTTAGAGCAGCTCGTATAGCGAAACTTAAAACTATGCCAGCGATAGTAAAAAATTATAATGAGATGGATATGATACAAGTAGCTTTAATAGAAAATATTCAAAGGGAAAATTTGAATCCGATAGAAGAAGCTCTTTGCTATAAAAAGCTAACAGAATATTTTTTCTACAAAAAAGAAGATATTGCAAAAAAAGTAGGGAAAAATCGAAATACTATAGGGAATACAATGAGCCTACTAACTCTGGATTCTAGGGTGCAAAATCTTATTTTAGAGGGAAAACTATTAATAGGACAAGCTAGAAAGTTACTAGAGATAGAGGACAATGATATACAGTTTGAAATGGCAGATAAAATAATAGACGATGAACTTAACATAAAAGAAACTGAAGAATTAGTATCGCATTACCTAAGACCTAAAGAAGAACAAATTCCACCCATAAATGAAAAAAACTTGCCTTTTGAGGAAAAAAGTAGTATAAATAACTTTAAAAGTATAGAGAATATACTGAAGGAAATTCTAGGGACTAAAGTTAGTATACATGATAAAAATCAGAAAGGAAAAATAGAAATACAGTATTATTCTCAGGAGGAGCTAGATAGGCTTTTATGCATATTTAAAAATATAGGGATGGGGGATTAGTTTTGCGAGAATTAATGCAAAATCTGGATTTATATCTAGTTGTAGGTGTTCTCATGATAGTTTGTTTTGTTCTTTTATTGTCAGTTATAGGTTTGCTAATTTCTCAAAGCAAGTTAAATAAAAAATTTAGGAGAGCTTTTAATAGAAACAATACGCCAGAAAGTTTAGAAGTAATGCTTGAAAATCATTACACACATATAAAAGAAATAGATGATAGATATGGCTTACTCGTGCAAAGTATGGACGAGTTATACTCTAAAGTTAGACCATGTATGCAAAAAGTGGGTGTTGTAAGATATAATCCATTTGAGAATATGGGTGGTGATTTATCTTATGCTTTAGCGATACTGGATGAAGATAATAATGGTTTTGTTCTAAATACAGTTATGACTAGAGAGTCTAGCAGAACGTACTGTAAACCAGTAACCAACGCTATAAGCGATTACCCTTTATCTGATGAGGAAGCATTATCCATAAAAAAAGCAATGAATCCAGAAAGCGTAGCTAAAGGCAGAAGAACTAGAAGTAATCTAGCTACTGAATAATAATAAAAAAGCTTGGACATTGTCTAAGTTTTTTTTGTGGAAAAATATTGGATAAAATGTTATTATATTTATAAGCACGTGAACTTAAAGAAAATTAATAATCAAGAGATTAAGATTATGGGGCTATCCGCCCAAGGCTCGTCTTAACCCCGACAAGCGTATGCGTGCTTGCCTGAAGTTTTTAATCAAACTTTTTACAAAATTCAGGTTATTATTTCTGATAGGGTTTCAAGGTTTTATGGTTTGCTATTAATTTAATTTTAAAAGCATGCGCAAAGCGCATGCTTAACGTGGTCAAGCGCGCGTGCGCTTGTGGGGTTTGGGGCAAAGCCCCACGGTCTTGATCTTTTAGCGGAGTTTTTTTAAAGGAAGGGTGAAATAATGAAGTATAAGATGATAGCATCAGATTTAGATGGTACTTTAAATAATAGTAAATATTTGATAAGTGAGGGAAACGCAAAGGCAATAAAAAAAGCAATGGATGCAGGGATTAAAGTTGTTTTATGTTCGGGTAGATCGCCTGTATCTTTAGCAGGTTATGCCAAAAATATCGGACTTGATGAAAAAGGGTGTTATGGTATAGGGTTTAATGGCGGTACTGTATATGAAGCTGACACGGGAAAAGTACTTTATGACTCTAGGCTTAAAAGGGAATTAGCTTTAGATATAGTGAAAGACATAAAAAGAATATCACCAGATGTAAAAACATCAATGTACATAGAAGACGATTTTGTAATGGCCGAAGAGGGATTAACAATATTAGAAGATTACAACAATGAAGGATTATTAAAATTAGAGATGGTAGAAAATTTTGACCATCTCACGCAAGATATCGTAAAAATTATGTTAATAGATGAAAGAGAAAAATTGGATTATATTTATAATGAAATGAAAGATATAATTGATGAAAAATATACCATGGTATTTACAGGAAGTAACATTTTAGAATTTTTACCTATTAATATAAATAAAGCAGAAGGTATAAAATTGCTTGCAAAACATTTAGGGATATCTATGGATGAAGTGGTAAGCTTTGGAGACAATTATAATGATATAGAAATGATAGTTGAAGCAGGTTTTGGTATAGCAATAGCTAATGCAGTAGAACCACTTAAAAAAGTTGCGGATTATGTGACGAAAAGAGATAATGATGATGATGCTATGATAGAAGTTGTCGATATGATTCTAGGTTTAGAATAAGGGGATGTTTTTATGAAATATAAAATGATAGTTTCAGATTTAGATAAAACTTTAAATAATGATCAGCATATGGTAAGCGATGAAAATATAGCGGCAATAAAAAAAGCGGTAGATGCAGGGATTCATTTTGTTTTATGTTCTGGACGTTCACAAACATCTTTAAGTCCGTACGGAAAAAAATTAGGCTTAACCAATAAAGGGCAATATGGAGTGGCATTCAATGGAAGTGTATTATATGAAGCTGATACAGGCAAAACCTTATCTCAAACAGTTGTTAATAAAGAACTTGCGGTAAAAATAATAAGAGATATTAAATCTGTGGGTGCAGACATACAATTTATAATATATTTACAGGAAAAGCATATATTATCAGAGTGTGAGCTTGAGCATGTATTGTTTGAATACAAAGATACAGAAGATATAAAAGTTCAAGTGGTTGAAAACCTAGAAGATCATATAGTAGAAGATGTTATAGGTGTTGGTTTGACAGGAGAAAATGAACAGCTTATGAAAGTGCGTGATGAATTATTAAAAATAGAAAATAAAGATTACAATATAGTACCTTCAGGACCAGTAAGTATTGACTTTATGCCTTCAGCGACAAATAAAGCTAGGGGTATGGAATTATTAGCAAAACGCTTGGGAATAGAACTAGATGAAATTGTATCTGTGGGCGATAATTATAATGATATAGAGATGATAAAAGAAGCAGGACTAGGTATAGCAGTAGCTAATGCAGTACAGCCTTTAAAGGATGTAGCTAATTATATAACTAAACTAGATAATAATAATCATCTAATGACTGAAGTTGTAGATTTAGTCTTAAGAGAAAATGAAAAATTATAAGATTAAAAATTAAAAGATTTCACACTTTTTTGGAAAAAAGTATGGCAAAAAACTTTAATAGCAGCCATGTAGTGGCTGCTTAAATAGGTTTTCGCCCAAGGTTAGCCTTCACTCCGACAAGCACGCGTATGCGCTTGCTTAAACGGGTCGAGGGCTACGCTCTTGCTGGGGAGGTGGGGCGAGTAGCCCCACGGTTTTAATCTTTTATTATTATTATTTATGATAGGGTTCGTTGTTGATTATCTTGAACCCCCTATAAACTTGCTCAAGTAGAATTACCCGCATGAGTTGATGTGGGAAGGTCATTTTTGAAAAGCAGATTTTAGCATGACATTTACCCATAACTTCTTTAGAAAGACCAAGAGAACCACCAATAATAAAGTATATATGGGAAATGCCTTGTGTCATGCTGGTTTGCAATGTATTTGAAAAGTTTTCGCTAGTAAATTCTTTTCCATCTAAAGCAAGAGCTACAATATAATCATCTTTTTTAAGTGGAAGTTTTTTTATAATTCTTTCCCCCTCCTTCGTTTTTATATTTTCTTCTTGCGCTAAACTTATATTATCTTCTGTTTTTTCATCAGCCAATTCTAAAATTTGCAGTGTTACATATCTTTTAAGTCTTTTAGAATATTCATCTACTGCATCTCTTAAATATTTTTCTTTAATTTTTCCAACACATATAATACTTATTTTCATAATTTTATCCAACATTCCTTTTTTAGTGGTTTGACCTCTTATTACATTATATATATTTTTTAGGAAAAATCGAGTTAGACAAAATTATTTAGCTTAATGGATAATGGAAAAACGGCTCATATTAAAGTTTGATTTGTGTGGCATACTACACTTCTGATATAATAGCATATAGAGATGATTTTTATTTTACTTACACCGCAAGAACTAGATTTGAAAAAAGGATTTAGCTATAAAATACTACAGATGAAATTACGAAATACTTTATAGATAATAATACATCATCACGATAAAAATACTGTCATAAGTGTGATTTAAATTCATTTTATGAAAAAAATAAAATTATAATAGAGGGAGTGTTTATTTATGAAGAAAGAGGAGTTACAAATGGAGAGACTGGAGAATGATATAGATGCAGATTTTGACGAGGATCAGATCGAGCAAATACAGCTTGGTAAAGATCAGGGATTAGACATTAGTCACTATGCTAGACCCGAGTTTGACAGTTTCCAAATGGAAGAAATAAGAATGGGTTTAGAAAAAAATTTAGATATATCTATATATGGCAAACCAGATTTTACATGGGAGCAAATGTACCAAATCCGCGCAGGATTAGAACATGAGGTAGATGTGAGCTTATATGCAAGACCAGATTTTACTAAAGTTCAGATGTATCAAATTCGCTTAGGGTTAGAAAAAGGGATAGACGTAAGTTTTTATGCTAAACCTGAACTATCATATAAACAGATGAAAGAAATTCTTGCAGGAATGGCGAAAGGTTTAAATATAAGTTTATATGCCAAGAGTGAATTCAGTAAAGAGCAAATGAGTCAAATTAAAGAAGGTTTAGAACAAGGTTTAGATGCAGCTGTTTACGCTAAACCAGAATTTGATGAGTATCAAATGGAGCAAATTAAGCTAGGTTTAGAAAATAAAATAGATATAGGGGGATTTGCGAATCCTTCATTTACGGCTGAGGAAATGTTTCAAATACGTTTAGGTGTAGAAACTGGTGTAGATATACATATATTTGCTAAACCAGAATTTTCATGGGAACAAATGGAGGAAATAAGAGAAGGCTTAGATCAAGGTGTAGATGTAACACCTTACCTTAATCCAGATTTTGCATGGGAACAAATGTTTTTCTTAAGAAAAGGATTAGAAAAAGGTGTAGATGTTAAGCATTATGCAAAGCCAGAATTTGATGAAGATCAAATGTTTCAAATATTAAAAGGTTTAGAAAATAAAGTAGATGTAACTAAGTATACAAACAATGAATTAACATGGGAACAAATGTACGATATTAGGAAAGAGTTAGAACACGGATTAGAAATCCTCGATTATTCTAATTTAGAATTTACAGAGGATCAAATGTATCAAATCCATAAAGGTTTAGCAAGAGGCATAGATATAACAGTTTATAAGAAGCCAGAATTAAATGAAGAACAAATGTTTTTAATTCGTAAAGGATTAGAAAAAAGTTTAGATCCAAATCAAGAGTTACAAGACGGACAAATGAAAGATATATTTAAAAAATTAGATAGAGAATGGATTCCAAAACAAAGTCCTATTAAGAGATAGCAAGGGCAAAGCCCTTGACCCATTAACCGCGCAGATGCGCGGTTTTTTTAAGTAATGAAAACCTTGGGACTCCGTCCCAAACCCTGCAAACTTTTGAAAAAGTTTGACCAAAACTTTGTAAGCAAGCGCGTATGCGCTTGCTTAGGGTTATAAGTACATATATACCACAAAATACCATAAAAATTGCTAAAATTTGTTCAATTATTGCATACAATTTGTTCAATTATTGCATACAATTTGTTCAATTATTGCATATAATTTATTTGGTTTTAGATGTATAATAAATATAGTATTCTTCTGCTGACGGAAAACTTATGAAAATGACATTAAAATTTTTGAAGAATAGCTATGTTGTTTAATTTAATTGGGAAATACACTATCTTGAGGAGGTAATATTATGAAGTTTAGGAAAATGTTATTTGGTGGTACTTTGTTTTTAGCAGCAATGTTTACTGTGAACTCAGGTTTAGCGGCGGGAGCTTTTAAAGATGCCGAGCCTAACAAGCAATCAACGCTTTTTTCAAGTACTGTTGTACTAGCTGCTGAATATGAATGGGATAATATTGAACCAAATTTTGGAATGCTTGTAGAGAATCCAATAATAGTAGAAAATGAAGGTTTACTACTAGGAACCAGTATGTTGGATTTTGGAGTACTTGTGGAAAATCCAATAATCGTAGAAAATGAAAATCTAGTGCTAGGAAGTTCGGACAAGGATTATAATGAATCTAACAACGCATTGTTACTTTCACTTCCTCAGCCACAAAATTGGACATTAGCTGCAGGGCAGTCTAGACGTTCTGATGACGTGCATCTTGTGTTTATGCCAGGTAATAGAATAGAATTTAGGATTACATCAACCGTAAATTCAACAGTAACTATAGGTTTGACTAATGTTATGTCAGGACACTTCACACCTGTTGCCCAAAATGTACCTGTAGGACCAAATAATCCATTCCAAGATTTTATCCGTCCAACTGCACCTATGAACAATGTTGCCTTTACTGTTCAAAACACAAGTAACGGAACCAGAACTTTCGGTGTTTCTAGTGCAAGAACAACTGGACATCCTATTTGGTAGTTGGAGTTTGTTAGTCCGAGTCACTAAAAACTACTTCTATAATCTTTATAGAAGTAGTTTTTTTATTGCGAAAAGTACTAGAATTGACTGCGCATTTGCACGGTTTTTTATATCCAATTTATTAGGCAACGGCTATGCCGTTGCAAAAAAAGCGGTCAAGCGCGCTTGCGCTTGTTGGGGTGTTGGGGCGAGTAGCCCCAAGGTCTTAATATTTTAATCTTTAAAATTTTCGTAATATGAAATTTGGTTTAAACATAATTCGTATACATCTACTTTGTCATAGTTTTTGTACCATTCTATTGTCATTTCTATTGCTTGGTCTATATTTAATTTTGGCTTCCAATTTAATTCATGCATCGATTTTGATATATCAAGTGTTAATGTGTTGGCTTCATGAGGGTTAGTTTCAGAATTAGCTGTTGTATAATTTCCTTGGCCATAAAAATGGACTATTTTTTTAACTATTGATTCCACATCTAAGACTTCGCTATTTTTTGGACCAAAGTTAAAAGCTTCGCTATATCTTACAGGGTCATTATATAATTTCATTGCAAGAACTAAATATCCACCTAAAGGTTCAAGTACATGTTGCCAAGGGCGTATGAAATTTGGGTTTCTAACGTTTATTACTTCATTTTTAGAGAGTTTTCTAATTGCGTCGGGTATAATTCTGTCTGCGCTCCAGTCCCCACCACCAATTACATTTCCAGCACGAGCGGTAGCAATTCCTCTTTTAAGATCAGAAAAATATGATTTTCTAAAAGAATCTACAGCTATTTCAGCACAAGCTTTACTTGAACTGTAGGGGTCGCATCCCCCTAAGGCATCTATTTCTCTATATCCGAAACACCACTCATTATTTAAATAGCACTTATCTGTAGTTATAACAACAACAGATTTCACACTTTCGCATTTTTTTATAGCTTCAAGCAAATTTAAAGTACCCATGACATTGGACATATATGTTTCTAATGGGTTTTCATATGAATATAAAACTAGCGGCTGTGCAGCTAAATGAAAAACTATCTCTGGTTTATATTTTTGTATTGAGGTTAAAAGGAGTTGGTCGTTTATGTCTCCTCGTAGATCGATTAATTTCTTATTTAAACCTGCTAGAACAAAATTGTCTTTATCTGTTTTTACCTCATTTGAATAACCTATAACTTCTGCGCCCAATTTGTTTAGCCATATAGAAAGCCAAGAGCCTTTGAAACCAGTATGTCCTGTTATAAAAACCTTCTTACCTTTATAAAAGTTCCTTATACACTCCATAAATTCCCCTTCTCTCTATTTTGATACCATAATATAGTTTGTTTTAAACCTTCTTCAAAAGGTACGCTTATACTAAAATTTAATAAATCTTGCGCTTTCTTTATGTCTGCTACTGGAGCGAATCTTTCAGAAGTTCTATATTCTACTAAGCCGTATAGTGGTTTTTTATCTGTATTCATATTATCAAATATCAGGTCTATATAATGTTTTAAAGGGTAGTAATTGCCACTGGCTATATTAATTACTTCATTTTTAAGAGGACTTAATCCAGCTTTAATAATAGCATCAACTACATTTTCAACATAAATATAATCTCTAATCTGTTCACACTTTGTAAGTTTTACATTTTGTCCTTTTAGTATATTTAAAATAACATATGAAAATATTTTGTGAGGACTTTCACCTTCTCCGAAGACACCAAATAGCCGTAAAGTTATAATGTCTATATCATTTTCTCTGGCTAGTTGATGCAGTATAAGTGTGGCGGCAGCTTTGGTGCTGCCGTAAATATCTACAGGGTTTAGTATATTATTTTCGGTGGCTAAATTGTCACCATATTCTGAACTTGTTCCTATATTTATAAATTTTTTGCAGTGTATTTTTGAAATAGCTTTTATCAAATTAATACTACCTATAATATTTATATTAGCAGCTAGTAAAGGATTTTGATTTGCTGAATTAACCCCATAGCTTGCTAGATGAAATACATAGTCTGGTTGTATCTGAAGTACCGCTTCTTCTATTTTTGATGTATCCTGTATATCAATTTCAAATATTTTTATCTTTTCTAAATAGTTAGCTAGTAGTGATTTGTCCGTACTTGCTAAACATATAATATTAACATTTGCGCCTTTTTCTATAAGGAATTTTGTAAGATGTGAGCCAATAAAACCGAATCCTCCTGTTATAAGAACTCTTTGCCCGCTATACATAAAATGTTTTTCCTAATTTATAATAGTTTTTAGCTGTGTAGATTGAATCTTCATTAAACGCTTTACTTATATCTACACCTGAGTTTTCGAGTTTTATTGCTGTTTGATTCAAAGATAAAATATATGGTGTATATATATGCTCCATAATCTCTTTTTTAATTTTAATTGGTGAATGTCTCCAGAGATCGAAATTTTCTGTGTCGTATATATTCATACTTCCGAAATGATAAGAACAAAGTATATAGTTATTGATGTGAACATTTTCTTCATTATAGGCAACGACATAAGATTTATCATTCAGTATTAAATTCCACGGTGCGGCATTAATCCCAAGGTTTTGACTTACTTTGATATTTTCAAAAAATTCTGGAACTCTGTCTAAATATTTTTGATCGCCCCATCTCATAAGCTCAAAATCATGATCATCATAGCACCAGCTAATACATTTTTCTTTCCACCATGCTAGTACTTTTTTGCTATAATAATCATTTTTGAAGCCAAGTAATCCAGCTTGATAATGTCCGTTGTTATGCTCAAGCATTTCATTTGCTCTTTGTGCGCATAAATAAAAAGAATACGCGCCCCATTCATTAAAGATGTATTTTATACCTGAGAAAAAGAACATATCAGCATCACAATATAATATACTTTTTAAGCCATGCTCAGTTAATAGATGGTCAACAAATACTGATTTCAGTGTCCAACAATATTCCTTCTCATTTCTACCAATCTTTATATATTTTAGAACATCTTCGGCCATTTCATCAGCATGTATAATAGTAGCATTTTGTAGATTTAGGCGTTTAAGTGTACTGTAAGTGTCGTTATCTACAGCGCAAAACCACATATGAAAGTTGTCTTCACTATGTTTTTCTAAGGAAAGGTATAATGAAATAGCTTTAATTAGATATTTATAACTTACAATACTACATACATTATAAGGGGTATTATAAGGAGTCTTTATATGTTGTTCGCTATATTTATAATGTGTTGAAGCTGTAGTTGGTAGTTCATTTGAAAATATAAAATCCTTGCTATCAGGGTCTAATTTTAATAAGGTTTTAGCTTCGTTTATAAGGACTTTCAAATACGGCACATATAATGCGTTAATTATATTTGGTGGTATTTCTATACTTCCGAGTGACCATAAATCAAACTCACTAAGGTTAAACATATTTATACACGAAAAATGGAAGCAAACTATATCATCATCATTTATTTTTAGACTTGATTTTTTTATTTCGATAGAGCGTTCTTTATTGTATATACAGTTCCAAGGTGCGGCATTTACTCCATAATTAGTTTCTACTTTAACCGAGGTAAAAAGATGTGGTAGTTCATCAAGATACCTTTGATCACCGTATCTTTTATATACTTCATCGTATCTATGTTCACACCATTCAATGCAGCGTGATTCCCACCAAGTCAGAGCTGTTCTACCTTCCCAATCACTTTTAAATCCAATTAAACCAGCTTGATATCTTCCGTAAGTATGCTCTACGTAATCTAAATCGCGTTGTGGGGATAAATAAACAGAATTTTCTTTTAAAGTTTCAAAAATGATAGATGGGTCTTTTAGAAAGAATAAGTCTGAATCAACATAAACTACATCGCGCCCTTTCGTTTCGTTTTGAACATATTTTATTAAGGGGGCTTTAAGCGTCCAACAGTATTCATTCATCTTTCTAACCTTTTTAACTTCTTTTAACCTATCATCTTCTACAGATTCAAGTTTAATTATTGTAGCGTGTTGCAAGTCACTTAAGCTTAAAAGGGTTTCAGCATTTTCATCCATAGCAAGTATCCAAAGATGAAAATTATTACTATTCTTTTCAAGAGACCTATATAATGCTAATACTTTTAAAAGATATTTATCACCAGATATTGTACATATATTGTATTTATCCATTGCACCACACCTCATTAGCAGTTATAAGGTCTTTTTGCGTATCTACAGAAATCCACTTTCCTTCATGTAAAAATACTGCAAGCTCTTTCTTTTCTAATAGCTTTTTCATAGGTTCTTCTTCAAGCATACCTTCATCTAAATATTCTAAAAATTCTTTTTTGAATATAAAAAAGCCACCATTTATAATTTGTTCTTCTGCTACTTTTTCTTTGAAAGTTTTAGCTATACCATTTTCTACTTCAAGAGAACCATATTGACTTTTTTTCTTAACACCTGTAACAGTTGCTATTTTACCTTTTTCTTTATGAAATTTTATTAATTCCGAAATATTTACGTCTGAAAGACCATCACCATAAGTTACCATAAAATTATCTGTGTCTATATATTTACCTACTTGCTTAATTCTTGATGCTGTTAAGTTATCTACTCCTGTATCTATCAAAGTAACTTTAAAGTTATCATTTTCATTGTGATAACTAATAGAATTTTTAAAAGTTTCTTTTGTAAAATTACTGTTAATCATTTCAAACTCAATAAAATATTTTTTTATTTCTTTTCCTTTGTAACCTAGAGGTAGAATAAAATCGTTAAATCCATACTTTGAATATTGCTTCATTATATGATAAATTAAAGGTTTTCCTTTTACTAAAGCCATAGCTTTGGGTAAATCATTCTCAGAAGTATTCATCCGTTGCCCTTTTCCACCACATAGAATAATTGTTTTCATATTTTTCCTCCTTTCTACTTTGTTGATAAAGTGAGTTCTATTATTTATTACGAATATTCGTATCATATCTTTACTTTTAATTAAAATAGCTTGTGAGATAGTAGAGGGATACTAGTCCACCTATTCTTTGCATTATATGCAGTATTTAAAATATGTTCTACAACTTTTTTATGTCTACTTTCTATGAATTTAAGGCAAAAAAAAGGCTTCGACTATGTCGAAACCTTAAATTAATTTGTTTATCTGTTTACTAAAAAGCACCAAATGTTACTGCTGCTCCAGGTCTGAAAACAGAATTACCTACCAAAATTTCTCCTTCAACTGTCCATGTAACTGAAACACAAAAAGTGCATGATGTTACATTTCCAATTGATGCATTCATAGTATTCGAATTACGGAGAATATTAGATTGCCATTCACGAGTATCACCGCCTGCAAAAATGCTGAATTCTGGTGGCCATCCAATAGTTATAGAAAAACCTGGTGCCCTGAAATCTGCTCTTTGTCTCAAAAATATTTCACTTGCCCTAGTACCTCCATTCCATGAAACAGTTTGTGACCCACTAAATCGGTGAAATGTTCTCCAGTCTTGGTTGTTATGAGAATTTATAATTGAACCTAGTTGCATCGAAGAACCATCAAATCCTTGAATGTTCCTGCTACCCGAAACTATAAAAGGTGATAGTTGTATGTCGGGAGTTGAATCTTCTAATAGAGGCGACTGCTGTATATCAGTAGGAGTTGAATATCCTAATTGTGTAATATAATCAGTCGCCACTTGACTTAATTCCATATCTTCAATAAAACCTAAAGCTCGCATTGTAACTCCATTTTCATAGAATGTATATATTGTAAACTCTTGGTTTTGACCACTTCTATTTCTAATATCTGTAGATGGGATTGTAACTACATCTCTTGAAATTAGCTGTGCAGATTCCGCCTCTACGCTAACTTCATTAACTTTCTCACTTGCAGTTGCACCTATAGTAGAACCAAAAATTAATAATGCAGATAATATCATTCCTGTGATTTTTTTCATAATTTAATATTCCTCTCCTCTATACTTGATTAATTGCTTGATATAGAATATCAAGCGCAGACAATGCGTAATACGTAGACATGAAAGTAGGTATTATTTCATAAGCAGAAATTCCACTTGTAAACAATCCACTCGGATGTTTACTGTTGTGCAAAACATCTATGACTAGTTCTATGATTTCGTCTGGTATAGGATATCCAGCTTCATGGAATACTTCTAGTAACATATATTGGGATAAAATCATATCATAACTACCTGCTTGCTTCATATCAATTAATTTTTTCGATACTTGTTCGAATAGCTCATTTAAATCACTTTGATTTAATTGCAATATATTCATTAATCTAATTTCCATAATTAAGCTAAGAAAATCCAAAAATAAATCTTCCGATTCTTCAGAGTTCAATCTTTCAGAATCTAAGATAATTAACAAATTCTGAAGTTGGCTTTTCTTTTGACTCCACTCTACTCCTATTAATTCTAGCGACTGTATTGTTGGTAATATCTGATGCAATCTAATTGCTGCTGGCCAATCTAAATTAATAAAGGTTTCCAAATTTAATAAAAGAGTGTTTATCAATTCTACTTCTATGTCATTTATAGTATATAAAATGTCGTTTTGCTGTAAAGCGATCAAATACATATATATTCCCTGTGGCATAGCGTATGTAATGCCCATTGATATACTTTGATAAAATTCATCAATACTTTCGTTCATTGGCAAGCCTAAAATATTAATAATTTTATCAACAAAATAGGTTTCAATAAAATCGGACATAGTTTCAAATGGCTGTATATATGAAATTTCATCCCATAAAAAATTATCAAACTGCCTAAATAACTCATTGAGATTTAAATCTTCAGAAAAATCATAACCTGCAAAATACAAGGAACGTATTGAATAGTTAAAGCTCAAAGGGTCTAGTGGAAAAAATAAAACTTCTTCGTTGAATCCATCATCATTTGTTAATTCGCTAATGATAAGTTCATTGTAGTTTGAACTGTTATGTCCCATTATTAAAGAAAATTGTAAATAATCTACAAAATATATTGGCAAAACTATTCTATCGCTCAGTTCTTCTATATTATCTAAGTTATTTTCAAAATTCTGAATTGCTAAAAAAAATTTTTCTTTAGGTGCTTCTAATCCTCTTAGCTGGTATAATTTTATAAGGTCATAAAATTTGCTTGAAAATGCATCCAGGTCAGGGTTATGAACATAAGCATGATAGACTAACTCATCTGTAATTCTATCTATCCAACAACAAATAGCTCTCATTTCCATACCTAGAGTAGATTTAATTTTTTTCACCATATATGTAGGGCGCAAGTACTCTATATCCATTCGATCACCATTAAAACCATCTACAGGAAAAAAGCTGTAAGCACCTGCTATATCACAATATAAAGTTTCAAAAAAATCTTCAAGATTCTGTCGTGCATTACTAGACATCATATAGTAATAATCTCCAACTAATAGCATCGTAAAATATATGTCTAGTAAATCTAAAGAATTTGTATTTTCCAGACGGTTCAAAAAAATATCAGCCATTGCCCTATGTTCAAAATCAGTGTCAAGACCTGCGTACATTCTTGCTTGCTTTATTAAAAATGTAGTATAAGGACATGCTTCGCTCCGAGCTACATTAGCCATTCTATATCCATGATCAGACATTCGACTTCTTTCTATTTGTCTTAATATAGCCTCATTATCTACGGATATAGTATTTAATAATGCGGAAATTTCTTCGCTAGAACTACTATGTGATTGATCTTGCTCACTTGCGTTACAGCCTGTAAAAAAAATCAACGTAACAACTGTAAGCACTATTAATTTCATATCTAACCCTACCACCTCCAAAAGTATTGATACATTTATTAAATCTCTTAAGATAAATGCATATAATATAGCTATTCCCCAAAAATACCTGATGATATATAAACGATTTCCTCCACTGTAAAGAAAAATAACTACATTTATTATATCTATAAAAACAAACAAAATATATAATAAAAACAAACAAAATATATAATAAAAACAAACAAAATATATAATTAATTACTAACTTTTTGTGAATTTTCAGCATAAAATAATGAAAGAATTTTACTTATTATTAGTAATTATTTTATACTCAATGTAAAAAAATCTGCTGGTTATTCTCTAACTAATTCGTACCGATACCAAGTTCACAATAAAAAAAGAACACGCATATGCATGTTCTTAAATAGCCGTGAAGGCTCTGCCCAAGTCTCACCATCACAAGGGTTGTTGCACCCTTGACTCATTATTGCATTTAAGGATAAAAAAAGCTTAGACGAAGTCTAAGCTAAAAAAGTGGTCAAGCGCACTGCGCTTGTCGGGGTAGTGGGGCGGAAGCCCCACGGTCTTTATCTTTTAATCACTTACTATTTTCAATTACTACACGCTTTACATCGGCCCCAAGCGCGTTTAGCTTGCCTTCTATGTCCTCATAGCCTCTGCTAATATACCTAGCATTACCTATGGTTGTACTCCCTTTAGCCGCAAGAGCAGCTACAACAAGAGCAGCACCAGCTCTTAAATCAGTGGCGTTTACTTCAGCCCCTGTTAAGATAGAAGGTCCTTCCGTAATAGCAATTTTTCCTTCAACTGTAATGTTACAACCTAACCTTTTTAATTCATTGACATATTGAAATCTGCTTTCCCAAACATTTTCAGTTATGAAGCCTGTACCACTTGCGGCAGAAAGTAGTGCTGTCATTTGTGGTTGTAAGTCAGTTGGGAATCCAGGATAAGCCATGGTTTTAACATTTGTACTGGTTAGTACGTCAGGTCCTATTACTCTGATGTAGTCGTCGCCTTCTTCTATTTTACATTTCATCTCAGAAAGTTTAGCAGTTAAAGGATCCATATGCTTTGGTATTATGTTTTGTACAGTTACATCACCACCAGTTATAGCAGCACCTATCATGTAAGTACCCGCTTCTATTTGGTCAGGAATAATTGTATATTCTCCGCCATGAAGCTCATCAACTCCAACAATACGCATTACATCTGTACCTGCGCCTTTTATCTTTGCACCCATCATATTTAAAAAGTTAGCTGCGTCCACAACATGTGGCTCTTTTGCCGCATTTTCAATAATAGTTGTACCTTCAGCTAGTGTAGCAGCTAACATTATATTAACTGTAGCACCCACGCTTACTACATCTAAATATATAGTAGTGCCTATAAGTCTATCTGCATGTAGTTTAATCATGCCATGTTCTATACAAACTTTTGCACCCATAGCTTCAAAACCTTTTATATGCTGGTCTATAGGTCTATTACCAAAGTTACAGCCACCAGGTAAAGCAACTTCTGCTTTTTTAAATCTACCAAGCATCGCGCCAAGTAAATAATAAGAAGCTCGTATTTTTCTGGCACTTTCATAAGAAGCGTGATATTTGTTTATGTTGGTACTATCTATACGTAAAGTGTGTTTATTATCAAATTCACACGTAGCGCCCAATTTTTTTATAATGTCTACAAGATTTTTAATATCTTCTATATCAGGCAAATTTTCTATGACGTTTGTACTTGTCGCCATAAGAGCAGCAGGTATTACTGCAAGAGCAGCATTTTTTGCTCCATTTATACTAACTTTTCCACATAACGGTTTGCCACCATTAATAACTAAATGCTCCATCAAGACACCTCTCAAATTTAACAGATGTTTCATAAATATATAATATCGAATTATAACATTTTTCTTTCAAATAAGGAAGCTTTTTTTTGGTATATTTATCACTTCAATGTATTTGAATATGCGTTAATCAATATAACATCTATTCTCTGATTTTCTCCTTCGCTTATAGTGTAATGTATCCTGTAAAAAGGCACTCCTACAAATTCGATATTACTTAAAGGATTAGACTCTATTTTTTTGTGTACTAAATCCATTTTTTGAACTTGTACTGGTATTTCTTCAGGATAAATTCTTCTAATTTGCCTCATAAATGTAATAAGTATTTCATCGGCTGAACTTAATTCTCTTGCACTGCCTATAAATCCATTAAAATTGCTGTAAGAAAACTCTATTTTGCCAATATTATTATTTTGAAAGGTAAATATCATGTAATTACTAAATAATATATTGTTTCTATAAATTTGTCTATACTGCAATATGAGAGAATTTTCTTCAACTATCTTTTGATCGAGTACAAACCCTCGTCCCATATCCCCTAAACTTCTGATAATATTAGTAGAGAATGAGCGCGCATCATTTTCATTTAATATAGTTAGTTGTGTATTTCCTAAGTTTTCATAAACAATTCGGTTACCGCTAAAAGTGACCCTTTCATAATTATTTTGAAATATGTTGCTTGTGTAGTCTGAAGTTACTCTAATATTTTCATTATTAATCATAAAAATATTAGTCATATTATTTTGGTTAAAATTGATATTTAGAAGGCTGATTTGCCTCTCAGGGTAATATGTCGGGAATCTAAAACTATCTGAAAGTGTTATGTTATTACTATCAAGTACATTTATGATAGCTATTTGACTTTCAGGGGAAAGAGTAAAACGCCTACTATCTACATATCGTAGAAAAACCAACATGATATTAAGTAGTATGAATGCAATTATACTTATATTTTTTGCTTTGGCCCAGTCCATGTATCTCCCCTCCAAACATCATATAAAATATTATAACTTTTTTAGTAAAAAAAATAAACGCTATTATGGAGATTAAAATATAAAGATTTCGAGGATATCCGAGCCGAGACCACACAATCGCATATGAACTTGATTTTGTTTTGGATTTGTAGCAAAAATTTTCTTAGATTGGAGTTTTGAAATAAAAAAAGAACACATATATGTGTTCTTTTTAGGATGGAATTTTTATAAGTCTAATCTTTACTAAGAATAAATAATTTAGAGATACAAATAAAGATACAAAATTAATCGCATATACAGCAATTATTAAAAATACAGATAGATTAACATCAGCGTCACTTATCGCTGAATGCCAAACATAAAAATTTGCTCTTAACACACTTATATTAAGTACAACTAGATAAAATAAAGGAGAATTAATATTTAGTTTGATTTTAAGTAGAAACGATACTACCAACAATGCTGAAATACCAAATAGTATAATTGATAAGATATTATGGGGGATATAATTTGCTACAAAAACTAACATAATACTAAGTAGTACAAACGCAATCTTACTTTTTATCTCATCCAATATTTACCCTCCACATAATAATATTAAAAGACCGTGCTATCATAGTCTCTCAAGAATGGCAAGCCTAGCTGACTTTTAGGATGCTGTCTCACAAAAAAATATATTAATCTTTTATATCTATAACCCATTCGAGATGCATAAGGTTGTTTCTACTTGCTCTATCTATTTTGAAAATATTATATCCAAAACTTATGTTTGAAATACTTTCTCCGCTTATACCATCAACTACTGTTATTAAATCTATATTTGCTTTGTATAAACTATCTTCGTATATCTCAAATGAGTATGCTATTTTTCTATATCGTGTTACAATGCCATTTTGTACTGTTACCTCTATAGCATGGTTTAAATCTGTAATCCCCATATGTTTTTTAAATGCTTCTGTAAATATTATAGGGAAGTTATTAATGGTGTAATCGAAATAAAATACTCTTTCATGTTCTTTTTCCGAAAATCCAGCTAAAAAAAACTCATTTATAATCATTGTATCTCTACTTATAAATCTTTTAGCTACATCAAAATCAGATAGCAGGTTACCTTGTGTCGTACCTTGTCTATAATTTATATATTCAAGTATTCCATTTTGAAAATACTGGACTACTATGTTTTCATCGCTGTATATAAAAATATCGTCTCTATTATTCGCCCATACAGCCGCTTGATTTTCAAAAAACATATATAGATTTCTACCTACCGTAGATAGTGAAGGATTAGTTTCATAATAATAATTATTAATTATATTTATTTTTTTATGCTCGTATTCTTGACCTCTCCAACGTGGTAAAAATATATTTGTTCCAAAATCAAAACCCATCAATTCAGAAGAAACATAATAAATTTGATATGATGATAGATTTCTATGTGAGTTCTGTATTTCGCGACTTAAAGCCTCATGTAAACTTCCTCGTGTAACTCTAAATTCATAAGCCGTATTATTTTCATTATCTATAAATATAAAATATATTAAATTTGATGCGTTAGGACTTGGTACTATAATTATACTATTTAAGTAATTGAATCCCAAAACCATATCGGAATTATTAGCTAAAACCTCTGTAAAAGTATCTATAGGCATATTAAATCTATATTCATAAATAATGCTTCTATAAGATAAAAATCTGTTAAAATCTATAGGGTGATATGTTGCAACATATTCACCTTCGTTTAAAGCAATTGATATAGCGTAATCTACAAGGTTTCTCTTTTGACTTTCTGGTATACCTGTGTACATTACATCAAATCTATTATTTCCAATACTCGTAATTATGCGAGAAGGTAATACAAAGTTTTTTATATTAGTACTTGGACTTACACTATACTCTGCAAGTAATGTGTGAAGAAAATTACGGCTAAGTGAATCTCTTAGCCATAACTCTGCTGTTTGATACACTGAAAAACCTATTAAAAATACTAATAAAAAGTTTTTTAATTTATCTGTAATAACCTTAGCTTGCATATTATATAATTCTCCTACCAGGTAGTGCTATACCGCGGCCTTCTATTTCATGTTTTATATCAGGACTCATACGTCGTATAACAATAGAACCTGCTACAACTTGAGTAACAAGTTCCTCATTTTCATCTTCTTCCATAATTATAACCAATATAATGTTATCTGCAACATCAAGCGTTATATCTTGGCTAAAAACTCGAGATGGACCTACTATATTTTCATAGCTTATAATCTCAATAAGTTCCTCATAAATTTCATGAAAAACTTGTATGCTTACAATAGTTCCTTCATCAGCTGTGCCTGTAATCGTACGATGCGAATCAAATGTAACTATTAATTCTGTTTCCCCATTACCAAAACCGCCCGTTATTTGAAAGTTTCTAATTGGTGAGCCCTCATCATTACCCGCGTAAACATTTTCATAAGAGTACATCACTGTAACAAAAAGTATCATTATCATAGCTAAAAATAATTTTTTCAACATAATCACCTCCTTCCAACCCGCTAAGTTAACATATTCTTAATATTATATAATAGTTTTATTACATTCAGATTACAATCTCTTTACTTTTGACTTACACTTAAATCTAACTTCAAAAGATAAAGACCGTGGACTCTGTCCACACCTGCAAGCTTTTTGAAAAAAGCTTGACCAAAAACTTTTAAAAGCATGCTTGGAACGCTCAAGTGCGTGCGGTTGTCGTAGATTTGAGGGCTTCCACCTGCAAGGTCCTAATATCCCACCTTGAATTGGATTTTAAAAATAAAAAAAGAACGCACGTAAGTGCGTTCTTAAAAGAGGGTCAAGGGTGAAACCCTTGTCGGAGGTTAAGGCGAGCCTTGAGGCGAAAGCCTCCAAGGTCTTAATCTTTTTTCAAATATAATTTCTTGAACTTGATTATCATAGTTGTGCCCTTTCCTACTTCACTTTTGGCGTATATTTTTGCATTATGTTCTTCTAATATTTCTTTGACTATAGCAAGACCAAGACCAGTACCACCCATAGATCTACTACGTGCTTTATCAACTCTATAAAATCTTTCAAATATTCGCTGAATGTCTTCTTTAGGGATTCCTATGCCATTATCTTTTATAGATATAGTGTAGTATTTTATGTTTTCTTCTGTTTTTATTTCTATGTCAGAATTTTTTTCACTATACTTTATAGCATTTGAAAGTATGTTAACAAACACTTGATTGATTCTTGAATGGTCACACGAAATAATCATACTTTCTATTTTTGGTTCAAATATAATTTTTTGAGTTTTTTTGCTTGCAAGTATTGATGTTTGTCTAATACTATTTTTTAATATATCAACTATATTTGTTTCTTCCATTGTCATATTAAACTGTTTATTGTCAAATCTCGAAAGCTCTAAAAGATCCGTTGCTAGGAATGTCATTCTATCAACTTCTAAATCAATTACATTTAAAAAGTTCTCAGCCATTTCTCTATCCTCTATACCGCCATCAAGCAATGTTTCCGTATACGTTTTTATTATTGTTAGAGGTGTTCTTATTTCATGAGATACATTCGCAACAAATTCTTTACGCATATTATCAAGCTTTGTATGACGTGTAACGTCTTGCAAAACAATTACTATACCATCTATATTGCCGGTTTTATTTTCATAGGTTTTAATACTAACACTAACAAATTTATCGTCAATAGATACTACTGCATCTTTGTCATCTTTCTGCTTATAATTTTTTATATCTTCAATTTCTTCATTTAAAATTTCCATTACAACTTTAAATTCTAATTTTTCGATATCATCAATAGAAAGAAAGTCAAGAGATGCTCGGTTAGCATGTATAAGTATACCGTTACTATCAAATGCAAGTATTCCATCTGTCATATTATGAATTATTATTTCCATACGATTTTTATCACTTGCCATATCGTGCATAGTTTTGTGTAAACTTTTACCCATATTGTTGAAACTTTCTGTAAGCTGACCTATTTCATCAGTTCCATACACTGGTATCTCTTGGTCTAAGTTTCCCTGTGCCATTTCTTTCGAAATTTTTGTAAGCACGGATATAGGACCTGTTAATGTACTAGCAAAAAGCATTCCAAGTATAGTTGCAAGTATCATAGCTATTGCTACTGAAACCAAAATTGTATTTGTGGTTCCAGTCAAACTTTCCTGTAGTGTACTAGCATTCATTCGTAGATATATTATATACTCAGTACCTGTATCCTCGACTACTACTGGCGTTGCAAAACTCATCCAAAGTCTACGACCATCTTCATCTCTAGCACCCACTTCTCTTTCCCACGCCCTGAAACTTTCTTTACCTGACATAGCGGAAATAACAACAGAAGATACATGCTCTATCTCATAATTTGAGATAGAGGTACCATCACTGAAAAATATAGCAACTCGTGTGCCACTTCGGCCTATAAATATAGAATGTGAGTCATTTATTTCTCTTTGTATTTTTTCTGGATCTTGATAAACTTGAATAATCTGTTGATCAATTATTCGAGAAAATAGCCTAAGGTCGGTTTCTACTTTATTAGCTTCTTGATTTCTTATACTAATGTGTATAAATGTTCCACTTACTATCATTACTATGAAAACAAGTGCTAGATATAATATTACTAATTTTGTTTTTATACTTTTCATAAAAACCTCTAATTTATATCACTAAAATAGTACCCAACACCTCTTTTAGTAAGTACATACTTAGGATTTTCTGGATTATCTTCTAATTTAGTTCTTAATCTACGCACAGTTACATCTACAGTTCTTGCATCTCCAAAATATTCATATCCCCATACTTTTTCTAATAATATTTCTCGGGAAAAGACTTGCCCTTTTTGCATAGCTAAAAATTTTATAAGTTCAAATTCTCGTCTTGTAAGTCCTATGTCTTCATCTCTCTTTTTCAAAGTATATCTTTTTAAATCTATAGTTATTTCTTCAAAAACATATGTTTCTTCAACTTCAGGCTCTGTAGGAGCTGGTTCTCGCCTGCGTAAATTTGCTTTTACTCTAGCCATTAATTCTCTTATGCTAAATGGTTTTGTAACATAATCATCTGCGCCCATTTCTAGCCCCAAAACTTTATCAACTTCTTCAGCACGAGCTGTAAGCATAATAATCGGCACATTTAAAGTTTCCCTTATTTTTTTACAAACTTGAAATCCATCCATTTTAGGCATCATAATATCAAGTAGTATTAATTCGGGTGATTCTTCAAGTGCGAGTTTTAGACCTTCTTCCCCATCATACGCACAAATCACTTCATAGCCTTCTTTTTTCAAATTAAAAGCTACTATATCTACTATATTTTTTTCGTCTTCTACTACTAAAATTTTTCTATTCAAGCGAATACCTCCTAGTTACTAAATTGTCACCAAGAATACTATATCATGAGTCAACATTGAAGCACAACACGCAAAGTCAAAAGATTAAAAGATAAGACCTTGGGGCTATCCGCCCCAAACCCCGACGAGCGCACGCGCGCTCGACCGCGCAAGGGTTGCACCCTTGACCCATTTAGCAAGCGCGTGCGCGATTGCTTTTTGCATGTTATATTTCATCAATTATGTATTGTTGACACAATGTAATTAGATATAATATAATGCGACAAACGTTAAAAAAATAACTATAAGGAGGTATTTTTTAATGAATCTTTCAAATATATCGTTGTTCGGTAACCAAAACAATAATACTCGTATGCATGGAGATGGGAATAATACAATTAATATGTCTTTATCAGCTAGTAAAGATAAACTCGTTGAAAGCATACAAAATCAAATAGAGCGAGTTCGTACAAATGAAAATTTCGATGAAGAAACAAAGGAAACTATGATAGAGCAATTAGAAGATAAATTAGAAGAAATTAAAAGGTCTCAGTTAGAGAATAAAACCCAGAGCCTTAACCCTACAGCTAATTATGAAGACAGAAACAAAAACATACACGATAATTCTGATGCACAATCTAGTGTACATGGGGATACTTTAGAGATTAGTATGGACGCAAGGGCTTTAATTGAGTCCGAAATTAATTTACAGAATATGCGTAACTCTCATTCAACAAAAGTATCTCTACAAGGAAGTGCGAACATTCTTTCAGCTGAAATTAGAGTAGATAGAGGTCGCGGTGTTGATACTAGTAATAAAGAGGCAGATTTAAGTAAAATGCGAGATGGAATAAGCAGAGCAAGCGATTTTTTAAGTCAAGCCATGAATAATGCAAATCAAACAGCTACTTCAATACCATCTAGTGTAGATTCAAATTCTAAAAACACCATTGAAATTGACAATGACGCAAATGACACTTTAATTTATAGTGACTATCATGCAGGATAGTAAAAAACAGTAAAAGCTCCAGCGTATCTGGAGCTTTTACTGTTTTAATTTTTGATTTTTATCTTTTATCGATGACTTAAAATCACATCTAAGCTTGTAGCCATGCCTTCTACTAAAAATACCATTACATTAGATTGGGGGAAGGCATTTTCAAAAAGAATACGTTGTTCGTCGCTAAAATCATCTAAACCTATTATTACTCTATTATTTTTGGTATCCAAAAAATACGAGTTAATATTTTTTGTAACCTCACTATCATGATTATTAGCTTTAAAATCATTTATTTGCTCTACCATGTTAATTAATGAACTGTAGGAGATTAATGGCTCTACCAAAAGTATATCTCGTGACTTTACAAAAGATATTACATCGGAGTCTATAACAGTATTTTTGAAAAGAGCAATTTGTTCCTCATCTACGTAATTCAGACGTACTATCACTCTATTATTCATGGTATCCAAAGCAAAAGAATCAAAATTAGTTCGGCGGTATCCCCGTAAATGTCTTACTACTCTAACTAGTTCACTATAAGAATGTTTGGCTGGTTTTATGATAACGTCATCTAAGTCGAATAATTGCGAAAAACTATTTAAAGCATCATCTTTGAAGCCTTCTACATAAAAAATATTTAAAATACCATCGCTATCAATAAAAGTACCTCCAAAATATTCTGGATAAATAATTCGACCAGATTCATCACGTTCAAATGAATTTATTATAGTATCATCTTTTAAAGTAGATGCGTTATGATTTGTCCGAAACCTTTCTGGAACCGCGGCTCTATCTGTATTTTGGGATTGAGCTATTGCTTGTCGCCGTTCAAATGCCGCAATAAGGTTTTGAAGTTCTTCATCTACTGGAGGTTCAGTAGGATTAATAACTGAAATAACAAGTCCAGGAAAAAGTATTGCAAAGCATAGTAGCCCATAAAACTGTCGTCTATTTTTTTTCATTTCTATCACTTCCTTATTGCAGTCAAATGTGTATGAAATAGTAATAAATAATTAAAAGATTAAAAATCAAAAGATTTCACACTTTTCCCTTTAAAAGTGTGGCAAAAAACTTTAACAGCAACCACTACGTGG